>ERZ772926.663-NODE-663-length-18417-cov-5.597647_pt1 | contig 18417 bp, 13 predicted proteins | sample MGYA00511136_ERZ772926 | MGnify/ENA primary metagenome ERZ772926 (study PRJEB29015, sample SAMEA2737917) | human oral metagenome | biome: human oral; feature: human-associated habitat; material: dental | place: China | collected 2153 ... | reverse complement strand
CATTACAGCTTTGTAGAATCATCTGATCCTTGGTTATGTCTTCCGCATCCTTGATAATCTCAGGAAATACGAATACACCCTCTCGTTCAAGCTGCTCAAGCGTCTTGTCGGAAACGTGCGAGACTATGGATTTTACTTGATAAAAATCCTCTTTTGGCAGGTATTGATTATCCTTAATTTTGAGCTGCTTCATCTGTAGAACCTTCATCTAGGGCAGAATATCCATATGCTCTAGCAAACCTCTTCATGATGCCCTTTTCGTCATAGAGACCACGCACATATTCTTGCAGTAGTGGCTCAAGATAGTCAGTCCAAAAGTCATCGAAATCCAGATACTTTAGCTTAAGGAAATACGAAGCACCAATCTGATAGTTCTCGTTTAGGCCCTCTACTTTGAGAATCTCAGCATTCAGTCTATCCATCCTTGCAATTGCCTCATTCTTAGTGTCTTCATCGGCTATTGTATCGAGCATATCCTGTGTAAATTCAGCTCTCACCTCAACGAACCTAAACCTTCTACGCATTGCAAAATCAAAGCTATCTATAGACCTGTCTATATCGTTCATAGTGCCTATGATATATACGTTTTCAGGGATGTAGAACTTCTCATCTGGGTTAACGTGCATATTTGAGTACTGGGTTGCCACTTCACCAGCCTGTCCACGGTATCCTGGATCGATTGCAAAGAACAACTCACCGAGGATTTTTGAAATCTCTCCACGGTTGATTTCATCAATAATGAAGATGTATTTCTTTAAAGGTTCTTCTTCGACTTTTGCCTTTCGGTTAGTCTTCCCTGCTTCTTTGATGGCTTTAAATAATGCAAAATCATATGAGTAATTCTGTGCACCGAACTGCTTACCGAAGAACTTTGTGATATCACTTACTTTATTGAAGTCGAGTCCTGACTCGAGCATCTTTCGTAATTCATCTATATTTAGGCTCAGTTTGTTTACTGTTTCATTGCCTGGTATTGCAAGATAAATGTGCTTATCATCCATATTGGTGATAGTAAACTTACTGCCTTTTATAGTTTTAAATTCTTCTTCTCCGAAATCAATATCTGCAAAGAATTCCTCGAGCGCGGTGCTTGAAGATATTTCTTTCTCCCTTACCTCTTTAGGCTTCTGAGAATCCTCGAAGTTTCGTCTTGCTCTATCTACAAAGCTTTTAAATATACCGTCTTGTAGCTCAAAACCCATGCTTCCATCTTCATTCATTTTAGGTCTTAGACCTTCAACAAAATCTGAATAATCGTAGCTTGGGTGAAACTGAACAAACTCGACTTGTCTTCTCTGCTCTTCTGTTAGATCAGCCCATTTGTCTGTGTATCCGTTACTTATTATGTCTACAGCTATCTGTTTGGCAAGATATGATTTACCAGTTCCTGGTGCACCCCTGAAAATGAGATTTTTCGATTCGAGCAGTAATTTGGAATATGGTATTTTATAATCTGGATCAGAGTTCCCACCAACGATAACAACTGGAGGTGTAACAGTCTCGGATTTCTCTTTATATATAAGAACAAACTTATCTTCAGGTTTTCCAAATCGTTTTAAACATTCCTGCACGAATACAAGTGTTGAAAAAATATTCCATGAATAAATAACAAACTGCGGACCACCATCTCTCCTGTAGATCAGGAACTCCATAGATTTTTTATAATCCCTATATGCTTCTTTATCTGGAAAAATACCACGAATCAAGGTGTGATTAGGACTGTATTTGCATACAGGAAATTCTTTTTTATCTAAGTCTGATAAATCAAAAATCTGTCTTTCAAAAATCTGGCAAGCAAGACGAGGAAGAGTTTGGTTAGAAATTCGCATCTCTCCTTTGTTTCTCTGCCGGTAAATCTTTTCATTATTGGCAGATATAAAATATGCATCTATAGGTTCGTAATTGTCACCTAGGTTTAGGTTATCGATATTAAACCTTGTATCCGTTGAAATTAGGTTGTCGGCGGTGATAGTTAGTTCGTATTTTCTTGGTTTGTGGTGGTCATTGTTGGTCTCCGTGGATTTTCGATTCTAAAATATTATAAGTGTGTATTTGTCATTTTTTATATGCATTAAAATAAGTTGATGTCATTATTCATATACTCCATTCAAATATGCCAAAATATATCTTTCCATATTCATATAAAACTCCTCCCAAGATGCAAGCGGAGTAAATGTACTATGTTCCTCATCAATAGCGCAAATCAGTTGTTTATTAGGTTGCCAAACGATATCCACAGCGCTGTAATTGTCTACTTCCGCAACCAATGACAGCACTTTTTTTCTTTTCCATTTCTTTTCTACAGTATCGAGATATGAGTAAAAACGTATAAACTTGCAATACTTGTCATTGGTAAATTTTATCGTGAGTTTGTCGCCTTTAAGAAAATCGACCAGACTATTCGGTAAGTTATACTTTTGTAGTTCTGTATTCTTAATATCTGTATTATGTAAATCTTCTGATTCGTATTTTGCTAAAAACTCTATTATTTCTCTGTTACCATTTTTAACGGCAAGAGAATATGGTCTTTCTCCGTGCTTATTTTTGATACTTGTGTCCGCTCCATGCTCGATAAGCAAACGAACAATTTCAAGATTACTGCATCTCACAGCTTCCAATATTGGTGTACTTGTATCGTTAAATACCGAGTCCGCTTTGTGATAATTTACATCGGCGCCCTTTTCTAAGAAAAGTCTCACCGTTTCAATATCATTATTAAAAGCGGAATATCTTAGCATAAGGCCACCGTATTTGACGATGGTGATACCGAGACTCTCTAAAGCGTCTATATTTTCAGCCGTATGATCTCCCCAAAAAGCCGTTTTTAAAAGCTCAGCTTTTTTCTCTTCGTCCAAACTTTCCAAATCATTTTGAAACATCCGCACTATTTCGGCATCACAACACCTTACCGCAATTTCAATAGGCTTCGGTTGGAATTTTCCTTTGTGTGATGCATTGTTATCAAATAAATATTTGATTATATCTTTTTTGTTCAAGTACAGTGCTACTTCAAGCGGAGTAAAAGGCTCGGGATATGCTCCATTTATTTTAATAATCTTATTAATTCTTTTCCCGAGCAGTTTTTTCAATGCTTCTAAATCGTTGTTATAAATTGCTATTATTCCCAAGTCCAACTGAGATGCATTAAAAGTTCCAAAATGTGCAATTTTATACGTATCCATAATCCCTCGCTTGAGCTTTAATATAATATTTGCATTTGAAGTTTACTCCAAGGTTTCACTTTATTCCTCTACAGCTACTTATATATCATCCACTATTACCTAAAAGCCTCCCACCAAAATGATGGAAGGCTTATGTAAGCATATTTCGAATGAGCTAGATAAATTGGAATTTTTCTATTCATCCATAGCGCTGTAAAGTTTGTCCATAATTTCGGAAAGATCAGTTGGAATTCCTTCATCCCAACCTGGATTTTCAAGAATTTCACCTTCTAATGCCTTAAACATTACATCAGGTATCTTTACTTTTGCTTTACTTTCGTCATATTCTTTTGTCCAATCATATCCATCAGAATATAAATCGTTAGTAGGATTAAATGCGTAAATTTGTGCATTATAGAAATCCGAAAGATAGTTTGTCTCAATGGTACTTATGATGTCATAATCTTCTAAAGCCCATGAATAGTTTTCTTCGCACTCTTTTCTATCTGCACAGTTCTCTTTTAAAAAACTAGGTGTCATGTACCAGTACAAATAAAGGATTGTGCCTCTGTCAGTATCCGGCTGCTCAACAATCCATTGGATTACTTTTTTAGAATTATCGAAGTTCCAACTTATTGCTAATAGCTGTCTTTCTTTCGGAGTATTTTTCTTAAGAAAATCAATAATAAGCTCTGTGCTTAATTCCTCAAATTCATCATCATCAATTATGACTCCATCCCACTCAAAGTCCTCATTCAGAATATCACTTATCGTTAGCATGCTTTACCTCCTGAAGTTGTTATTTCTATATCCATGTTTTCTGCAAAAGACTACCCAAAATGCTGGAAGGCTTCTGTGAACATTTTTCGTAAGACCATAAAACCAAACCCTAAAAATTTTGATGTCCTATTTTATTATCTTAAAGTCATGTGCTTTGTCTTTTATACTGTTCGATAATCTAAACGAAACTGGGATTGATCTCTCCCTGTAAATAGGTAGTTCTTTACACTCTGTTTCCACTTTCATCAAAGGTATTCTTTAAAGATTTTTCAGTAGATATAATAATTACAACAAAACTTATCATTTGAATTATTGTAATGCCAAGCCCTATCCAGCCTATCCTATCCACTGACATATTAATAACTCTAGGCATAATTGCAATTGCCAATATTAACGAGGGAAAAAACATATATAGCGATATTTTTGCACAATGTTTTTGCGCAAAATCCCATGTGTCTTGATTTTTCATAGACTGCTTCGTTCTATATCCACTTGCATAATGAATCGTTTTGAGCTTCGGGCATAAATACCAAGTTAATAATAACGCAGCAGGTATTAATAATGTGATGATGAACATAAATATCCAAAATCCCATATTTTACACCTCTTCCACAACTTCAAATATACCATTATCTATTTTCCGTAAGGGTCAAAATGATGGAAGGCTTTTCGTTTGTTAAGTGCATATTCAATCAATATATAATTAATTTATCATAAATATGCACTTAATCCAATACATATAGTTCTTATAAGAAAGTAATATAGGTGGTATTTTCAATATTTAATATAACACAAAATTTCAAATATAACTTCACTCTTTATAGTGCGAAGATTATATGCAGTAGATTTATGCCAATCGCTGCCCCTTCGGTTCAGTTCTTGGGAACTCCTGGCGAAGGAACTACACCCCAATACTGACATGCCGTAGACCGCAGTACCTCGCCTTCGTACTTCGTGCTCGTCTCGCTGGCGGTCCTGGCGGAGGAACTACATCCCCATACTGGTACGCCGTAGACTGTTCTCAATCAGCTTTCGCTATCGCTCGCTTCTTGGACAGTCCTGGCGGAGGACACACATCAAAAAGCACGCTCCTTTCGGAGCGTGCTTCCTGTGTGTGTCCATCATTCAAACTCGATATATCCATTGATTTTGTTTTGTATAAATAGCATAAAATCAATATTTTTGTTATCAGGTCTAACCTTATTATCCAGTTTATTTCTGTTTATCCGATTTTTTGCAAGCATATTGCAAGCACAGATATTACATCTTATCTTGAGCTACAAACAATAAGTAAGAGTAGAGTAAATTAAATATCGGTTGATCCCCTTTATAAAATTCCTCATTAACAATACGGGTCAATCCATGAGTTGAATAGTTATATTTATCTACAAAGGCACCTGTTATTAAACTCTGCTTATTTGTATCATATATGCTAGTTACCGCTCTCTTATCTCTATCATCCGTTACTTTAGAAAACAAATTATTCTTAATGCTATCTTCAGAGAATATCTTTTTAAAATTTTCTTTCAAATATTCGTTCTTGTTTTCTTTAAGTAAATCCAAAATTTCACAACATATTACTTCTAACAATGTTCTTACAGATGCTACTCTCAACAGTTTACAGCTATCATTATCATAAACTTTATTAAATTCATTTATAAAATTTACTAAGTCATTATCCAATACAGCAGTTTTATTTAAAGAAATAAAGGGATGTATAAATCCTGTTTTATTAGTCTTTATATCAACTGCTTTTTTAACACAAGGAATTGTTTGATTAAAATCAAATTCTTTACTCGATATTTTATCAATAAATTTAATTTTAAAGACAATATCTGATGGACTCATTACAATAAGTTTCTCATTTTTTGAATCAAAAGAAATATTCTTTGCTGGCTGAATATCTATATGTTGTGGTTTTATTTGTTGAGTTCCTTTACAATCGGTAGCTTCCAAAATCTCGTCTAATTTGTACTCCTTGGCAATCTCTAATTCACTTAATAGAAAACGCATTTTTGCATCTGGGTAATCTATAACACTTATATTCGTTACATCCCCGTTATTATGCACAATTTTCCAGTTACCAAGTTTCATTGAATCAAATGTTTCTTCAAGTTTATCTTGATAATATATTTTTTCAATATTAGAATCATCAATTCCATTATCTTTTAATGAGTCATCTTTAATCATTTTAACTGTTCTATTCTTAGGTTTCTGCTGTTTTTCCAAATCTTCAATCTCTTTTATCTTAATTTGAGAAGAAGAAGATATAAAATTCAGCAGCTCTTGTAATAAAAGTTGATTTTTAGATTCTATTAACATAGTTCTATCTGAATTAAAATCTAAAATACCTTTTTTCATTAAGAAAATATTAATAATGCCAACTTGTTGCCGTATTACTTTTTTTGAGCTACTAGATGCATTGATTTCAACATCATATAAGTCATTACTAAAATATACATTATTAAAATAGACTAAGGGCGTAATTTTTTTCAATTTTTGATCTTTATAATAATCAGAAACTTTCTTTAATTCGCCACGATTAAATTTAAAATAATCTATCTCAAATTTCATTTCAAAATCATTATTAGCTAATAAATAATTATATTTCTCATCAATATCAATATCATACCATAAATCATTTATACAAATTCTATAATAAAACGTGTCATTTACTTTGTGTGTTTTGCTTTCAAAACATGCTTTTGCAATGATTTTATCCTTAACTAGTGAGTTACTAATATCTGATTGCATTTCTTCTGCGTTTTTGTATAATTTATTAATTTTAATTTTAAAGTTTTTATCAATTATAGAATTTTGTAATTTCAAAAAATCTGATGAATTATTTAATATTTTTCTAAAAAGTTCTATAGTTTCTGAATTTAAATTTTTTATAGTTACTCTTGTACCATGTTTTTTTAAATCAATACTTGGACTTTTAGCAATATCAACATTAGAATCATGAATATCTTTTAAACACTCAATTTCATTCATGTCTATAGAAAAATTATAATCATACTTCTGTTTTGAAGTTTGTACAGTAATCTTACTTCCAAATTTAAAGACAGAAAAAAATCCCAGTCCCTTTTCACCTGAAATTATTCTACCATTTTTAACTACCCCATATTCTTTATTACTATGACTAACAATAAGCAATGCATGAATATCATCTAAATCCATTCCTTCTCCATCATCGAGAATTTCAAGCATATCATCGTAGACATTAATTTCCACATTGCTAGCCATTGCTTCATATGAATTTTTTATCAATTCAACTATTGCATAAGTCGTACTCGGAATCTTTTCTGAAATTTCCTTAATTATTTTCCCAGATACTGATAATCTCATTATTGCCTCCTACTTTGTGAATATTAAAATTGTTTCTTCGGATATGGATTTTACGACTTTTTCATTTTTTGCTGGGGAAAGTGTAAGTGGTGTTTTTTTATATAATATATTTCTATTAAATTTAGAAACCATTTGTAATCCCAATTTATCTGCTATTTCTATCGTTATATTATCTAACGGTTGCATAATTGCATCTACGCTTCGATTCCCTACTGTCATTATTAAATATCCATCTTTTGCTAAGCAACTTTCCATAGATTTCAATGCAATATAATAATCTTCAAAAAAATTAATTACTTTACCCCTCTTATCTACAGATATTTCATTTAAATATTCATTAAGTAATTGTATATCCTTTGTATTACAAGCTTCCCTTTTTTCTCCACCAATGCTAATTTTATCTATTGTAGAATATGTTTCTAAAACAGATGGTCCACACGACAAATCTTTATTATCAATCCATTTCAGGGATAAAATTGAGGCTTGACCATATGTGACCGTTGTAGAATTATCACCATATGGAGGAGATGTGCAGATGATTTTAAACTTCTCATTTAGCTTATGTTGCATAACTTCACAACAATCACCATAAATAATTTTCACTCTGTTTTTTTCTTCATAATTTAATAAACAAGCATTTTCTTTAACTTTACCAATAAAAAATCCAATACAATCATCCTGTATAAGATTTATTTTTTCTTCAGGTAAAATATGTAATTTAAAAGTACTTGTTCTGTCATTACTAAATTTAAATATTGTTTCCGATAAACAAATCCAAAAAAACTTTCTAATACTTACATCTTCCTCAGCAATGATACATTGTCTAATTTTACTTAATGACTGAATTATGTCTTTTCTAAACCACTTTTCTATGTTATAAAAGTAATGCTCTTTAAAATTTTGCTCTTGATTTAAATTATTTTCTATTTTAGCAATTGAAGATAACATCTTCTCACGATTATATACATTCGTTTTTACATATGATACTAAAGTTGCATAAGGATTGATATCTATGCCTGTTGAATCAATCCCTAAATCTTGTGCAATTACTAAAGTGGTTCCTGAACCACAAAATGGGTCTAATAATTTAATATTATTATCTTTAATTTGTTTTACAATTATATTCAATAACTCATATTGCATATCTGGAACCATTGTAGCAGGATACTTTCCTATATTATGTATCCCTGTTTTAATTTTCCCTTTAAAATCCCAATATCCCTCCGGGTATTTATTTAATTCTCCAATAATATCTTTCATAATAAGCTCCTACTTCCATCTACAATCTATCGATATAATAGTTACAGGCATCCTTATAGTTTGTATTGTAACTTTACAATAGCTGTGAGACCTCCGGTATAGAAAAAGCGATTGAATCCGTAGAAAAGTTTTACCACAAAAATCTAATGAAAGGAAATTCAATCACCATTAACAGTATATCACATTCCCATCGATATTTTCCTCACACTATTTACATCAGATATTACTCCGTTAAATTCTATCGTATTTGTTGCTCTATCAATTTTATTTGCAGAAAGCATCACATTTCAGAGACATCGCTCATGTGTTTGAACAAACGCTCTAGCGGAGCCAGAGACTTTATTAGAGACAAAGTTTTATCGAAGCATCACCCCTCACACTGATGATCATACGGTGACGAAACTCAAGTGAGTCCATAGTATGCACCACATAAATCCTCATATCTCCACTTGTGAGATGTATGCAATGCTTAGTTTTCAAAAGGACTATTCACTGCACTACGGTTTCCATTACAAAGTATATGTGGCTTTGAATTTCCTTGCCCTAAGGAATACAAACACTCATACTTTCGATATATTGTAACAGTTATGAATACATCAAAAATTGATTCATCCAAGAACTTCATGGCACAACAGAAATTTTGAACGCAATCAAAAAACCAGCCAAAAGTGTTGCTGCAACTTTCTAAACATATACTTCTTCAATGCTTTGTAAGAGTATATGTACAGAAATATATATTGTTCAAACCGTAATCCCGTGGCTTTAATCGACTGGATATCGCACATCGAGAGTGGTTCACAACTAGAAGTATAATTTTTCAATACGTTATGGCTTCGTTTGGAAAAACCAATTTAATGATAGCACACTCCTTTTGGAAACTCTTTCCAGTCAAAATATTATACTCCTACAAATACTGATAATTGACCAATATTTAAAGAACGAGATAGCTTAAAATTATTTGTTATCTGTCAATTATTTCATCAAAATCAAAATTTACCACCTTACAAGTTAAAACGATTCATCAAGAAATATCCAAATGTCATCATTCATATTATCCACTTTACTTCATATACTCTTGCTGTTTATCCTGCCAGCAATACTCAAATAAAAGCTCCCCTAACAAATAACATATCTCATAAGCCAAACATCCATCGAATGTTTCCAATTAGCTTTCGCTGTCACTCATCTTTTTGATTGTCCTAACGAATGACATCAATCAACCTCCGATACACCCTAGACCGCAGCACCTCGTCATCGCACTTCATGCTCGTCTTGCTGGCGGTCTTGGAGAAGTAACTACATCGATTACCAATACATCGTCAACTGCAACCACTTAACTTAGCATCATTTATTTGTCTCATGAACCGGCTTGATAGAGGATTTTCAATCAAAATGGCTATCCCTCACCAGAACCCCGAAACAAAAAACCAACACGCCGTAGACTGTTCCCAATCAGCTTTGCTGTCGCTCGCTTGTTGGACAGTCCTGGCGGAGGAACTACATCGAAAAAAAAAAGGGGGGGTAATGCACAGCCTGTGCATTCCCCCCTTTCCGTGTAGTTTCATCATTCAAACTCGGCAAGTCCAAAGATGTTATTAAATATATTTGTTTAAGTTTTATATCTTTTTGCCGTTATTTTATTTCTATTGCATATATTATTTTGGCTCGCTGATTTTCTGTTGCCAATTTGTTACCAGCTTATTGTAAATGGTGTAAATAAGTTTGACAACATTTATTTTGAGAACACTGCATCATTTCTGGAAAGAAGGTACACACAATACTGATTCATGCTGATTCCTTCTCTCTGCGAATGCTCTGCCAGTGATCTGTGCAGACTTCTCGGAATTCTCAATTTAAACTGTCCAGAATAGTCTTCCAGACTGTCTGGTTCATGAATCTCTACACCATCTTCTAATGCAGCTTCAATCCATGCTTTTTTTGCATCCAGTGCATTTGCTACCGCACTCTCCACTGTCTCACCACAAGTAATGCAACCAGGCAAATCCGGATAAGAAACTACAAATCCGCCTTCATCTTTATCTTCCACAATTTCCATACGATAGGACATTTCCATATAATCATTCAGCGTTTTCATCATTCTTCGCCTCGCTTTCTACAATCTGCCTTACTATTTCTACATATACTTTCTTGATTGGTTCATGCTTTGGTATTGTAATTGGCATACACCCTTGTTTTCTGAAAGTATAATGGCTACTTCCACTTCTTGGTGCATTCATTTCGTATCCATAACTTTCCAATACCTTCCGTAACTCATCAAACCGGAGGTCTTTCGATAAATTGCATATACGTGTTATCAGTTTATCCCATTTTGACATTTGTCATACCTCCTATCTACATCATATATGGTGTCATATATGATGTCAATCAATTTATTATATTATTCCATGATGATTCTACGTTCCTAACAACTTCCATTGGTTTTCCCTGAATTATAGTCTCTTCACCTTTATTTCCTGCATTTCTTCCTACATCTACAAGATAATCTGTTACATGAGAAATAAATTCTATATTATGTTCAATAATTAATACAGGTATATGTATTAAGTTAAAAGAATAAACCCGTAAACAGCAGATCCCCTGCAAAGCTTGAAAACTCTGCAGGGGAACACATAAATTTTATTTTCCCTATGTAATCATCTCCGGTTTTATCTTTCAAAAACAGGTATATCCGAAACATCCCGCTTTTCATTACGGATATAATCCTGATTATACGGGAATCTGGCAACCTTTGCGCGAACCTTCATCTGGCGGGTTCCCGGCGTTCCCCAGAGTATTTCAAGCTCCGTCCCTTCTTCGGCATATTCTGCGGAAATGAAGGCCAGAGAAATCATGCTGTTATAGGTATAAGAGATGATTTTTCCGCTTGTAATCCCGATCTCCTTATCTGCAGCCAGCACCTTATCCGCCCGGTACTCAAAACCAAACTCTCTGACACAGAAATAGTATTCAAGAGCGCATGGTTTGGTAATATCCTCGCAGGGTTCCTCCCCAGGTCTGAGCATGGTTGCAAAGACTTGTGCCACATCCTCGGCGTTCCACTCTAGGGTTACGCATTTTTTTTGGGGCTTTTTCGACATTTCAAGGAGGGCTTCTTTTCCAATGAAGTCATGATTGTATTTAATCAGGAAATCCCATCCCACATCATAGGGAGTAACAAAGCGAGCCTGAAGATCATCCCCCACACTTCCGAGAAGCCTTCGATTGAGATTGAACATGGATAACTGAGGCACTGTGCGCATATATTCTGTCATTTTCTCGCTGGTTTCCAGCCACGGAAGCGGATAGTGAAGATTGATATTCGGGAATCCGGCCTCCGTATGGTTAAACATGTTATAAGCCTGGAGCCCAAGCTTTCTTGCTCCCAGCTTTTCACCTGCCGCCCATACCAGATTATAGATCTCCGCATAATCCGCCATATCTCCGTGAATTTCATAAGCAAGGTTGCCGGACATGCCAAGTCGGATGATGCGTACCTGTTTTCCGTTTACCTCCTGGATTCTATGTCTGCCGAATTTGATGTCGTGAAGATTGGCCTGGAATGCGTTTTCCAGAATCTCTAAGGACTTTTCACCATCAATCTGGATAAAATATTCCTTTCCGCTCATGTTTTCGCCATGCACATCCAGATCTGATGTATTGACATAATAAGAGATCACAGGATCAAGCCAGTAGGTTCTGTAACGATCTTCTCCGATACGTATTACAACGCCGTCTGTCAGAATCTGACCTTTCTCATTGCACATTACGGCATGGCGTATGCCGTTCATTCCCAGCGTGGTAAAATCATTTGTACAAACCTGTCCCATTAATTTAACGGCATCCGGTCCGTATACATCATAAATGGGGGATGTCATAAGCGCCGTTCCAATCCATGCGCTGGTCTGATATGCCTTGATCTCATCCTCCACGCCCGTATAAGCATATGCCGTAATAAAAGATCCCTGAGGGAACAATAAGGTGGCGCCTTCCAGCGCCGGATTCATCATTTCTGCCATTTTTCGTCCTCCTACTGTTTTTAATTATCTGTAGATGTTCTTGTTCCAATTAAATGATTTTCCATATCTTCAAACATTTCTCTTACCGTGATGGGCTTTTGCCCTGTCAGCTTTTCAAAATCATCTGTAAATGTACTCATTTGATTCAGACGGATTGCCCTGCCAAAGGACACCATTCCATCTGAGCAAAATGGAAAGTTCTTCGCCGTGTCCGCCCACATTTCCTCCGTTGTCCTTGGAACGCCGATGGAGTCAAAGAACTCATACATCTCATCATCGTTGATATATTGATATTCCGTCTTTTTACCCGTAACCTCCGAGGCGATTGCCATGTACTGTGCAATTGTCAGAAGCTCGGCTCCATTTATATCAACAATTCGATCTTCCCAATCAGACATTGCCGCACAGGCCGCCGCAAGCGCACAGTCATCCCTCGAAACAAATGCCATTTTCCCTTCTCCCATGTTATTGCGGATGATGCCGTTTGTATTTTCAACTGCTTCCACAAATGTGGAGACCATCGCTTCCGCATATTGGGAATCCCGAAGAATCAAATAATGGATGGGCTGTTTTTTGATATACCTTTCGGTCCATACATGATCGTTTACTTCGTAAGCATTGATATCCTCATGTCCGGCTCCTACAATCGATGTATAAACCAGTTTGTTTACACCTGCCGCCACAGCCGCATCAATTGCAATTTTATGTGCCGCTCTTCTTTTCGGTCCAACGAATGGCATGGAGATCAGAATAACTGTATCCGCATCTTTAAATGCTTCCGTCAGTTTTTCCGCATCGTTAAAATCGGCAATTCTGGTTTCAATGCCCATTGCCTGGTATTTTTCAAGACCATTTTTTGTTGGAGCCGTAAAAATCAAAGCTTCATGGGGATATTTTTCCAGCAATACACGGGCTGATCTGCTTCCAAAATTTCCGTCTACTCCATTTAACAATATCTTTTTCATAAAAAATAATCCTTTTAACTATATAGTTATAATATTAAAAAATCGATACCCCTTTATAGGATGCTCCCTCAGCTCTTTTTATTGCCTCCTTCCTTTTGTCTGAATTATATTATCTCCTCTCTAACTGTCGGCGCCTGAACAGTGTTTCCTATATATTCATAGTAAAGCAGTTGCCATCTCCCGTCATCAGTTATATAATTCATTTATACCGTCTTTTTTCGTCAAAAATAACCAAAGGAATTTTTTACAATGAAATCTATGAGCATTTCTGTCATCCTTGACTGGATTCCTGATAAATACAGGATTTTTTATAAATCTACGGGCTTAGATCAATTATTCCGGCATGCCCGCATGCTTGATGATTCCATGGAAATAATCGATAATGATTTTCTGTATTTAACACAAGACAGCTCTTTCCTTGATAGGGAATGGGATATACGTAAGCCCCAGTTCCTGATTTTCTGTACCAAAACCGGATCAAAGGAGGGACAGATAACCCCTTCCTGGATGGAGCATGCCGCCATCTTATATACGGACGAGCCTTTTCATAAGGTATTCCGTGAGTTTCTGGATATTTTTGATAAGTACTATGCCTGGTATGAGCAATGCCTAAATATAATTATCGAAAACAAAGACGTTTCAGATCTGCTTGATTATGCGGCCACCTTTCTTTGCAACCCGATTGCCCTTTTTTCTCCAACCGGAAAGCTACTGCATTATACCGGGAAATTTCAGGAAAAAATCGAGGGAACTCTCTGGGACGAGGTTATCAATTTCGGCTTTACACCGACAGAATCCATATATCCTGACGAACAACAGAGAGTTATGCAGGAAATTCACAGCGGAAACCGCTTAATCTCCAGCGTCTTTCGTCAGGATCCATCCCATCACTCTCTGACCGCTCCGCTTTATTTTGAGGGAAAAAACTTTGGAGCATTCGGTACGACAGATATGAACGGTCACTTTACGGAAGCACAAAAGGCTTTGTTATTAGAAGTCGTTCATTTTACAGAGCTTGCTATGAATCACCAGCTTCAGGCTTTTCATTTGCAGGATGAAGAAAACTATTATGTTATACGGCTTTTACAGGGATATCCGGCAGATGAGCTTTCTACCTCTTATTATCTCCAAGCCAGAAATTATACGAACGAGGATATTTGGTATCTTTATCAATTTTCCCTTCCGGAATCTGACGTCTTGGATACCCGTCAGTCTGCCTATATTCATCAAATAAAAAACATTCTGCCTCATGGAGTTGTCCTCTATTTTGAACATTCTATTGTTGCGGTTTGCCGCAGGCGAGATTTTAATCCTGATTATGAAAAATCATATGCCGCACTGGAGGATTTGCTAAAACGGCTTTCCCTTAAGGTCTATATAAGCACCCGTTTTTTTAGATTCAAGGAGCTTTCCATGGCATATGGACAATGCAGGCTTATGAAAGCTTACTCTTTGGAGCCTCAAAAACATATTCTAAGGTTTGATGAAGCCTTTCCGCATGTTTTATATGGTGTCCTTAAGGAAAAAAACTCCTTGCCGGGCTTCTGCCACCCAGATGTTTTATCCCTGTGGCAAAGCCATATGGAGCAGGATCTCACACTCATTCGTAACTTAAAATGCTATCTTATTAACGGAAGAAATATAGCGGAGACTGCCCGGACGCTTCATCTTCATAGAAACACCTTGATCTACCGACTACGAAAAATCGAAGACCTGCTCCATATTTCACTGGATTACCTGGACGAAAATATGCTTCTCTATTTATTAATATCCTGCTTCATCTGCGAAACACTTTAATTTGGACATCCTCCTATGCTTGAAATTTGGCTTGCGACAGCAATTTCATTGCAACATAGGAAGATTTTCATTTATTTTGTGATTCTTACTTTTGATTGTTGCCGAACTGAGGGAGTAACAGCCCACAGAGGAACATAATTACCATACATATGGATGCAAGCATAAACAACAAACTATAATTATCTCCCGCAATCGGTGTTAAGATATAAGTTGGAATCAAAACAGCTCCAAGAAGCTGTAATGTAGAGATGACACCCGCCGCACTTCCTGCATATTTAGTTCCAAGTCCTTCTAACAAAACCGGTGCGGAAAGGAAAATAGGCATTGACGCTCCAAGCATAATTCCAGTATAAAGAACCAGTATGTGTAAAACGAATATGGACGGAAATCTCCAACACATAATAATTCCGGTAAAGCTCAACACGGCAGCTCCTGATACAAACACTTTAACATTTTTGATTTTAGAGAATACAATGGGACCTGTAATAGAACCAATACAATTTCCCAATGTCAACATAGATGCAATCGTACCACATACTTTCAAATCTATTCCATACATGGTCTGCAATGCCATCGGCAAAAAAGTGGATAAAGTTACCGTACTGCCAAGAGCCATCATAATGCAAATAGAAACCAGCCATATACCTTTATTAGAAAGTACTACCTTAAGAGAATCCCCAATGGAAGGTTGATTTTCCTGATCTATCTTCTCCCTTTCTTCCATTGCATCCTCTGGCTTATCTTTCACAAAAAGCAACCATAAAACAAATACACTAAAACAGAATACTGCTGATACAATAAAAGCAGATGTCCTGCTATCAAACAAAACTGCCGTCGTTGCTGTCGCAAAGGCTCCCGGAAGTTGTCCGCAAAATGCAAATATGCCCATCAAAATTCCTAGCTTTTCCTGCTCAAACCAACTTGCAGTAATCTTGGATGCATTAATATTGACAAACATATTGGAGAAACCGGTTAATGCCATGCAAAGAAAAAATGGCATATAGCTATTTGCAAAAGCTCTCCCAATCATTCCAATTCCAGCTATAACAAATGAAATATTAATGACTTTCTTTGAACCAACCTTGTCAGAAATCATTCCTCCTACAAAACTCAAGAAAATTGCTACAATCATAGGCGCCGTAAATAAAGATGAAAACTGCGATGTTGTAAGTCTAAAAGATTGCATTAGTTCCGGGGCATACACGGATAACTGGTATTGTGCATAACTTCCCGGCATATATGCAAGACACATAATCGTAAATACCAGCCATTTTCTATTTTTTTTACTCATGGAAACTCCCTTCATTCTTCAAAGCCATACGGACAAGAACTAATATCATAATTTTTATTCTCAACCAAATCATTTAATGGAAATTTTGCAATTACTGCACGGATATCCTCCAAAAGCATGATTTACCGGATAACTCCGCCATCCAAGCCTCTTTAATCCCATAGGTTTTCCGATCTCATAAGCCGCATTATATACAATTGCAGAAATGCTAGATCATGAAGATTCGTATTCGTAAGTTTTTCTATAATTGTTAATGACTTTGGTCCTGAAAATAGGTTTAAACATCTTTATACTTGGGCTCATAATCTACTCTCGCTCCAATATAATCCTCCACTACACTTTCCTCCTTATTCCGCTAATACCCCAAATCATTCCCAGCTCTGTTCCCTCTTTTGCATAGTCCGGGTTGATAAAGCCCAGTGAAATCTTGCTGTTGTAATGATAAGAAATAATCCCACTTTTTTTTAATCTTGCATCACAATTATTTACTCAAATTTTCTTAACCGTCGGCGCCTGAACAGTCACATTTGATATTTATATTCTAAAACAATTGATCATCTTTATCATTGGTTATATGATTCAACTACTAATACCTTTTTCGTTATTTTTAACCCGATTAGATAATCTTATAAAAAATACATTCATCCATTATTCTTGATTCACTTTAAAATACTACAAAGTTTTTATGACATCTTCATAAAAAATCATGAAACTTTCCTTCCTGAAACCAATTCCCTTTGACTTCCCTTTTCCTCAGATTTTGTTTTTCTCTGATTTCAGGTTTCCTCATAAAATTCAAATTTTATGTCGCTTTTAGCACCTCTAAAGTCCCTTAAAATACGGCTTTTCTCTACTTTTAGAATCTTCAAAAACTGCTGCCAAATGACTACAAACAGACTTTTGATAAGAAAAAAAACCTGACAGTCTGGAAACTCCAGACCATCAAGCTTATTCTTTATTCTAACTTATTTTTCATGTTTTCACAGGATGATACTTTTACCCTAAAACTGGATAAAAGCCTTTGCCCTGTGATATATTCAAGCTACTCAAACTCAATAATTACCATAGCATATTTGTTTCTTATTTCGTATAATAGTATTTATTTTATTTCTATTTTTGAGTGTTTTTATATCGGTTTTTTATAGTTTTTGAATGTTTTAGTATCAAAACAGTATCAAGAGTGATACTACAGTAACGGTAAATTCCTAATAGAACACATTATTCATCCAACATCAACTTTCCTTTTTTAGCCTTATCCTTTAGACGCTTCATCTGTTCTTTTTCTATCTGTTGAATGCTTTTCTCTGGAACAGGCAAATCTTCCGGCATGGTACCACCTATTTTTTCAATAGCACCTCTAACTTCTTTTCCTACTGAATAATGAACTTTTGTTGCTGCTTCTGCACCTTCAATCTTATCTTTTCTTAGCTTTTCTTCTGTCTGAGATATTCTAAATAGATTAGCAATGAGTTCGGTGCTTCCCATATAATCCAAAATCTTTTGTCTTGCAGTTAAGCCTTTTCTGTCATGTATATCTTCTACATCTAATCCACCATACAATCCCATATATCCTGCATTCTGAAATATAGCAAATTCTTCATTTGTTATAACACCTGCATCGTGTGCTGTTTCTACCAAAAGTTGATTCCATTGTTTTATATCTCCACGAACAACAAGTCTTCTTCTATCTTCATCAAGCTGATTAAAATGGTCCGCTATTTCCTGACGATATGTCTGTATGGCGAAATATGTTTGTCCAAGTGCAATAACTTCTTTTCTCGGATCACCGTTTTGCACAA
>ERZ772926.662-NODE-662-length-18437-cov-18.111903_pt1 | contig 18437 bp, 18 predicted proteins | sample MGYA00511136_ERZ772926 | MGnify/ENA primary metagenome ERZ772926 (study PRJEB29015, sample SAMEA2737917) | human oral metagenome | biome: human oral; feature: human-associated habitat; material: dental | place: China | collected 2153 ... | reverse complement strand
CCACTCCGGCCCCGCCGGCCACGCCGCCGGCCCCACCTGCGGCGACCACCGCGTCGACAAGCACCAGCAGCAGAGGTGGTTTTTCGCTCGCCGCCATGCTCAAGGCCGCCAAAGACGCCGAAATAGAGCGGCAGCGCCGGGTCGACCCCAACGATTTTGAAGACATTGATCGGAGCTATTTCGCCGACTACGACTGGAGCACGCAGGAAGTCACCCGCGACACCGTCCACATCATTCCCGAAAACCTGTATAACACCGATGACGGCGCCGACACGCCCCCCACCATGCTCATTTATTGGGATCCTGTCGACGTCCCCGACGACCAGATTGTGCTCTACCTGTTGGTTGGGGATGATTTCGAACAGGAACCCAGCCCCGAAAACGGTCACGAACTCGTGGTAACTCGGGGGACTGCCTTCCGGGAAACCATCAACGAGGATGCCGGCATGCGCCATTACATGGTGTGGGCATATATCGCCCCGGAAGCGAATCCAAAGCAGTTGTTGAAGGTTCAGCCCGTGTTCGTCGGTGAAAACGCCATTGCCCTGCCGCCCTCGGATTTGAAGGTGGTGGAATCTGACGGCGTGGTCACCGGCACGTGGACGCCGAAACGGGGCCACGCCAACGTCATGGTGTACGTGCGGCAATCTTCGGACCGGCGGCCATTGGACTCGCCCGAAAACCGGTTGCGGGACAAGGTGGATGCTCGTGGCTTCAGCTACACCGTGCCTGTTCGCGGCGTCACCTATGATTTCCAACTGTTTCCCGAAATCGTTTTCCGGGGCAACACCATGCGGGGCGTGGGCGGCGAGGTGCGCCAACTGACCATTAGCGCCAACATTCAGCAGATCGAACTGCTCGAAGCCAGCCTCATGGTGCGGGAGGAAGGCACCCGTGGGTCCGGCAATGACACTATCCTGCTCAGCTATATTCATCCCCCCACCGGTGAGGTCAAAATCTACCTCACCAAAACGGAACCCGCTCCCGACCTGATCGGCCAGGAGGTGGACAGCAGCTACCTCGACGACGACGATGCCCTGGGCAACACCGAATGGAGTAAATCCTACGAGGGTGACCCCGGCGAGGAAATGATTAAGGAACTCTCGTGGCCGGCCGGCTGGTCGCAGGTGTATTGCGTGCCCGTCAACGTGGTGGGGGAAAAATCCATGGTGGGCGAGCCCAAGCAGATTCGCCGCGTGGAATCCATTAAAGACTTTGACCTGATCCAGCGGGTAGACAGCCAACTCATCACATTCGACTGGCCCAGTGGGGCACAAATGGTGGAGGTGCGGCAGGAACAAAAACCCATGCTGGAACTCACCGAGGACGACTACCGGCGGCAGGGCGGCATTCGCCTGCACCTCAACCCGCTGCACGACAAGGTGACCCTGCTGCCCAAGGCCATTCACGAGGGCCGCTACACGAAGGCAGACCATGCCACCAGCAAAGACTACCCCGGCTTGAAACTGTACGCCTACAAGATTGAGGTGCCGCAGGAGCCGGGGGAGGGGGTGCTGCCGAAACTGTGGATTTGGCGTGAGGATTTAGAAGACCGAAACCAGGCCCCCCGATTCTCCCTGGTGTACCGGTCAGATCGTCTGCCGCTCTATAACGAGGATGGGGAGGAAGTCATCCGGTGCGCCCTGTCCAACGATCAGCGGGGCGCCCCCGGGGAGCCCGCGCCGTTTTTGAACCCGGACACGTTGGCCCACGGGTTTGACAAGGCAAAATCGTGGGGCGAGTATTGGTTGATTGATTTGCCTTCCGAGGGGCCGAATGCGAAAACCAGTGGGTTTATCCGGCTATTTATCCAGCCGGATTCGGATGATGCGGCAACGGAAAAAGGTGCGTCGCGGGTACTCATTGATGATGAGGCCATTGACTCGTTGAATCTGGATGATGGTAAGTGGTCTGCTTATTTCTACCAGCGAGGTTATTAAAGAGTTAGTGAAGTTAAGGGATGAGTGATAATGGCAGGGGCATTTAGTTTTGCATCGTTTTCTCGTACCGCGGGACGAAATGGTGGTTGGGGCATTGGTGAGCTCAAGGGGGATATCACGCTCGACCAGGCCCACCGGCTACGGGAGTTGATTCCGTCGTCGATTAATGATGGTATCGACCCGGGGAATTACCCGTCGAAGGAGGTGGTTGCTCAGCTGACCCGGCGGTTTGCGTGGCTGCCCAATGGGGATGCTGGTCCCGGGTTTTCGTTTTATGCGTCGGCGCAGGCGGGGAAGGATTCCACGAACCGTCCCGGCAACGTCTTTACTTTCGTACAGGTGTGCGATGATGATTCGATGGGGGTGTATCAGCCCACGGAGTTTTTATACTCCGAGGAGATCCCCATTCCGTTTGGCAAAAACCAGGTGGATCGCGCCGAGATTCCCGAAAGGTTAATGCTGCCCGGCCCGATCACGCCAGAGGTTTTAGACCATTTCCTTGATGGATGGTCGGGTAGGAGCCCGCTGCCGCTGTATTTTCAGGCGGTGACGCCGGCAGATCGTCGCAGGCTCGCCCAAGCTATTGCCGCAGCTACCGCCATAAAACAGGTGGTGTTGGCCTGTCCGCTGGCGGAGTCTGCCCTGTGGGTGGCGGCGGTGGCGCGCAGCACGGCGTATTCCCGCGACTTTAGCTTTTCGACGTTCGAAACGGCGGACCGTATCGAATACATTCTCCGGGCCGGGTGCAAACTCAGTATCGTGGATGTGGCCCACGCCCACCACGTGGCCCCCAAAGTGGCGGCTATGGATGCCCTGTTTATTAGGTCGGATGACCCGGACTGGGCGGAGCTAGAAAGCTACGAATCGAATGAAAATTCGGATTTATTATCTATGGAGATTCCCAGCCTGGACGCCGGCCCCATGGGTGGTGCTGCCGCCGATCCGGCGGCAGGCGGCGGGCTGCTGCCTGGTGCGGAGCTGTCCACGGTGGATTTGACGAAGCTGCCGGAATTATCGACCCTGTCGGAGCAGTCGGTGCTGGATTACCGGTTGCAGCCAGCATTGGGTGGTGCGACCACGGATTCGTTGCAGCAAAACTTCAACACCCAAACCATGCCCCTCAACAGTAGGGTGATGGGGTTAGAAGAGTTCGAACGGCAGATTATCGAATCCCCGGAAATCTACTCCTACCTGCGTATCCTCAATGAGTTGGACGATAATCTAACGTCGTGGGCGGCAAAACTGGTACGGGTGCACGAGCTGCTCACCCTGGATCCGAACGACGCCACCGGGCTGCATGTGCGCTCGGCGTTTTTGGCGTTGGTGCTGTTGGAGGGGGTGCCGCAGTATTGGTCCGGGGTGCACAGTTTCGTGCATCTTACCGCGGAGGAAAAAACCACCCTGGTGACCACGGCAAAGAATTATGTGGTGCAGCTTCTCATGACGTATCAACTGTCCCGCGATAATTGGGAGCAGCGCATATCCGAAACCAACACGTATTACGATAACCTGGATTTGGTTGGGTTATTGGAGGCGGTGAAAACCCAGGTGCTTGCCGAGTTGAAAACCGAATCAGTCCACCATCATCCCCCGCAATACTAGTTTTAAAGGATCATCGTCATGGCGCCTAACACCATTATCTTGGGCAATAATGAGTCCCACACCATTGCGCTTGGCAGCTTCATTCGCCTTAAGGCCTGGATCATGCCCGATGATCTCAGCGGCATTAAGCTGGAGGTCAGTGGGGATGTGAGCTATAACCGGTCCAATGATGCCCAACTGTATGTGACCGACTGTCGGGGTCGGGTGGAGATCATTGTGAAGCCGGCGTCAGGTGGGGAATTCCCGCCGGACCATTCCGTGATTCTCATGGTGGACCAACCAACCGCGGGGGAGCATATTTGCCTGGAGTTTGAGGAAGCCCGGGTGGATGGGGCCGCGGAACGGGTTCTGGGGGAGATCACCCCGGTGGATGAGGATTTTGTGCTGGTCAAACGTTACCAGTCCGGTGATGGCGGTAACCTGCCTCGGGAGGCAATGACCGTGGTGTCGGCGTTGCGGGCCCAAGGGGTGTCGCACACCAGCACGAAAAGTTTGCAGGTGGTTTTTGATGCCACTGCATCAATGAATGCGTCGGTGGCGCCGGATGACCTGGAGATTGTGAATAATGTGATTCGGGGGATTGCCTACCACCTGGATATTGATGTGGCCGGCGACTTACAGTCGCAATTGGGGTTGTACCAGGCGGAAGCTCCCTCCCGGGTGGGGTCCCCGACAATGGCGATCAGCCCGCAGGCGTCGGTGGCGGTGGTGACCAATTCGCCTAGGCCTTACATGTCGACGTTTCCGGTCCCTACCTTGGTGTTTGTGGTGGGCAACCAGGCCACCCCGGAGGCCTGGGTGTACCAGAAATCCTATGGGGAGAGTCAACCGCTGCACATCATTGTGATTGATGATGCGCAAAAAGAGGCACTACAATCAGGCAATCATGCGGCCTTTCACCATTATGCGACCGTGGTGCAGGCTGCGCTTAATGCGTCGACAAGCGTCGGCGATAACCAGCCCGCTAACCCGTTCGGAGGTAACTAATGTTTGCCAGGTGTCCAGAAACCTATAAGCCTTTAGAGCCAGGTCAAACCACCACCTATAATGGCAACCCATTATTACCTGGTTGGGAGGATTCCGTCACGCATTGCGTGGTCATGGCGGGGGCGCGCGCATCCGGGAAGAGCCTGTATTTGGCGGTGCTCATTAAACAGTTGGAGCTCATGGCGTTGCAGCGGTTCACGCGCGTGACCATTAAGGCCGCCGACGAATCTACCCGCCAACGCTATAAGGAGAACTATGAGCGCCCCCTGTATGAGGAAATGAAACACATGGCGCCCACCCCCACCAGTGCCAATGTGGACGCCTACCAGCGGGACCCATTCATTTTTAAGCTCGGTAAATGGCCGGACGCCAATAATGATCTGCGGGAGCACTATTTAGTGATCCGTGACGTGGCGGGCGAAGATTTGGAAAACCCCAACCTGGACCCTAATTCCATGGAGTTTTTTCGCTACGCCGACCTGGTGATTTTCCTGTTCGACCCCACCAGGGTGCGCAGCATCGCCCCCTACCTGGAGGGCATGTATGCTCGGCAAAGCCAAACTGGTGGGGAGCCGGAGCGCGTGCTGGATAATATAGCTCGATTGATTGGTGACGAGCGGCCCAAACTCGCGGTGACGATCGCCAAGTTCGACATTTTGCAGTCGCTGGCGAAAAAGAGTGTGCAGGATAATAAGTGGAAAAGCATCATGGCTAATGAGGGGGCGGCGTTTAGCCGCGACACCGGCTGGAGCTACCAGTACCACAACCAGTGGATTCTCCACCTGGAAATCCAGTCCCTGCTGCGGAAATTTGAGGCCCACGAGCTGCTCAATACGATCGAGGAATTATACGCTAACGAGCCCAGCAAATACTCCTATTTTGCGGTGTCCGCGCTGGGTGAAGCCCCGAAAGGCCAGGATTTAGACCGCAAGGGCATCGCCCCCTACCGGGTGTTGGACCCGGTGCGGTGGCATTTGGGCCGGTTTGGGGTGCTCATGGGTAAGGAAGACACATATCAATGAGTCAACAACATTCGTTTGACGACCCTTTCGCCGCCGACCCCGGGCCGGCCACATATGTGCCCTCTGCGGGGCATGATTATTCCCGCTCGGTGGTCAGCCATACCGGCCGCAGTTTCCGCCCCGGGTTTCGCGCCACCTCGGGGCTGAACGCGCCACTGTTATTGTGGGCGGCCAGCGCCTGCTACATGCTGGAATTATGCTATATCCTGTGGCTGGTGTACCGGGTTTACGAGGAATCCCACAGAATTAATTCCATTGCGGGCGCCCTATTATTCCTCCTCATCGCCGGGGTGACGACGCTCGTAGTGGGCATGATGAAAGCCCAACTGTGGGGCAGATGGGGGCTGGTCGCGGTCACCATAGTGGGGATTCTCGTCGTGGTGGTTCCCGACCTGTGGCCGATCACCCTGTTGGGCATCGGCGGTGCGATTCTCGCGTGGCTGCCGAGCAATAAATACTGGTTCGGCTACCGGTAGCTCATGCTTTACGACGCTTGAAGACGCCCCAAGGCACCCAGCCATGAGCTCATGAGAAGGTGTTACTATGGCACGACGCTATAGTCAGATTGACCCGTGGTTTCTTCAACGTGGTTACAAACGTACTGGTACTCGTATGTGTTATTACTGGTTAAGGCAGGAGGATTTATTATTCCGGCTATCCATTACTGCTTCGCCGTCAAAGTATGATCATACGAAATGGACGACGCTTATTACGTATTTTGCATCGTTGCCGAAATTTGGGAAATTGCATGTTCAATTACTGCAGAATAGTAGTTTTTCGGTGCCACCAACAGGTGCTAATAGCAAGTTAAAAGGTGCGTTTGCGATGTCTAGGAATTATGTGGCTGGTCAGCGTGGATTTCCGTGGGTAAGGCATTTTCTTCATCTAGAGAATGAGACGATTGGCCCAGCGTGGCGTAATTTGTTGCGGCAGTTTGACCATGATTTGCCGGTAGCGTGGGCGGATTTAAGTACGGCTGATGATCTTTACGAGCAGGTGTTCCAGAGTAAATATTGGGCTTGGTATGGTGCATTACATGAACAGTTATTTACATTGCTGCACCAGCAGCGGTGGGATGATGCCCTAAACCATGTTCATTCCTGGACCGAGAAGGACATCAATATTCAAGGATTGGATGAAGAGCCCGGCAAATGGACGGCACAAGAGGAGTTGGACAACGCTATTAGGGTGGTGACGGAATACGTCGAAAAGCACCGGAAACACTAGCGGTTATGGCACGACGATATAGTCAGATTGATCCGTGGTTTCTTCAACGTGGGTATAAGCGTGTAGGTACTCGCATGTGCTATTACCGGTTGAAGCAGGGTGATTTACTGTTCGAATTGTCTATCACTGCTTCATCATCGAAGTTTGATCATACGAAATGGCGTACACATATCACATATTATGCGTCGTTGCCGAAGTTTGGGAAGCTGCACGTCGAATTGCAGAAGAACAGTAGTTTTTCACCTCCACCGACAGGTCCTAACAGTAGTTTTAAGGGATTGTTTGCGATATCTAGAAATTATGATGTTTATGCTCAACGTGGGTTTCCATGGGCGAAGAATTCTCTTCGCTTGGAGAACGAGACGATTGGCCCAGCGTGGCGTAGTTTGTTGCGGCAGTTTGACCACGACTTGCCGGTAGCGTGGGCGGATTTAAGTACGGCCGATGATCTTTACGAGCAGATGTTTCAGAGTAAATACTGGGCTTGGTACGATTTACTCCATGGGCAGTTATTTACATTGCTGCACCAGCAGCGGTGGAATGACGCCCTGGAACACGTGCATTCTTGGACCGAAAAGGACATCAACCCTCAGGGACTAGATGAAGAACCAGGCAAATGGACTGCTCAAGAGGAACTGGACAACGCCATTAGGGTGGTGACGGAATACGTCGATAAGCACCGGAAATAGGGGAGGGGAGTGACGCCCGCGCCTTGGGGCGTCGACAAGCTCACAATTTATGCTGGGCGCGCAACTTCAACGCATCATTGAAATAGCCGATCGAATCATATAAATCCGCGGCCTCATTCAAAAGAGTGATGCGCGATCGTTCCTGGCCCGCCTCCTGGCACAACCCCGCCAACTCGATACGCGACAGGATATAATTCACCTGCGACTTCGTATCCAACTGGTTAAACGGGAACTCCTTAGGGATCGACAGCAATAGGTCCGCGGCCTGCACCTTATTCTTAAACCACGAACTCAACTGGGAAAAACTACGAGTCGACCACAAGGCCTGGGCAATCACCTCGGTGTAGCCCTGCTTCAGCAGCTCGCGGGAATACCGGTAGGCGTCCTCCGCCGCCGCCAACGCCGCCACATTATCCCTACTCAATTGCGCCCAACGTATCTTCTTATTGGCGGCATCCAGCGACGTGGTGTAATCCTCCATCCGGGCCGCATACGTCCGCAATAGGTCGAACCTACGCAATGCATCTAACTTATCGCGCCGGGGATCAAACTCCAGGGTTGCGAACTGCTGCAACGCAAAATACGCGGTCCGGTCGCTCAAAAGCTCATATATGCCCACTGGTGCCGTGGACAACAGCGCATACCAACCCGCCAGGGCCGCATCATAATCCGAATACTGCTCCTTATTATCGGAACGGAACAGGCGTTTATTCATGCCCGAATCAATATCCCCAAGAAACCGGATGCTGGCGGGCCGATTCAACCGCAATTCATTTTGCGCAACCTTAATGATAAGGGGGATGAGCTCCGATACATCTGTTGCACTCATGCCATCGAAATCCTGGATGAAATCGGATGCCGTCACCCCCAATGGGGTTAGCGCGAGCCGATTATTCACCAATGCGTCACCAAAATACTTGGCAATATTGACCCCGGTAGTGGCAGTGTGTGATGGTGCCGCCTGTTGTGGTTGCTGTGACGGGTCGGCGTGAGGCTCGGCGGCAGCGCGGGCGTCATCGGAATCGGTGGCGTACTCCATTATGTCTTCCGCTAAGCCCCCTTCCCAATCCCGTTGATCGGCGGCCTTCTTGCCCTCCAGGAGCGTCACCAACGCCTCAATATCGACCAGCCAGGTGTCAGTGCGCTCCTGCAACCTGTACACATGTTCGATAATGGCATCGGCCTCCCGGTAATCCCCGGCATCAATCAGGCTGCGAATATGGTGGGCAAAACCCAACAATATTTCCGTTAACGTGTTCGAATACACGCCGTGGGTGATGCGCACCGACCCCATCCAATACAACACCTCTTCGGGGGTGGCCTTCACCGGGAGATATTTGTCCTGCAATATTTGGTTGAGCATGAGCCCATCCTTGCTGCGGCTCTCTAATATCTCGGCCAGATAGTTGAAATGCTCGGGAAAGTATTCCAGCACGTCGGCCGGCAATTGGTGCGGGTCGATAAAAATAAGTGGGGCGAAAGCCAACACCGATTCGGGGTAGGGGCGTTTGAGACACCGGTAAAAATTATTCACCATCAATTCAATATCAGTGTCACCCGTAATGATCGGTGGTGGTTCTACAATCCCTCGCATGAAACATAATTTTAAAAGAAAATCGGGCCCAAAGCCCACCTTGACCCCACAAAGACCCCACTAGTGTGTCACCGGGTCACGCCACCATCCCCGTGCTGCCACTATGCCACCCGTCGGTGTGACGCGGCCCGCCCATCATGCCCATGCCACCCCGCATTCTAGGGGAGGCAGAATGTCATGGGTTGCGGGGGATAATCATGAGCGGGTCGCCCGCATTAATATGCCCCGGCAGCGACACCTTGGGTGCCGGCTTGAACGACCGGGACGCCCGATAATTAGTGATGACCACCGGCGAAGAAATGTCCCCACCACCAGCATTATTGATGGCATCCAGGTCGAATTCGCACAGCAAATCCCCGGCGGTGACCTGCTCGCCCACGCCCACCGCAACCCGGAAATGCTTACTGCTCAACTTCCACGTTTTAATACCAATATGGATGAGGATCGTGACCTCCGGGCCTGCCTCCGCGCCCCCAGCACCAGCGGGGTTGAGTGCCTTGATCGTGTACGCATACCCAAACGAATTAATGGCCACCACCGTGCCAGTCACGGGTGCGTACAGGCGGCCCTCGTTCGGTTCCACCGCGTAGCCCTTGCCCACCAGGCCGCGGGCGAAATTATTATCCGACACGTGTGACAGGGGCACCAGCCTGCCGCTGAACGGGGAATACACCACCAGTCCCTCCGCAGGGGGTGTTGGTGGGGGTGCCTCCGCGGTTGGTGCGTCGCCTTGGTGTTGGGCGTGATTATCGAACTCGGCGAAATGCTGCTGCAACACATCCACCTTCGCCACCTCGATACCATAGGCGTCCTGCACCGCCACAAGATGGTGAAACAGCTGCCGTGCGTGCGCCAACTCCCCACAGCCGGCCAGCCCCATCACCTGGTGCTGATACCCCAAAAGCACCCCGGGTATGTCCGATCGGTACATGGCATGAGTGACACGAATAACCCCCACCCAGTACAACAATTGCATGGCGGTGAGGTTAAACGGGAATCCATTTTTCAGTCGGGTCTCTAAAAACTTTGAGGCCTTCGAACGGTTGGTGAGCAGCTGGGTGAGCTCCGAATACTTCCCCGGGGCATCCTGAAAAAACTTTGCAGGTAGGTCGCGGGGGTCGATAAAGAGCAGGACGCAAAAATGCGTCAAACTTGGCGACTGCTCATAGTCCGCCAACGCTTGAGCAACCTTCCGGGGGTTAGTTGCGCTCGATGCAACGTGATTGAGAACGAAGATTTCACGCATGGATCCAATACTACTTGTCGTCCTTAGTAGAAGCCGTGATTGACCTAGAAGTTATGTTAACCGATTACGTGGTTATCATGATAAGCGGGTCGCCGGCATTAATCTGTTTCGTCGAACTAAAACTAGGGATGGGTCGGATAGTGCCGCTGCCCGCATAATTCTTAATCACCACCGGCGAGCTACTGTTATGGTCATCGTTGCTGTTCATGGCCTCCATGTCGAACTCGCAGAGGGTTTGTTTGGCGGCCACCTGCGCCCCGTCGCGCACCGCCACCTGAAAATAATCGTTACTCAGATCCCACGGGTGGGCACTAATATGGATCAACACCTCCACATCCGCCCCCAGCGGGTCCACGGTTTTCAGCCGATACGCCCCACCATGCGACGTAATCGCGGTAATCGTCCCTGCCGCCGGTGACTGGAGCGTGCCCTCACTGGGGTAGATCGCATAGCCCTTGCCCGCGTATTTCTCCGCAAACGACTCCGAAACCTGCGATAACGGCACCAGCTGCCCGGTAAATGGTGAGTAAATAATGACCGCGTTCGACGCTCGATGCGCCTGCTTATCGACGGTTTCCGCATGGCGAATATAGTGGTCTAATTCCTCCAACCTCACCACCTCGGCGCCGTATTCTTCCTGCGCCGCGGATAGTTGCTGAAATAGCTCCCGGGCCGCATCGCGTTTTCCCCGGCCCACCAGGCCCAGGATCTGTAGTTGATAGCCGGCTAACACCCACGGTATGTTCGTCTGGTAAATCCCATGACATACTCTAAGCACCCCAGTCCAATACTGGAGCTGCCACGTGGATAAGGTAAACGGGAAACCCTGGGAGGCGTGATCCCGCAGAAACGTCGCCGTCTGCTCCGAATCCACCAAGAGTTGGGTGAGCTCGGTAAACCGCCCCGGCACGTCGTCAAGCACCGTGGCCGGCAAATCCGCCGGGGGAATGAACAGCAATGTGCAAAAATTGGTAAGATTCGGTGTGCTTTGATACTCTGCTACTGCTCGTTCCACCATTTCTGGGTCACTATTCCGCGACATGATGTGGCCCAACACAAAGCTTTCATTCATGGGGGATAATACTACTAGTTTTTAGCATCCCCGGTTATGCCAACCGGTGCGCTCCGCGTACTCCGCCACACACTGCCGATACGGTTTAAACAACCGCTCACCCTGTGCGGCAAGGCTCTTGGCGAGCCGTTCGATCTTCTGATTGGTCTTCTTGTCCGTCCACCCCAAAGTCGCGGCGATCTTCTTGACCGGAGGCACTTCCTTGGTGTTGTGCTGAAACTTAGCCAGGATCTTCAGCAGCTGCTCCTGCTCCTCATTAAACCGCTGCGGCAGCACCGTTAAATCCCCGGACACTGCCCGCATTCTCGACGGCCTAATAGCGCGCTGTTGTTTGTATCTTTTTAACGCTATCGGCCTCATTAGTGCGTGTGATCTCTGCCTGAGTACGTCAAAATCACCCATACGATATTTATAGCGTCTCAAGTTTTATTCAAAAAGGTATTCCATGAGTTATTAGCCGCCGATGCATGATTGCCCACGAATGGGGGTCAGAATAATGCGTCATCATGTTCTCTGATCTTTAACAGCTAAAAGTTGTGAGGTATATTCCACAAAAATATACCCTGATCAAATCTCAAAGCTTATACTAAATGCTTGAGTCATTATTGGGCCTTATCACCTATTTTTGGAAAGAAGTATCATGACATCTTGGTACCCTAACCGCGGCGATGAATCCCCCATGACTACATCGGCAATCTTGGGCGTCGATAAGCAAGACATGATAATGCCCAAACAACGTCGTAATTGGGGCCTTATTATCGCTATCATCATCAGCGGTGTCCTCCTCGGCGGAATCGGCGCGGCTGGCGTAGCCATCTACCAGCGCGTCACCCACACTATGACCGCGCTCGGTGGCGTGGCCACAACCACCCCCGCAACCGCCACCAGCGCCGGAAATAACGTCCCCTACGCCGCCCGCAGCGCCCGTAGTGGCAACCCCACCGTTACCGTCACGGAAACCGCAACTCCGGAACCCCAGGCAGAAACCCGGACCGCCACCCAGCTAAGCGGTGCCACCATTCCCTGCGATGGCCGCGGCGTCCTTATTATCCACTCCATCGTTGATACCGGCCAAGATATCGCCGCGGAAGCCAGAAGCGTGCTCACCGCCAACCCCGGCGCCCAACTCCTCCAACCCGGCGCCTGCTCCTCACTGCGGGCATCTCTCGACGGTAATGACGTATACGGCATTGTTATTGACTACGGTTTTGACACCGATAGGTTGTGTCGTGCTGCTGCCAGCATCGGCGGAAACCCCCGCACCATGAATAACAGCGGCGACTTCACATCCCCCTGCTGATGAAACGAGACGCTGATGAACATGGGAACTATTCGTCGTCACCAGAACGACTGTGGCAGATAGTAACACGGGGTGACCGTTACCTGCCTATTCCCGCTTTATAAATAGAAACATAAATAGTAAATAGTTTGAGAATGGAAAAATTATGAATAATCCGCAGTATTATCCCAACCCGAACCCTAACCAGCCGCGGCGGCCCTATGATCCGTTGCCACAACAACAACCACCACAACCACGGCAACAACCTCCGCGATCCCAACAACCACAATATCCACGCCAACCCTGGCCACCCCAACCACCCCAACAATTACGGCAGCAACCACTACGATCCCCGCAGCCATCAGGGCGGCCACCTCAGCAATATCAGCAGCCGGTGCGTGGAGTACGTCCACCACAACAAACACCAGGTCAAGTCCGACCACAATTAGCTCAGCCACAACTGCTGCAACGCCCTCCACAACCCCGGCAATCTGACCGTATCCAGCAACTTACCCGCCAGATAGAACACTACCTGCTACAAGCGAAATACCAGTTATCCCGACAACTATTGCGTGGGAAGCGCTCCTTATCGGAGGCAAAACGCACACTATCCCAGCGATCGTCGCACGGGGGAAAACCGTATCTAGCACAGCAACGACTTTGGTTGAAAAACTGGTGGGACACTCTCCCCACTAAATTCCGGCCAGTCGTTATCGTCGGAGGTGGAATAACATCATTCTTGGTTCTGATGATAATGATTGGCGCGTTGTTGGATGACTCACCAAGCAGCTCTACCGCAAAAACATCCGGCTACACTTATGACGACATTACTGTCCCTGCCACCTGGTGTGACAACGATGAATACGTTTATGCTGCAACAAACGGCACCGATTACCTATCCGTGTGTAAAACCAACTCCGGGTACCTATTCCAAGCCCTGTCGGATGATGCCCTCACCGAGGGGGAGGCGAAAAAAGTGAAGTCCTCCTATGTTGTCAACACCAAAAACTACATTGCTATCCTCGACAAAGACACCATGACGATTACCGATACCAAAGGTAACGTGCAATCGGTTGTTTCCCTCAACCGCTGGTTATCTGGCGATTAAAGCATGGAATGTAGCTAGGAAATGTACACCACTGCGTTATTGCCACCAGTGCACATCACATACTTTTTATTCTCAAAACAATGCATTTCGTAAACCTGATGGGTTACTGGTGACGTGACCTGGAGCGTCTGTTCGACAGCTTTAGTCGACTGGTATTGCGCCAAATATGCCTTCTGCACCTCACTAGCGAACTCACTACTCGTTACGGATGAGCCGGAGTAGGCGTTCTCAAAATTACCTGCAGGATTGTTATTACGGGCACTATCGTTGGCCGGAATAGCATCAGATGGGAGCTGCCAAGCATCAGGATCATCGGTGTCCGAAACGGGGTCAGCGGCATTGGTTGGGGAATCATTATGGTTATCAGCCGGCACCTGGTTTTGGCTGCTGCTAGATGACGTATTCCCCAGGAATGGGATGTGGATAATGTTGGTGAAATGCGCGAAAAGAAGTGCGCTAACCAGCAATATGACTACGAAAAGTAGAAGTGCGCTAGTGAATAGCCGATTACCAGATTGCTCTTCCTGAGTGGCCAATTGATCTTGAAACTCATCAAAGGGCTCTTCTGTCGCTACAGCAGGAGACGAAGTAACCCATCCATTATTGTTAGCAGAATCAATAAAACCTTCGTCGCTTGTGACCTTTGGAATCTGAGTGGTATCTGTTGTGGATGCGTCCTTTATGACCTGGAACGGATTTGTGGTTGCCGGTTTCTCCTTGTGGGAAGAAGGATCCGGCCACCAAGCTTCCTCGTAAGGCTCATCTTCGATTCGGGGGAATTGAGTTGTTTCTGCGGTTGAAGGTGATGGCGATGCGGTTCGTTTTTTGTAATTCGATTGATTGCTTTTAGGCGGATCAGGTGGGTACCGATGGGTGGGATCGGATGGCCATTGTGATTCTTCCGACATAATACTAAACCTAATCTAATATTTTGACCAACAATTTTTGAATCTATCTATTAAGACGCTAGGTGCTCTTAAAATACCAATGACTCGGAGGCCATTGTGTCACAAAAACTCAGGCCTGCAAATACTTCGCAGCCAAATTCAACGCATCTTGCCCACTTTGATAATCGTCAGCCACCACCATTACCGCAATTCCATATGGCTTCGGTCCTGGCATCAGCCCGAACTGTCGCACCACATAACCACTCTCTGGTTCTGGGCCCCAGCCGCCCTTAAAGACCGCGCCGGGAATGGTGCCCAGCCCATACCGTTGATCGTCAGCGATATTGCTCATGGCCACGAGCACGTCGGTGCCGCCAGCGATGGTGCTCATGTGTTCCACGAAACTGGCCTGGTCGGTGAGTCGCCATTGTGTTTGACCAAACGCCGAAAAACCCGGCCGCAGAATTTGTGACTGGGTGTGGGTTGTGGCATCCCCGCCGTCGCGTAATACCTGGTCGGTGGCGTTTGCCGCGGTAGTGGGGGAGCCCAATGACTCCCATAACGATTCGGCAGCCTGATTGTCGCTGGCGGTGATAGCCGCCCACATGTTCGACTGCGTATCGGCAGATTTGTTCCGTAGTGCCGCAATGGCTATCGGCACCTTTGCGGTGGACCATGCTGGACCTGTTTTGATCGATCCTGCTGTTTTCTTGCTGGTAGCAATGCCGATTTTTGCCCCAGTTTGTTGCTCCACCTGTGTAGCAATCGCCTGAAGCTTGTCGACGCCTAGGCTCGTCGTTCTCGGTGTTGCCGATTGCGCGACTGTTGGTTGCGTACTGGGTAGTACAGGTTGGGGTGAGTGAGCAGAAGCACAACCGGTTGTGAGCATGGTGACTACCAGAAGCATCGCGGTGAGATGAGGTCTAACAACCATGGAACGTCGAAAAGCTGGTTAATGACGCTGTTGCGCTAACATCTCGTGGCGGAAATCGTCGATCACCGATGTTAATTCCTCTAAATCATCACGGGTGAACCGGTAGTTTATCGCCGCTTCTTCCTCGTCCGCGGCCATATTCGCCTCCATGACGGTGATATGCCGCCACAACTGCTGGGCCCGCGTGTGATCGCCCAGTTTACGCAAAGCCCCCCACTGCCAGCGGTAGCCACCCACAATATCGGCATTATTGCCGGTCATGAGCCCGTGTGCCACGCGCCGCACCCCTAAAAAATACTGCATTTGCGCGTGCGACAACGTGAATGGAAACAGTTCGGGATTCTCCTGCTCGAATAGGTCATGGGTGCGTTGGTATCCCAAATACACTTTGAGACGCTGCAATTCCGACCCGAAATCGGCCCGCACTCTATGTGGGAGCCGATCTGGGTCAACAAACGCCAAAAACAGCTGCCGACCCACAGGATCATCGGGGTAATCCGCCCCAGGTAGTGTGGGAAACTCTGTGCCCAAAATGGCATCAAGATGGCTGGTCATGGGTTCAATACTAGAGATTATTTGCTTCGGGGGCCGGCCGGTGGTCACCAATGGGGGTTTGCATTATCGCACGCTCAACCACCGTATGGGGGACTCAATTGTGATATGCGGTGCCCGAATGTGTGGTTTTTCACCCATAAATACTCTAACGCTCGTGGCTTGTTGCTGGCATAATTGAATTCGGTACGTCACTAACCCCCAATATGGGTAGTGACTGTCACAATCAGTTTTCGGTTTCCGTCGAAATAACAATCTCTTTGGAGGATGATATATGCCAATCGCAACCCCTGAGGTCTATAACGAGATGCTCGATAAGGCAAAGAAAGGTGGTTTTGCCTTCCCAGCTATCAACTGCACCTCCTCAGAAACCATTAACGCCGCACTTCGTGGCTTTGCCGAAGCAGAATCCGACGGCATCATTCAATTCTCGACCGGTGGCGCCGAATTCGGCTCCGGCCTTTCGGTGAAGAACAAGGTAGCTGGTGCCTGTGCCCTCGCAGCCTTCGCCTACGAAGCTGCCAAACACTACAACATTAACGTTGCCCTGCACACCGACCACTGCCAAAAGCATGTGCTTGACGAGTATGTTCGTCCGCTCATCGCCATTTCCCAAGAGCGAGTCGACCAGGGTTTGCCCCCGCTATTCCAGTCCCACATGTGGGACGGCAGCGCCATTCCGATTGATGAAAACCTGGTCATCGCCCAAGAACTCCTGGAGAAGGCCCACAAGGCCCACATCATCCTCGAAGTGGAAATCGGTGTTGTCGGTGGTGAGGAAGACGGCGTGAGCGCTCACGCCGGCGCTAACCTCTACACCTCCCCGGAGGACTTCGAAAAGACCATTGATGCCATCGGCACCGGGGAAAAGGGCCGCTACCTGCTGGCTGCTACCTTCGGTAACGTCCACGGCGTGTACAAGCCCGGCAATGTGAAGCTACGTCCCGAAGTGCTCCTCGAAGGCCAAAAGGTAGGCCGCGCCAAGCTCGGCCTCGCCGATGACGCTCTGCCTTTCGACTTCGTCTTCCACGGCGGCTCCGGCTCCGAGAAGGAGAAGATCGAGGAATCCCTCGGCTATGGTGTCATCAAGATGAACGTGGACACCGACACCCAATACGCCTTCACCCGGCCCATTGCCGGACACATGTTCACCAACTATGACGGTGTGCTCAAGGTTGACGGTGAAGTGGGCAACAAGAAGGCCTACGACCCGCGTTCCTACATGAAGCTTGCCGAGCAGGGCATGGCTGACCGTGTGGTCGAAGCCTGCACCGACCTGCACTCCATTGGGAGCACCCTCAATAAGTAATAAATGTGACGGTTTCTGACCAGCACCTTTCAGCGCCACCACACATAGGTTGTGGTGGCGCTTTGATCGTCGATAAGATAATAAAAACCTATACTTTATGTCTTTTTACTGACTCTCACCAGGACCCATGCCGAACCCAGTACCCAAACAAGCCAGCTACGCCAAATCCCGCATCCATGAGGGGTGGATACGACTGCAAACTAAATGGTTTTACATCCTCCAAGTTGCCATTGCCGCCGGTGCCGCCTACTGGACTGCCCATGTTGTATTCGGGCACGACATTCCCTTCTTCGCCCCCATGGCCACCATTATTGTGCTCTCCACCACTGGTGGTGAACGCTTTCGACGCTCCGTCGAGCTCGTGGTCGGTGTCAGCCTCGGGGTGGGGCTTGGCGACCTCATCATCGCCAACATTGGCAGCGGGACGTGGCAGATAGCCGTCGCCGTTGGCATTGCCATTGCCCTTGGGACCTTCATTGACCGCAGTGTACTTCTCGCCAACCAGGCGGGGTTTGCCTCCGTGCTGGTAGCCACCATATCCCCACCTGGCAGTGCGGACGGAATCGAACGCATGACCGACGCCTTTATCGGTGGTGTGGTCGGGCTCATCGTTATCGGGCTCTTCCCCGAATCCCCCCTGCGGGCCGGACGACGGGAAATTGCCCGACTCATGGGCATCACCTCCAATGTGCTCCGGGATGTGGCCGCTGCCCTCCACAGTGGCGACATCATCGTGATCCGTCATGCTCTCCAGAACGTTCGCGGTACCCAAGGCCGCATCAATAACATGATTGCCGCAACAAAAACGGGGGAAGAAAACCTGTCCGTTAGTCCCATCTTGTGGCGGCAACGCGGCAAGATTCGATCTCTGAAACGCATCCTGCACCCCGTTGATAATGCCATCCGTAACACCCGGGTGCTCGCCCGTCGCGCGCTTGTGCTCTCCGAAGACAACGACACGGTTTCCGAAGAACAAATCGCCATCATCT
>ERZ772926.656-NODE-656-length-18555-cov-3.133892_pt1 | contig 18555 bp, 19 predicted proteins | sample MGYA00511136_ERZ772926 | MGnify/ENA primary metagenome ERZ772926 (study PRJEB29015, sample SAMEA2737917) | human oral metagenome | biome: human oral; feature: human-associated habitat; material: dental | place: China | collected 2153 ... | reverse complement strand
GAACTATTTCTTCAAACTCTTTAATTTCCAAAAAAACAGGCCCTATTAATTTTTTATATTTTGCCAGCCTTTTTAAACCTTCAAGTCCATTTTTTGAAGAAAGTGCCGCAAAAAAAGATGGAATAAACACATTCAAGTTATCAATATTGCTAATCGCTGAAATTTGCTCATCAGTAATGACTTCATCAATTTTTTTCAAAAATAAATAATATTCCTCAGTAGAAAGCTGAATTTCTTCTTTCCACAAAATATTCGGTATTCCCGCTTGTTCAAGAATATTTTCAATTGATAATCCAATACTCTTTAAAAAATCCTGAAACTGCTTTGGCATAGTTATTTTCATATTTTCTCCATTTTTCTCATTTTTTATTATATTGAATTTTTCATTTTCAAAAATTAATTTTTTTCTATAATTTTCCAAGCAAAATTCAATTTTCAATTATTTTTCCTATTTTGAAGCACTTTTCATAATCTTATCAAAAACTCTTGCTGGAAGAATAGTATGTAAAAATACAAGAGGTTTTGCCATAAAGCCTATTAAATATCTTGCTTTAGGACGATTGCTGTTTACTGCTTTAGAAATTGCTTTTGTAATAACAATCGGATTTGAAAGCATATTTCCTGAATATTGCTTTTTCATTCCTTCTGCTGTTTTGGATGCTTCTTTTTCATATGCTCCACCTTTTGCAGAATTTGCTAATTTATCAGCAGCAATAACTCCCCAGTCAGTTTTTATCCCACCTGGCTCAATAAGTGAAACATCTATTCCAAAATCAGCCACTTCCATACGCAACGCATCACTAAATGCCTCAAGTGCATATTTAGTCGCATGGTACCAACCACCAAAATAGCTTGTCATTCTTCCTCCCATTGATGAAACATTTATAATTCTACCTGATTTTTGCTTTCTCATATGCGGAAACACTAATTGAACCAATCTCGCCAATCCAAATAAATTCACTTCAAACTGCATTTTCGCTTCACTTATATCTACATCTTCTACTGCACCGAAAGAACCATATCCAGCATTATTTATCAGAACATCTATACGTCCTTCATTTTCAATTATTGTATCAATTGCACTTTTAATGCTTTCCTCATCAGTCACATCCAAATATATAGGTTTATTAACTCCAAACTGTTTTAAGGTCTCCATTTTTTCTATTCTTCTGGCTGCACCATAAACCACATGCCCTTCTTTTGCAAGACTTTCTGCTGTCTGATATCCAATTCCACTACTTGCTCCTGTCAATAAAATTATCTTTTTCATATCTATATCTCTGCCTTTCTTCTTATTTTATAAGACTATTTTATCAAAAAGAAAAATCTAACTCAATGACAGAAGGCGACATCCTAATAGTAATTCATGACATTTTTTGTTTCATCTTGTAAAAATATTTTCTGCTAATTTACAGAGAGATAATATGAACCAATAAAATTTTACCTTTTTGAAACTGAATTATCTACTCCTGAAGTTGAAATAGATGGTTTACCTGATTTTGTAGGACTTGTTTTATAGTATACTTTATTGTCAACTCCTGATATTGTAACTCTAGAAACTGAATCAACATATACTGTGTTACCAGTTCCCTCAATTTTTATCAATGATGCATTTCCTTTAATTGTTATGTTGTTATCAACTCCTGATATATGAACACTTCCTCCATTTAATTTTATAGTTTTCGTTTGTAAAGTACCTGATATTGAAATATTTTCTCCACTTTCAGATAGAGTTCCATTTCCACTTTCAGTTTCTACTCTTCCTTTTCCGGCTTTTACTCTTGCTTTTCTATTTCCTGAAATATTTACAGAAGTTGAGCCAGGCACAGTTACTCTTATATTGTTCCCCACCTTTACAGTGCCCACTTTTAAAATTCCTGCAATTGTAAGCGATAACATTGATAATATAATGATTTTTTTCATAAAACACCTCCTAAATATATTTTTGTACATTATACTATTTCAATTTTAAAAAGTTATGAGAATGTGCATATATTTAGGATATTTAAGAAAATGATAATCCTCTGTAGCAAATACCCACTAAAGCTCCACCAATAACAAAATTTGCAGTAAATATTAAAACATTTATATTTCTATTTTTCCCAGTAGGAATCTATAATTTTCAAAATAGGATCATTTATATCTTCATTTTGAACTATATAATCAATAAAAACTTGCTCAATTTCAGGATTATCTTTTATCTTGGCTAAAAACTCATACATTAATATTTTCAATTTATTAGAAATTTTATGTTTCAAAGAAGCTCTGGCATACTTAATTATAAATTCCTGGGCTTTTTTCTTATCTGAAAATTCTAAGTTATGTATAATTATCCGTACTTTTCTTTGACTTTCCCTGTCAAATTTTTTCAAATAATATTCCATTAAATCATCTGTTATTTCCATTTTTTCATAAACCAAGTCATTTACTATAGTTGCATATTTTATTAAATCAGGAAATTTCTTTACTGATTCGATATACTCCTCTTCCCATTCTCTTTTATTCACACAGCCTTCTTCTATATCTACACTTTTAGCAGGATTGTTTCTTTCAAATTTTGCCAATTTTCTATATTTATCAGAAATTTTATCTCCTTCAATTTCTCTTCCTAAAAATCTTAAATAATTCTTTTTATAATAATCTCTGTAGCTTTCTCCTTTTATAATCAATAAACATTTTAGAGGTTTCCCGAGCAAAGCAGATGCACATGCTTTATGATGACCATCAATTACAAAATTTATAAATTCACCAAAATTATATACAATTGCTCTCGGCTCATTGTTGTCACAGTTTTTAAATTTTTCAATATAATACTCTACTCTTTCTTTATTATAACAATCTGTTGTCTGTGTCGGATAAAGATAGACAGGCTGACCAAATATATAATAATTGTCACCATATTCATGTGAAAATACAAGTGCTGTTGCAGGATAATCTTTTAATTTATTGGAAATATCCCAATAAAAGTTTTTTTCTCCATCTGTTGGATAACATTCTGCATCTGCAATCAGATAAAAACCTGTTTCAAAAAGTTTAAGCAAAGGTTCTATTGTTTTTATGGATTCCTCAAGTGAAATAAAGTTAGAATTAATTTCCTTCTGTATTTTTTTCAGTTCTTCGCAATCCGCATTTTCTATTCCATACCCACTTGCTAATATAGAACTGGTAGTTGAAGAAGATGGCAGATTAACTTGAACAAGAGGAATATCATTAAGCCTTATATTCATTGAACACCCGTATTCAGATCTATTATTAACAAGTTTCCCTGCACCATTAACATAGACTACTTTTGCTTCCTTAATATTAATCATTTCAGATACATCTACTTCTATATCAGTTAATTCAACAGATAATTTATTTTTATTTTCTACAAAACTCATAACTGATTTTAATAATCTACTCCACAATGTTTTTGACCCGTAAATCAATTTATTCTTATTTTTTATAATACTCATAACTATCCCTCTAATATCTAATTTTTTCCCCTTGTAAATATCATTCTTCCAAAATATCCATTATCTTTTTGCAATTGCTGTAAAAGTAAATTCATCAGGATGATAAGTTATTGTTTCATATTGAAAAAGATTTCCATTAGATAAATAGGCATGTGTATCTATAACAACAACTCTGTCGATATTTTCAAGATTTATATAATTCTTCTCTTCATCTGTACTTTTTCTGAATTTTATTTCTCTTTGGGAATAGGATATTTTTAATTTTAATTCCTTTTCCAGATATTCATATATAGATTTTTTTGCAATTTCTTCACTTAAAAAAGGAACTATTCTTCTATCAAAATATGAAGTTGCAAGCTGTACAACTTTGCCATTTAAAGAATATGTACGTACAACTTTATAAAAATCTGCTTCCTTTGAAACATGAAATTTCTCCATGAGTTCTTTCATTCCTTGAACTATATATAAACTTATCAGATTTGTTTTAACATCTATATTTTTAATTTTATTAAGTTCCTGAAAAGTCTGTATTGATGTCAGCGAAATATTTTTCAAATCCCCTTTCTCTAAAACAAATGACCTTTTTCCTTTTATTTTTTGAATATATCCTTCATTTTCAAGCATTGACAGGGCTTTTCTTACAGTAAGCACCGAACAGGAATAATCATTGGCTAAATCAGCTTCTTTTTTCAAATAATTTCCTGGCTTGATTTCTTCATTCTTTATGAGTTCTTTTATACTTTGATAAACTTCTTTGTATTTATTCATATTTATACCTTTCATAAATAATTTTATATATTATACCCTAAAATATTAATAATAACAATTCCATTCTTAATTTATTTATCTCTATATTTTTTTAATAGATATATATAGATGTGTTGACTTTTAAAAAAGATATGTTATAATATAGTACAAAATTTTTAATAGGAGATGATTTAAAATGGCTATAAAAAATAAGGTTGTTATAATTACAGGAGCTTCTTCAGGAATAGGAAAAGCTACCGCTCTGTTACTTGCCGAAAGCGGTGCAAAAGTTGTACTTGCTGCAAGAAATCAGGAAAAATTAGAGAAAGCAGTAAATGAAATAAAAGAAAGAAATGGAGAAGCTGTCTATAAAGTAACAGATGTATCAAAAAGAGAAGAGGTAAAATCATTAGTTGATTTTGCTATTTCAAAATACGGCAAAATTGATGTTATATTTAATAATGCAGGATTAATGCCTAATTCACCTTTATCTGAATTTAGGACAGATGAATGGGATGAAATGATTGATGTTAATTTAAAAGGTGTTGTAAATGGTATTGAGGCTGTACTTCCACATTTTATAGAACAGAAATCCGGTCATGTTATCAGTACTTCATCAGTCGCAGGATTAAATACATATTTGGGAGCGGGTATCTATTGCGCAACAAAACATGGTGTTAAAGCTTTAATGGAAGTTCTCAGAAAAGAAAGTGCCAACGAAAAAAGAAATATCCGTACAACTACTCTTTATCTTGGAGCATTTAAGACAGAACTTGCAGAACGTATTACAAATAAGGCAATTAAAGAAAGAATTGAATTCCTCTATGATACGATTGGAGCAGATCCGATAATTGTTGCGGAAGCTGTGAAATTTGCCATTAACTTGCCTGAAGAAGTAAGTATAAATGAAATGACACTTTATCCAACGGCACAATTATAATTTTCTACCGTAAAAAACTGTTTTAAAGTAGAAAAATATAAGTATATTTACGCATAAAATTGTAGAACTTTAATAATTTGAATTTTACATTTTTTTCAAATAAAGTTATAATATGAAAAACAAATTTATGGAGGGAAAGATGAAAAAGAAAATTTTTTTAATTTTACAATTTTTATTATTTTCAGTAATTTTAACTGCTGAAAATGCTGATACTTATAATAACTTTGAAAAATTTAATGTAAGATTCTCAAATGCCAACTTACCATTTCAAATTGTTGTTAACGAGTCTAAAGGAAAAGAATATTATCCTGCTGAATTAAATGTTGGAAATTACCTATTTTTTTCACCAACAAGATTAGCTGGACTAAATTATTACGAATTTTTTTCTGATGTTTTAAAAAAAGATTTTAAAACTTATACAACTAATAAAAAGGGAAAAATAAAAAATGAAAGTAAAGTCTACCGTTATAATAAATCTGATTTTTATGCTAATTATAAGGATATGGTAAAAAGCGACAGATCTGAAATAAAAGATTTTTTAGGAATTGTATCAGCTGATACAAAATTAATCAGTCCTAATACTTATAAAATAACTAATTATGTCACTGACAGAGGCTTTCTTATAACTATTCCCATGAATATGGCTTTTTATGTAAAACAGGTTAGTGACAGTAAATTTATATGGTCTCTAAATAATAACTTTGATAAGATTGATTACACCTTTACTCTTGAAAATAAGAAACTCATTGTAAAAAATGACAAAGAACAGATTGTTTTTACAGCTTACAGAAATGAAAACTCTTTATTTTTTGAAACTGCTAAAGATAAATTTGAATATAAAGTAAACGAAGAAGATTCCCAATTTGAATCTTATAAAAATGGAAAACTTTTTGAATCATTGAAATATAAAACAGAATAGAATATTAGAATTAAAACTTTCTTTTATTAGAAAAATAAAAGTAAAAATAGCTCTCTGAAGATATACTTTATTTTTTACAGAGTGCTATTTTTATAGCTTTAATTTTTTATGGTCAGCACATTAGTGCTTTTTTTTACTTTTCCATTAGAAATTAGAAACGACAATATATTTTAATTACTCATCTTCTTCGATTTCTCAATACATGCCCTTACCGCATTTATTACAGTTCCTCTAAAGTTACCATTTTCTAATGTATTAACTGCTTCAATAGTTGTTCCGGCAGGAGAAGTAACTTCATCCTTCAGCACTCCTGGATGTTTTCCTGTTTTTAGAAGCATTTCTGCAGAGCCTTTTACTGTCTGGGCTACTATTTCATATGCCTTGTCCCTTGGCATTCCCTCCAGAACCCCACCGTCTGCAAGTGCTTCCATAAACATGTAAACATAGGCTGGAAGTGAACCTGCTATTCCTGTGAAGGTATGCATAAGCTTTTCCTCTATTTCGATACTTTTTCCAAAACTGTCAAGAATGCCAAATACAACCTTCTTTTCTTCTTCTTTTACATTTCCATTAAAAGTAACTGCCGTCATTCCTTCAAGTACCTGTGCCGGTGTATTAGGCATTATTCTTACTACCTTTTTATCTTTACCTACAATATTTTCAACACTTTCAATACTAATTCCTGCAGCAATTACAATTATTATCTTATTTTCATCTATTCTGGTCTTTATTTTCTCCAGAACAGAATTGTAAATGTTTGGCTTTACAGACAGAACTGTAACATCGCTGTTATCCACCACTTCAACTTCATTCTGTAAAGGTTTCACATTATATTTTTCAGAAAGTTCCCTTGACTTTTCCACATTTACATCAAATACATTTATATCACTTCCTGAAACATACTCTGATGTAACCAGTCCCTTTATCATGGCACTTCCCATATTTCCAGTACCTATAAATCCTATTTTCATTTTTCACCTTCATATTAATTTATCTGTTTTTTTATCTTATTCCCTAATCTGCCCATTTCCTCTGATAATATACTTTGTAGTCGTAAGTTCCCTTACTCCCATAGGCCCTCTTGCGTGAAGTTTCTGAGTGGAAATTCCAATTTCCCCTCCATAACCAAATTCTCCACCATCTGAAAATCTTGTTGATGCATTCAGGTAAACTGCGGCCGAATCCACTTCATTCAGGAATTTCTCAGCATTATCTATTGATTCTGTTATTATTGAATCTGAATGCTGTGTGCTATGTTCATTTATGTAGTCTATTGCCTCATCTACATTTTCCACAAGTTTCAGTGACATTATCATATCAAGGTATTCCGCTCCAAAATCTTCTTCATTTGCCGGCTTTACATCATTTCTATTTACAATATCAAGTGCTTCCCTGCTATATCTAAGTTCTACACCACTTTTTATAAGCATATCTGTCACTTCAGGCAGTATCTTTTCAGCAATATTTTTATGAACCAGTACAGTTTCTATTGAATTACATGTACTTGGTCTTTGTGTTTTTGCATTTTTTATAATTGGCAGAATATTATCTATTTTTGCACTTTCATCCACAAATACATGACACACTCCTGCACCTGTTTCAATTACGGGAATTGTAGCATTTTCAATAATAAACTTTTTCAGTCCTTTTCCTCCTCTAGGTATGAGGACATCAATATACTGATTCATTTTTACCATTTCATTTACAAGTGCCCTATCAGTATTTTCTATAAGCTGAACTGAGTTTTCAGGCAGTCCCGCCTTAACTCCTGTTTCATTAAAAAGTCTGCTTAAGTAAATATTTGAGTTTATTGCATTTGCCGATCCCCTTAAAATTACCGCATTAGATGATTTTATTGCAAGTCCTGCTGAATCTACAGTTACATTTGGCCTTGATTCGTATATGATTCCAAGTACACCTAGCGGAACTCTTTTTTTCTCAATTGTCATTCCATTCTTATGTTTCCAGCCTGAAAGTATTTCCCCGATAGGATCAGTAAAGGCGGCTATTTCCATTAATCCCTGTGACATAGCTTCAATCCTTTTATCTGTGAGTTCCAGTCTGTCCAGAAGTGCAAAGGAAAGCCCTTCCTTCTTACCATTTTCAAGGTCTATCCTATTTGCTTCCTTTATTTCTTCCTTTTTATTAATCAGCTCTTCTGCAATCATTATAAGAGCTTTATTTTTTATTCTCGTATCCAGGGTAAGAAGTTTTTTTGATGCTTCCTTTGCCTTCTTCCCCATTTCTTCAATATATCCGTTAACCATTTTCTTCCTTTCATTCTTTAGCATAGAGTTTCCATTTCCCAAGAAATCTACCCCCACAAGTATTATCCCTTTGTAATTACCATATTGTCTATATGCACTACAACATCATCATACTTATGACCAAGTATATTTTCTATATCTTCACTTCTGTGCCCCATAATAAGTTCTATTTCATCTGAAGAGTAGTTTGAAATACCGGTTGCTATATTTTCATTTTTCATATTCATGATTTTTACTACCGTTCCCTTTTCAAAATTACCTTCAAATGATTTTATTCCCACCGGAAGAAGACTTTTCCCTTTGAATAATGCCTTTTCAGCACCTTCATCTATTGTCACTACTCCCTTTTTATTTGTTCCATATGCAAGCCAGTATTTTTTGGAGCTTATTTTTTTATTTTTCTTGGTAAATAGTGTTCCAATATTTTCCTTTTCCACTATTCTTGATATGTTCTTTGGATCCTCCCCGCTTGCAATTACCATATTTGTACCTATTTTAGTTGCCATTTCCGCAGCAATTATTTTAGTAATCATTCCACCTGTACCAAATTTCGACCCTTCTCCACCTGCAGTTTTTTTAATATCATCATCTATTTTTCCAACGATTTCTATCAGATTTGCATCTTCATATTTCTGAGGATTTTTATTATAGAGTCCCTTTACATCAGAAAGTATAATCAGAAGGTCTGCATCTATAAGTCCTGAAACTAATGCTGAAAGGGTGTCGTTATCTCCCACCTTCAGCTCATTTGAAACTATTGCATCATTTTCATTTATTACAGGTATTATTTTATTTTTCAGAAGAGTATTACAGACATTTCTTGCATTAAGATATCTTCTTCTGTCTGAAAAGTCTCCTCTTGTAAGCAGAAGCTGACCAATTATTTTCCCATATTCCTGAAAAAGCAGCTGATACAAATGAGTCAGTGCCACCTGTCCCACTGATGCCAGTGCCTGTTTCTCAGACAACGTTTTTGGACGCTCCGTTAAACCAAGCTTTCCCATTCCGGCTCCTACTGCTCCCGATGTTACCAGTACCACATCATAACCTTTATTAGATAAATTGCTCAGTTCTGCAACTATTTTCTTTATTTTTTCTATATTCAGGTTTCCATCTTCCTTTGTAAGCGTTGATGTTCCCACCTTTACTACTATTTTTTGAATATTTTCCAATATTTCTTCTCTTCTGTTTGTCTGTCTTTTCATATTCTCACTTGCTTTCTGTAATTATTTTTTCTATTATTTTTCTTCAGGAATCCAGACAGAAATTTTTCCTGCCTTAACTTTAAATGCCACAAATCCGCTGTCATCTACCACAACATTGTCAAATCCGCTTCCTGTAACTTCTTTCCACACCTGACCTGTACGATTTTGTCCTACTTCTATCAGTTTTTCCCCATCTTCATTATTTGACAGAATAGCCACACATCCTGTATTTAGTTCATTTTCCCTTCCTATTCTGTAAATTCCTACAAGATTAGGATCATCAAAATAGTCGATTTCTCCACCATAGGCATAATGTTTTCTTACATGAAGCAGCTGATCTATTATCCATCTATGTTCACTTTCCTGTCCACCGACACCGTAGTAATCACCATAGAACAGACAAGGGTACCCCCTTTCTGCAAGAAGTATTATTGCGTAGGCATGTGGCTTGAACCAGCTTTCTATCTGGGATTCAAGTGCGCTTCCCTTCTGTGAATCATGATTATCCACAAAAGAAACTGCCTGCATTGAATCTGACATCAATATAGTATTGTCAAAAATTGTTCTCAAATCAAAATCTTTCCCTCTTACTGATGCTTCATGGAAATTAAAATGAAGACCTACATCAAATAAATCTGTTGTATACTCCAGACTTTCCAGATACTCCTTCAATGTCCCAAGGTCATCCTTCCAGTATTCTCCAACAGAATAAAAGTCCTGACCATAGACACTTCTCACTTCATCAAGAAATTCCTTTATAAATCCTTCACTTATGTGTTTTACTGCATCCATTCTGAATCCATCCAGCTTCAGTTCATTCACTACCCATTTTCCCCAGCTTATTACTTCCTTTTTAACTTCTGGATGGGCATAGTTCACATCTGCATTCATGAGATAGTCGTAGTTTCCCATTTCAGAATCCACTTCTTCAGACCAGTTTTTATTTTCCCCCACTATTTTATAAATAGCAGTTTTCTTATTTTCATTATTAAAATCTACTCCCGTAAAAAGATTGCAGTTCCATTTAAAAGCTGAATATTTATCATTTCTTCCAGGGAATGTAAACTTTGTCCACCCTTCAATTTCATAAGGATCGCTAACTTCTTCATTTCTGTTTCCGGAAGACACTTCTATAGCCAGGAATCTCTCTGTCTCATCTGCACCCGCCTTGTGATTGAGCACCACATCAAGATAAACATCTATATCATATTTATGAAGTTCTTCGATTGCTTCTATTAATTCCTGTTTTGTTCCATATTTTGTCCTTACCGTACCCTTCTGGTCAAATTCTCCTAAATCCCATAAATCATAGGCACCATAACCAACATCCATTGAAGAAGTACCTTTATATGCAGGCGGAATCCACACTGCAGAAACTCCTATTTCACTTAAATGTTTCGCATCATTTTTCAGTCTTTCCCAATGTTTACCGTCATCAGGAAGATTCCACTCAAAATATTGAATCATTACTCCATTTTCCATAATTTTCCCCTTTCATAACTTACATTTTTATAATGTTATTCCTTTTTTCTTAACATATTCTATAACTTCCGCCAAGTCTTCTTCAGTATCTACTCCTATTACTTCAGAATCTGTTTCAAGCACTTTTATTTTATAGCCGTTTTCTATAAATCTAAGCTGTTCCAGCGATTCTATCTTTTCCAGTACCCCTTCTTTAAGATTTTTAAGCTCATTTAAGAAATTTGAAGTATATCCATATATTCCAATATGTTTGTAATACTTATAATCTCCAATTGGATTTCTTTCATAAGGAATTACCGATCTGCTGAAATAGATGGCATTACAGTTGAAATCAGTTATTACTTTCACTGTATTAGGATTGCTCACATCTTCATCCTTCCTGAATGCCTTCTTCAAGGTTACAATTTCAGACTTTTCTTCCCTATAGTTATTTGCCAAAAGATTAATAGACTTTATATCTATAAGAGGTTCATCCCCCTGTATGTTTATAACAAAATCAAAATCACTGTATTCCGGGTTATTTATTACTTCTATTATTCTTGAAGTTCCATTTTCATGTTCTTTAGATGTCATAACAACATTTCCACCAAAATTTTTCACAGCATCGTATATTCTCTGATCGTCAGTTGCCACAACAAGTTTATCAACAGCCGCATTTTCAGCCCTTTTATATACCCATTCAATCATAGGATATCCATTTATATCTTTTAAAGGTTTTCCTTCAAACCTTGTTGATGCATATCTTGCAGGAATTACTCCAAGTATTTTCATAAACTCATCTCCTTAAAGGTAAATTTTATAGATAATTATATCATTTATCCGACTATATTGAAACAGATATTTTATCTGTAATTTAAATATCTATACCATATACATCTGCTATATATAATTTATATTTTTATTTTACCTGCAAATGATATATTATAGAACCATAACATTAAAAAAAGGATGTGGTAAATGTGGAACACAATTTATGGAAATTACTGGAAACTCTGAAAGAAAATAAATGGATTGATTTGACTCATGAACTTACAAATGACAGTCCTTACTGGGGTGGAATGCCTGACGGAGTTCTGGAACTTAATAAGACAATTATTGATTACCCTGAAATGAATCTTAACATACAGACACACAAATTCCCAGGGCAGTTTGGTACACATATAGATTATCCTGGACACTTTGTGCAAAATGCACGTCTGGCAGGAGGTTTCAAAGTTGAAGATACTGTTTTACCTTTAGTTGTCATTGATTTAAGTAAAAAAGTTCAGGAAAATAACGACTATGAAATAACTATAGATGATATTCTGGAGTTTGAAAAAGAGCATGGTACTATACCTGAAAATTCATTTGTTGTTTTCAGATCTGACTGGAGCAAAAGATGGCCTGATATGAAAGCACTTACAAATGCTGATAGTGAAGGAAATGCACATACACCAGGATGGCCAATTCCTACACTTGAATTCCTGTTTGATAAGAGAAATGTTGCAGGAGTGGGACATGAAACTCTTGATACAGATGCAGCTGTAACTTGTGCAAAAAATGGAGATCTTGTAGGGGAAAGATACATTCTTCAAAAAGACAAGTTTCAGGTGGAAGCAATGGCAAACCTTGACAAACTTCCTCCAGTAGGAGCTGTTATATTTGTCGCTGCCCCTAGAATTATTTCTGCAAATGGACTACCTGTAAGGGCATGGGCTGTTATTCCTGAAAAGAAATAATAAATTTAGGATAAAATAAAATAGAGCTATAAAGTACAGTTTAAATATATGTTGCCTTTATAACTCTATTTTTTTATTTTATATTACTTTTAGTTATTTTTCCTTTTTCTTTCAATATTACTTTATTTTATCACCGATATATTTATTTCCAACTAAATAAGTTACAGTATTCTCATAATAATTAAAAATTGTTATTATATTTTTAAACAAGCCCAAAGCTTATTAGTCTCAAAATTTTTCCAAACCATGAAAGAGGTGCAGTATCTTCTCCTGCGACTATCTCTATTTTTGAAACAATATTTGCGTCATCAAGTACCTCAAGCATTGCTATTTTTTCTCCCTTTTCTATTCCTTTTTTCCCTGCATCTACATTCAGGTCATTTATTCTGAAAGTGTAGTTTGAATTATCTATCTGATAGACATTAACTGAGATGATTCCCTTCAGCTCTTTCTTTTTACCATTTTCCACCTTGAATTTTCCCATTTCCTTGCCTACTGTATAAATTGCCTTAAGCCTGTCTTCTATTCTGGTAAATTCAACCTTCTGATCGTCATTTCTTTCTACATCTGTTCTATTTCCCAGTGTAACTGACACAATTTCAAGATTTCCCAGTTTACTTGTCAATATCAGATTATATCCTGCATCTGCATGGAAACCTGTCTTTAATCCATATATTCCATGTCTGTATAGCAATGCATTCCTATTTTTATATATTACCTGATCTCCATTAGGATTAGGTAATTCAAGTTGTAACTGACTGGACCACTCTTTTATCCTGTCGTCTTCAGAAGCTTTTCTTCCCATAAGATACAGGTCATAAGCTGTGGAAATATCCATAGGCTTACCTGTCATGGAAGTAGGCAATCCTGCCGGAGTATAAAACACAGTATCTGTCATTCCTAATTCCTGAGCCTTTTCATTCATAAGAGCTACAAATTTTTCTATATCCCCCTTACCTATATATTTTGCCACAAGATAGGCTGCATTGTTTGCAGAGTATATTATTTCTGATTTCAGAAGAGTTTCCAATGTAAAACAGTCTCCGTGTTTTACATTTAACCAGCTTCCTTTAAGATATGCAGTATCAGGCGTAAAGCATACTTCATCATCTAAACTTGCATTTCCTTTATCTATTTCGTCAAGTGCAACAATTATGTTCATTACCTTTGCCAGTGAAGCTGTAGGGTGTTTTTCCCTTTCTCCCTGTGCCTTCAGTACCTTTCCTTCCCTTGTTGCTATAAATTTGTGTATTGGTCCGCTGTATTTTGAAATTCCTTCAATTTCCTTATCTTCAGCTTCTATCACTTTCTTTTCTTTTTCTGTTTTATCCTTTTTCTTTTTTTTCTTATGATTTTTATTATCTAATTTTTCATTGGGATTTACTTCATTTTCTCCATTTTTTATATTATTTAAATTATTTGCATCTCCATTTTGAGGATTTTCGTTTCCATTATTGAGATTTACAGCATCTGTTTCTGTTGACTGACCTTTATTATTTTTCAGTTCTTTTTCAATATTTTTTTTATTTTTTAAAGAATGTTTCTTCTTTTTATCACTATTCGTTTCATTATCTTCATATTTTCCACTCTTATTTTTCGGCTTTATAATCCCCGGATTTTCAGGTGCTGTTTCATTTTGTGAATTTCTACTTTTAACTCCTGTTCCAAAAGTCAGAACTGTTATAAAAATTATAAATACCATTATACCTTTTGTCCTGTTTATCATTTTCACCATTCCCATTTTATTCTTGTTATCTCCGTAAGCTTCTTCTTATATATTTATTTTTTGGCTTTTTTAGTTTTTTTAGCCTTTACTGTTTCTTTTTCTTTCTTTTTGGCTTCCTTTAATAAATTTTCATAATATTTGCAATATTCCTTTATTTCACACACTTCACATTGCGGTTTTCTTGCCTTGCATTTATCCCTTCCCTGTAAAATCAAATAATGTGAATATTCAAACCAGTTTTTTTTAGGAACAAATTTCATCAGTTCCCTTTCTATAATTTCAGGATTTTCACTTTTCACAAATCCAATATGGTTGGAAAGCCTCTTTACATGAGTATCCACTACAATCCCTTCCCTTATATCCCATATTTCTCCTAAAACTACATTTGCTGTTTTCCGGCCAACTCCTGCAAGCTCCACAAGTTCTTCCATTTTATCAGGAATAACATCATTATATTTTTCCAGCATTGCTTCTGCATTCAATTTTATATTTTTTGCCTTATTTTTATAAAATCCTGTTGATTTTATATATTTTTCCAGCACTTTTATATCCATATTACGGATATCCTGCGGTTCCCTGACTACTTTAAACAACTCCTTTGTTACGATGTTGACCCTTTCATCTGTACACTGTGCCGACAAAATAACTGCAACCATCAGCTGATAAGGTGTCTCGAAATCCAGGGCACACTTTGGTTTACCAAATTTCTTTTCAAGTATTGGAAATATTTTATTAAACCTTTCCTTTTTCGTCATTTTCTCTCCTAAAATTTTTCTTTAAAAATTAATCCTGTTAAAACTTATCAATTATATATTTTATCCCTTCCAGAACTAAAAAGTGGGCAGGATAAAAAATATAAAAAAAATACTTCATATTTTTCCCTTTTCTTCCATTATATGAAAATATAGGGATTAATGAGAACATAGAATATATCTGAACTTTTGCCAAATCAAAAATATCAGGATACAGTACAAGAAGCATATTCAATGCCAGAAATGCACAAAATATAAGAAATTTTTTTCTCCTTAAAATACCAAACAGGGCTATTGTCAATATCCCATAAACTCCATAATCAAAATCATATTTTTTTACCACATAAACAAGTCCACCAATTAAAATAATCTTTATTAAAAAAGGAATCTTTCCTGAATAAAATATTTTCATTACTACAAGTCCCAGAAGTAATGTAAAAAATATATTCAGCGGATAGTTAAGTTTAAAAATATATGCAGGAATTTGGGAAATTACAGCAAAAAAAAATAATCTTCCAAAATATTTTTTAAAATTTCCCGTATGGAAATATCCTTCCCCAAGCGAAAAGGAAAATATTGGAAAAGCCATTCTTCCTATAATATTTAAAATTTCAGGTCCCCCTATTATATAATGATAGTGATCAATAAACATTGACAGGATACCTATAATTTTTAAAACAAATAAACTCATAGTTATTCAGCCTTTATGAAGTCATATTTCTCATTTTCAAATTTTTTCACTATATAGCTGCATACAGGTACTATTTTATAGCCATTTTTTTCAGCATATTCCACACCTGCATCAAGAAGTTTTTCAGCAATTCCCTGACCTCTCATTAGCCGTGATACATATGTATGGTCAAAATACAGTTTATTTCCTTCCTTTTTATAAGTCAGCTCAGCAATTACTTCTCCTTTTTCATCACTAATGAAAAAGCCTTTATTCTCAATATGTTTTATCTCCATTAAATTAACCTCCGGATTTTATTTCAAATTCTATTGTCCTTCAACTTTTATTTATTTTTTAATTATATCATAAAAATCGTTTTTTTTTTAGAAAAAAATTATTTTCTCCTTTTTTTAACATTTTATGCACTTAATTTTTCTTGAAAGCACTGTAACTTCTCATAAAAAAAGACTACATAACTTTCGTCATCTAATCTTTTTTCAATTTAAAATATTCAAGCTTCTATTTTTTTACAAGAGTCACATTAATTTCCGAATCTTCAAGAGCAGTTCCTTTTATGAAATTCACTCCATCAAAATTCAGTACATCTCCTGGTACAAGAACATGTTTTTCAGTATCATTAAGATACATTTCCATTTTTCCTTTTAAAACTGAAAATATAATGATACACATCGAAAAACAGCCAATTACTAAATAATCAATTAAAATTGACATTATTTCAACGGCTGCCTTAAAAATAAAATATAAAAATAAAATTCCAGAAAATAACAAAATTAACGGCATTATATTATTGACAACCCCTTGAATATTAAACATCATTTTTATTCCTTGCACCATAATTGAAAATGGAACATCAAATAATTTTGTTAAATAATTTGGAAAATTTTTTATGTTAAAATTTTGTCCTGATAATATTCCACCAATTTTCATTGAAAAATTAAATAATGCTCCTGTATAAAAATTCCAAAAAAAACTGTTTGCCAAAAATAAAAAAATAATACCAATAACTGCAATTTTAGGAACCATATTTTTTAAAATTTGAATTATTATAATTGAATTTATATCTTCAATTTCTAAAATACTTTTAAGAATTCCAATTAAAATTTCAGTAGTTCCCATAAGCAAAAGAAAAGTTGCCAAAATATTTGAAAGTGTCCGTCCAACATTGTCAGTAATATTTCCAACTACTTTAAATAAATTTATAATTATTTTACTTCGCATATCTTTCGTATCTTCCATTTTTCCAATTGGAGATTTTTCATAATTTAAATTTTTTATATAACCATTATTTCCATTGCTTATATTTTTAATTTCTCTCGTTTCATTTGCCATAAATGCTGCTACAGCAATAATTTCCCAATATTTTAACTCTATTTTATCCCACATAATCGGCTTTGTGCCAATATCATTCTCATAATTTAAATTTGAAGAGTTTATTGCATTAACCGCCATTCCGATGTTATATGCTGAAATTCCAGTTGCAGCAGTCGACAAAATTGCACCAAAATTAAAAATAGCTTCTTCATCAAAATTTTGATTTTGAAAATTATTTCTTTCAAGACTTTGAATTTCTCCAAAAGTATTTATAACTGCAAAAAAAATTCCAATAGTTAAAATTAACAATGTCATCTTTTTTATTTTCATTTTTTATTTTTTCCCTTCTTCTCACTTTTTCTCTGATCTTTTTTCAAATAAATTATTTTTATTCTTTACTTTTATTTTTAAATCTTTATTTTTTTCGTTTTTTTTATCTTTTTCATTAAATTTCAAATTTTCTTCTTTTTCTTTTTTACTTTCTTTCTCTTTTCCGATTCCCGCTCCGTCCAAAATTGAATTTACAACATTACTTATATTCCACATAATTTTTTGTAAAACTAAAATAATAACTGAAAAAGCTGCAATTCCATCAATACTGCTCGAAATTGATATTGTATTTAAAATTTGATAAATAATTCCCATTATTGCAACTGAAATAAATAATGTAACTGCTTGTTTTATAATTAATTTTATTCCTTCAAATCCAATTTTTTTTGTCGAATCCAAAGTTAAAAAAATTAAATATATTGTTGCAGATAGAGGTGTTTTTGATTCAGAGATATCAGACGAAATACCAAGTGATATAGAATGTTCAGAGATGTATGAGGGTGGTGTATTATCAGGTGAGTTGGTACAAGATGCATTAAAAAAGATGTGTGAGTTTATGACTCAGACCGGTATAGCATTAGATGATGCAGATAAAGAAGCAGAGAGAAACAATTTGTCAATTGGAAGTCTGCTGAAGTGAATTTTATAGGTGGAAAAGATATGTTTATATGGCCATTGGAAGCAAGAATTAAAGCTAGAAGTATAAAATCGAATATAGAGAAGATAGATTGTGCGATATTATCAACCAAAATAGTGCTTGATGATATAGCCAATAATTTGTATATGGAATTAAAAGGGGCTGCATGGAGAAGTGTACGAAGTTATACTGAAAATATAATTAGGCCTTTAGTTAAGGTGTATGGTTCATGGCAAATAGAATACACAAGAGCATTGGAAATCTATTTAAGGGAAGCCGGAAAGTTGCCAAATATCGGCTTTATACATAGAGAAGTGTTTGAAGGATATATTGAAAATTGGGAAGCTGCCATAGAGAGAGAGCTTAATAGAAAAC
>ERZ772926.654-NODE-654-length-18608-cov-4.162454_pt1 | contig 18608 bp, 18 predicted proteins | sample MGYA00511136_ERZ772926 | MGnify/ENA primary metagenome ERZ772926 (study PRJEB29015, sample SAMEA2737917) | human oral metagenome | biome: human oral; feature: human-associated habitat; material: dental | place: China | collected 2153 ... | reverse complement strand
CATGTTGTCTATGATTTTCCGCTCCTTCGCCGTACCCATCTCACTTGCTTTTGTAGGGAATATTGCCGGTCTTTGGCTAACCGTCAAAGGTGCTTATTATGCCATTCCGTATTCGATGCTGATCTATGGGATGGGAAGCAGCTCGATCACCGGGGAATTGAACGTTCCTGTGCTTCTTGTTTCCTGCTGCTTCTATATTCTTGGGGCGATTGCATTCAGCATTATATTCTTAAAAAAGTCGGATGTACGCACGCACGTTTGATGGCAATTGAACAAGGAGACCGCGATTCTATAATCCGTCTCCGCACTGCTCTGCAAAGCACTGAACAAAACTTTCGATGAACTTTTCTGAGAACCATAAAGACCATCTGATGCTGTATAAAGAAAGTTGACATCTTGTCGTTTATTGCATCTCGCAGATCTTCAAGCTCATCGTATCTTGTCTGCAGGATACTTCTTACCCGCTCCGCACATTCGTCCACTACACGAATATAAATTTCCATTGGATAGCTTTTATACGTCTCACATTGCCTGCCCGAAAATAAATGTAACCTCTTCTTCTATTTTCTGAAGATTTCCACTACTGAGTATACTGCCGCAACACCAACATCAATTATTGCCGGAGAAACCGTCCACCATCGCGCTCCTTCTCCAACGGCATTAACTCCATCACTTAATATTGTCAAGTCAGTAAATGCACCTACTATGAAAAACACAAAAAATGATACTACGGTAATTATTGAAACTATATTGTCAACCTCAGACTGCATATATGCGATCAATCCTAGTGCTATACATGCCAAAATCAACCACATAAAAAGCGATCCAACACCATCCATAGCGGCAAGTCTCAACACCAGACATTCAAACAAAACCGCCATTGTAGCACAAAACCATGAGCCGACAATTTCATTGCCAGTTCCTGAAGCCATAAACATTATAAAGAAAATAATTGGGACTATCCAAACTCCAATAGCAAAAAGATTATATGTACTTGCAACCCAATAAAATCTTTGAAGGTTCATCAATAGAGGAATGCAAAAGGCCGACACACCTATCAACAAAATCAAAAAGATAACATCGAATGCACGGAACTTTTGCTTTGGTCTTGATTGTCTGGCATTGGCACCGGTTCGAACTCTATTTCCTAGCTTTGAACTGCTGATTAATGCCGCAATAAAAGTTACAAGAAGAATGCCAAAGATCTTCCAGGTTCTAGACGCACTCGAAGAATTAAATCCCATCTGGGTGTATCTTATTGTGGCAATGCCAAAACAACAAACAAAACTCCATATCCAGCTAAAAACAGTTCCTAATGAGCTGGCATTTTTTAGCCCAGTTGAGAAACACATCAGCGCTACCGAAATAAGGCTCGTCACACTATAGAGCCTGTAATCCATTCCATATAGGATAGAATTATCAAAGGAAATTGATCCGTTGCTTACAAACGGAGCAAGACAAAAGCATACATTCGTCAAAAACACAATCCAGCTTATTGGATATAATACTGAAGCCGCTTTAGCCACCTTTTTCTGACCCGACAGTTTCGCCTTCTTAGGGGCAGGTTGTACATAAGATGATGTGTTTGCCGCCACCTGAGTAGATGCCGGCGGTTTTACTACGCCCGTTGCGCCAGAGGGATTATACACCGGTGTCGGCGCAGGTGTTACTGGAGGCGTCGGGAAGGTTCGTTGTGTTAACTGAGGATTAATTGACTGATGATACCTCTCATCAGCGGCACACCAGGGACACAAAGACAGCCCTCGCTTGTACATATGCGATGGGTTATTCGGGCAACTAACAAGGGTTTTCTCGTACTCTGTGAGTGCTGAATACCACTCTTGAGCATTCGGTCTTTTTCTGGGATTGTTTTTACCATCTATGAAAGCCCTGTCGAAAAGTTTTTTGATTTTGTCCGGTAAAATATTCGCTGGAGGAACAGCCGCTGCCTGAGGTTTATTCCCTGGCTTGAAGCAATAACTATCCCTCTTGATTGCCTGGTTACCAATTCCTGGTGATGCCGTTGATACTGTCTCATTTTCCTTAATCCCATTAAAGGGGGTGTATCCATTCATCAGCAGCTTAAAAATATGAATGGCCAAGGCAAAGTTATCCGTTTCCTTCGTAAATGTAGGCAGCGGAGCGTTTTCATATGCATCCTTTTTGTAAGGTTCACACTGTTTAAGCAATTCCGGTGCTACATAACCATCCAGGCATACCTTGCATCTATATGCTTTATTTGCTTTTTCATTAAGCACGATGTGATAACTGTCCGTATCCAGAAATGCAACCTTCCCGGTTTTCATGTTAATACCGATATTCCTCGGGTTAAAATCTCCGAAGACATACCCCGCATTATGGACAGCATTGATGACGGTACAGATGTTCATCGCTAATATCAATTTGTAATTATAGGCAATCCTCGATTCCGGTTTTGATGGAGGATATACATATACATCCCCTAATTCGGCGGTAATATCAAGTTTTGGCATTACAAATCCCTTGAACTGCCTGTACTCGTCATAGACAACATCCATTGGCCACGCGACCTGATTAAGTACGCTTGACGCAGGCGGATTTTTTGACATATATTGCAGCTTCTGTTCCAATTCAGGAGATATTCTGTCCTGATGATAAATTTTTATGACCTGGCTCGAATCTCCAATGATTTTGAAAATATCTCCCTCACCGCCGCTGCTGAAGGCTTTAGCTTCAGTCTGATATTTTTGTCCTGACAATCCTTTCAACGTCATCTGCTCATCCCTCTCCCTTATGATTTGCATAAACCTGCAAATCGTTATGGTTTTATTTTGATCTGCTCGCAGACTGCCCATGTCCTGCAGATACTGTTTGTCCTGTTCCGCCTGTGCTTCTTGCTTGTGTATTTGAAGCGGACTTTATCGCATTATTTGAAATGCCCTGCAAAGTGTTATTCCCGGAGGAAACGTTTCTAGAAATTGCATTATTCTGGGAAGGAGCAGCAGTCTGCTTGCTTGTCGCCTGGCTAAAAGCATTCTGATTACCAGCATTCCTTGCCTCTACCTGTTTCATATGTTCAGAATAAGACGGAACGCCCTTCATTGCTTCTTCCCATTTATTGCCAGCACTGTCCGCTGATTTTTGAGCGAGAGAATCATTTCTTCTCAAATGAGGATCTCTCTCAAAACCGGTCTCTATGTTTTGCATAATGCCATTACCTCAAAATATATACTGTTAAAACGAGACATTTATCCACGAGTCTGGCTCGTGCTGTTTCCATGTGAACTCGATACCTGATGGGTTCCCGTTGTGCCCGATGTGCTATGTGTGGCGCTTTTTATGGAATTTGCCGCAGCCGTTGATTTACTTCTCCCTGATTGACCTCCGCTATGGTGGTTTGACTTAACCGTTTTGCTATGCGATGACTTAAATTTATCCGAGGTCTGTCCATAAAGAGATGGATCCTTTTGGCACGCCTCACTACAGGAATTTGAAAACGACTGCGCTTTATCTGTTATTCCTAAGTCGTGTTCCACAGTATGAATTTCACCGTATCCCTTATGAACGCTTTGTGGCAGCGCAACCGCTTGTCCGTCCTGGCCAATATGGTGATGAACCAGCGTCTCACCTTTATACTCTTTATGCTGCGGAAAATTATCAGCAAACTTCTTATCCACAATCGGCGATTTCCCGGATTCTATCAGCATATTGTTTTTCTTACTGAAATACTCAGGATGCTGGCTCTGTAGTTCTTTAAAATAATATGAACTGCTTCTCTCCCACCCTTGTGAATTCACGTTAGAGCCGCCATTGCCCTTATAACGCATATTCACCAGTAACTGATCGGGATGATTGATGGTGTAAGTTTTTCCCTCTGAAGTCGTTCTGGAGGCATTCAGCTCATCTTTCGATATTCCCTCATACAGACTCACTCCCATCACAAGCTTGCCTCCATGCTCCCAATCGTCTTTGCTATTGAGTACGACAGCAATATTTCATTTTTTGTATCAGACTCATAGCAGAACAATTTACCTGTTGCATTATCGTAATAGATGAAATAGCTGTCATCATCATTCACGACCGCATTGCCAATTAAGAACATTTCAGATCCGGGAAATGTATATTGTGCATCGCTATAATTTCTCAGAACGACTTTTTCAAGCGGTTCAGACCCATCGATTCTGTAAAAGTGCAGCTCACATGCCCCAAATGTTCCGGAAACTGCCAGAAAGTAATACGTGCTATAGTAGTCCTTAAGCTCCTGGCATAATGCAAAACTTAACTGTCTCTCGCAATTATCCCAATCCGTTTTTGCAGTCTGCTCTTTTGGAGACCATTGTATTTCTCCGTCCTCATCTGGATCCCCTATAAGCAGCGACTTTTCAAGAGTTTCTGTATATGGCACCGTAGGACTTGTACCAAAGGTACTGCGATACAGCGAGTTAAGTTTTGAAAAATAATTTTTGAATGCCGTTTTTACATCTGATTTCATATGATTCTTTACCTCCCAAAACTCACCTGAAATACTCGCTGCTTAATATTGAAATTCATAGTGTACCGCATATTCATTCTTAGCTGTTTTAACACTTCATGGATTTCAGAAGAAACCTTCCTATCCAGGTTATCTCCTATCGAAGAATCTGGAAGTTTAAAAACGCAATCCGACTTTCCCGAACGCAGTACACTCGATATGTAATCCCTCATCTGTTTCCTGGTTGTCATTACAAGATTATTGCGATCATAATACCCATAGCCTAACTGATTGGCCGCAGGATATTTGTCAACCACATATCTGTGATCTTTAAGAATCTGTTCAGTTGTCAAGCCAAAGTAATCATATCTGAGCATATGCCCATTGCGGATTGTTGTGTCAAAAGTTACATCTACATGAAGCCAGTTTCCATCCAGTTGAATCACGTTCCAAGCATGACTCTCCTCAACACCTACTCCTGGATCACAGCCAAAGCCGTATATAAGTTTACAAGGGATACCCATCATGTCGAGTAAATACTTGAATGCTTTCGCATATCCTTCGCAAACGCCCTTCTTCTTAGTAAATGGTCCTACTATGGTGTGCAATTCTCTATCAGTTCCGTTTTCGTAGCCGACATTTCGTGCCAGAAAATCATGTGCCTGAAGAGCTCTTGCGTAATCGTTTGTACCCTGAATTCTTGATATCAGCTGGTTAGCCTTCCTTCTGCAAGAGTCCAATACGAACTTAAATGACTTTTCGTCGTAGATGTAATTAGGATATACTATCGTAGTAACCGGGCTATACATCAGCTTAAACCCATTGATAAAAAACAACTCCGAATTGTTCATCAGTTCATTTTGAAGTATTTCTTGCAGCTTCTCATTTGAAGTCAGAGATGCAACAGTAATTTCATCCGAAAAATGGTAAAGAGATTCGATGATCTTGCTTAAGGTGTGCTTCTCAACCATTGAGATAATCCCCATCATCAAATCTCCTTCCAAAAATTCCTGTTTATTTATTATCCGCCTTGGAAAATAGTTTTTTAAGAGTACCTCTCCCTGTACTTTGTCCTGCAGACTGTTCCTCTAAATCTGTTTCGGGCTCATCTTCCACGCCTTCCCAGATATTCCTTACTTGCTTATTTTTTGTTTCAATGGTTTTTATTTCATTTTTGATAGAGTCATTTGGTGTAATGTCGTTTCTGTCATCTTCAATCACCTCAGCGTTTTCTGCGGCTTTGTCTATAGTCTCGTCCTCGTTTTTAAAAAGGTGAGGATATGCTGCACGTTTCCATGCCTCCTCATATCTTTGTCTTAGTTCATCCCAGTTTGGCTCGGCATAATATTCAAGAGCTTGCATTTTCATTTCATGATCCGGATTTACCAGAACGACAACGGTTTTATCATCGTTGACCTGTGCGTCCGGTATGCTGCTCATGAATTCAGCAACTTTTTCCTTTACGTAAGTTTCCCCTGATTCTTCTATATGCAATGAATCAGGCCCCATAAAATATCTCGCAAGCGCGACATAAATATTCACAGGTTCGTTTCGTATGTAAACCGGGAATAGGGTTTCAAACATTCCGTCCGTCGCAAGAAAGACGCTGACCACTGGCTCAGGAAACTTTCCAAAAACCCATTTGTCATCGCCGAAATATAACGGAAATACTCGACCTTCCTCATCTCTCTGCTGCTCAACAACTTTTTTATAAAGTCCGTCCTCTGTCAGTGTAACGATTCCACTATCTCCGGACTGGCCATAATAAAGTGCGTCTCCTTTAAAAACCGCCAAAGAAAGTGTAGTATCATATTGATCCAGGTCATGGCTATTATCTGATGCAGCCTGCTCAATTTTCGACTGCGCAAGAGCAAATGAGTCGCGAATAATATCCAAAATCTGCTCATCTGAGAGCTCTTCTTTAATATTTTCAGCACAATATTCCGTGGATATCTTTGCCGCCATCTGTGAAGCAATATCAGAATGCTCTTCGCTCCCTAATCCATCCGCAACGGCGGCTATGACATACGAGTCGTTGCATTTAATGATATTGTGGGCATCCTGGCATACCAGATCATGCTTCACATGATATGTACCTTGTTGCGTTATACCATAAGCATAAATCATATTGTTAACTGCCTCCGCTACAAATCGGTTATTAGAGAAACATCACATCCAATCGTCATCGATTGCTTTATTGACGTTGTCCGGAAGTTCCTGCCCTCGAGCCTTTTCTCCAGGGGAACTAACCGAAATAGAACGCATACTCTTATTTACCCAGTCGAAGAACTTAGAAAAGTCATAACCCTCTAATGTCAGCACTCTCTTTCCATGGCCAAGTTTGTTAAGGAGTTTGGTATCGGCTCCTTTAACGGCGAGTGACCAGAGGCGAAGTTTATCCTGCTGATCCAAAGAGAGAATCTCTTCAGCCACATTATCAATTGAATCATTTGGATAAGCATCTGTAATCATGACAATCCACGGGCAGTAGGGCTGCGTACCTGAGCGGCGATAAAATCTTCCTCTCTCAACAATCATATCGATTGCTGTCCGCAAACCGCCGTTCATATCTGTTCCACCGTATGCCGTCAATGATACTGGCTCCATATACTCGATCGGAACAAATTCCTGAACAACATTAACTGTGGAGTTAAATTCCACAATAGCCACATCCAGAACGTCCCGCGTAGTTTTATCTTCGCAGACTTCAATCTTAAATCTGTTCAATGCGGATACCAGTTCATTAATAGGATCCCCTTGCATGCTTCCTGATGTGTCAAGAAGGAACAGGCAAGCCATATGCGGTTCACTTGCGTTAACAATCTGAGGAGCAAAGTCATTAAAGCCTCTCTGTACCATATCTTCCATTTCTAGTTCCTCCATTTTCATGATATAGGTTTTCGTAAAAGCGTTTCTAATCGCTTTTTTTAATTCAATAATTTGAGCTGCCCAGTAAAGCTAAATAAAGAATACTGGGCAGCCCTTCTTGCTTGTTTAGCTTTTGGTGCATCAATTTCGCAATGATCCTCAACAGTGATCACCCCAGCAAAATTAATGAGAGCACCAACCGCTGCCTACCGCTGTCGCATCACAGCTGGGTGGATTTTCGGGTCCGCACTCATAGTTAGGGCCCTTACTACCGTTAGACATTTCATAGGTATCCATTTCCAGTAACTTAGTGTCTGCTAAGTAAAGGGATCCACAGGGAGGCCATCCCTCAGCTCCGTTCCATCAATCGCGAATCCCGGTTCATTCCACACCCTCAAACAGGAGGAGATGGAAGCTTCCAGCGTTGATTCCGTTTTCCCCAAAATAAAGCAAAAAATAAGGACGGATGGGGATCGCAAAAAGATTCGTGACAAACACGGATAGTGCGATGGAGGAGAGGGTCGTCTCTTCCAGCCTGGTCATGATAAGCCCCGCGCCATTGCAGCGCTTGTCCAAGCTGAAAAACCGCTCCACCTCGATCCGGTCAACATTGTCCCGATATCCTTCTTTCGTGGCTCGGGCGTCTGTTCGCTTCGGCCTCCCAAGCTTCGGCCCGGACATTCGGATGCCGTGTTCCTTGCTATACTGAAGATTCGCCCTCGTGCGATAGATTCGGTCCGCCAGAATCCTTTCCGGATAGTGTCCCGTGCGTTTCCGATACCGCTCGACGGCGTCTTTCAGAACGGAGCCTTCATGATAGGGGGTGAAAGAGATCTTCTCCAGGCGAGCATGGCCTTTCTCGTCGACGCTGACGTCGTATTTGGCGCCAAACTCTACGGGTGACTTTGCTTTGCCTCGCACGATGGGACGGATATAGGGCTGCGAAAGGTTGACGATCCGATCGGATACCTGATGGGTCTTGTTATCGTACCTGTACCTCTGCTGCTCATACAATTTCCGTATCGTCAGGTACATGCCGATATCCCGGCCGGGGAGCGCATACCCCTCCGCCATGTATGCCTCCAGATATCCGAGGTCGCGGCGAACATGCTCCAGCTGCCTGCGGATCTCCATGCGGACCTTCTTCGCCGTCCGCTTTTTGGCCTTAGCCAATGCAAGATAGGTCTTCCCGGCGATCCTCCGATAGGTCCGGGGCTTCTTCCAGGGATGGAAAGCCTTGTGGAAGTCGTCTATCATCCCCTCCAGCTTCTTACGGGCTTCATGGAGGAGTTCGAAGTCCTGCGGGTATTTGATGTTGGATGGGGAACAGGTGGCATCCAGAATCTCTGTTCCGACGTTCTCTCCTCCCACTGCAGGCTGCGCATCGCCTTTATGTTCCTTCGTCGCCGCAGCGGCAGAGAGGAAGATGTCGTTAACCGTCATCAGGGCCTCTGTCCCGAGCCTTTTCCGGAACGACACCAGGAGGGGTGCCGTGAAAGGGCAGCCTTTCCGGAACGATTCGCACCCAATGAAGTACTGGAGATAGGGATTCTCACCGATCTCCTTTACCAGCCCGCGGTCGGACAACTTCTTCCGCTTCTGGATGATGAGGGACCCCGGCGCCATGCGGAACGGCTTGGCCGGATGTCCTGTCTTCGACGGGAACAACTCGTTGTAACGGGTCTTCTCCTCCATCCTGCACCAGTCCAGCCGGTCGGCAAGAAGGACCCATTCGTTCTTCGGGTCAAGCTGCATCCCGCAGGACTGATTGAAGTCTGTGAAGGCGATCTGATGAAATTTCGGGCTCGTGTACATGGTATCAGCTCCAAGAAATGCAAAGATACTTGACGAATCGAAACTTTATCTTGCATTTATTTTACCACAATCGAGAGAAAAAGTCTTTAAGAAAGATATCATAGAGTTATTTAGCTGTCACTAACTTAGGCATTTCAAAAGTCTTCATACGTTTTCACCTCCTTTCCATTAAAGATTTTTAGAAAAAAGCTTGGCTTTGTGTTCGGCAACGTAACATGCGTCTGGATATTTGGACGTACAATTTCCGGTGTACATCATCGCCTCTCCAGGGCAGTATCTGCAATAGTTGTAATGCTGGCATGAATCGCACTCCAATCTATTTGAAGCCAAGTTTTTCTTTCTCCAGTCATTCAATTGCTCCGAATTATTCCAAATATCTTCAATGCTTTGCTTCGTAACATCGCCTATACATAGTGGAAAACATCCACATGGGTATACTTTTCCGTATGGATTGATGCTTACCGTTTTTGCCCCTGCGCTGCAGATACGTCTCGGAGAACTCTTTTCTCGGGAAGGCTCTTTATAGAGATTCCCCAGCTGTTCTTCTACTGAACTTGAAATATCCTTTTGCTCAGGGCTGCTCAAAATGCGCATACTTAATGGTGATGTATCGCCATTCTTTTTAGGAGTAATATCGTTGTTAATACTTATAGATGCTCCTACGCTTCTAGCTAATGAGATGATTCCATCTACATCATCAATAGTTTCGGCAAAAATAGGAGCTTTAATCTTGGTGGGAATTCCTATCAATGAACACGCTTTCAGCGCCGTCAATGTTTTTTCAAAAGATCCTTTCACTTGAGTTATTGCATCGTGTTTTTCTGGAATATGGGAGTACACACTAAAATGTATGCCTTTCAACCATAAAGCTTTTAGTCTAATAATTTTGTCTCCGTCAAGAAGCGCACCATTGGTAAAAATATCTATAGCAAATCGTTTTTCATAAGCGTACTCTAATATTTCAAAAATATCACTGCGTGCAAAAACCTCTCCCCCAGTAAACAATATTGCAAGCACTCCCATGTTGTGCAGGTCATCAAGAATCTTTTTGACTTGATCTGTGGTAAGTTCTTGTCCACCCTCATCGTAAACGTAACAGTGACGACACCGTTCATTACATCTATACGTCAGTTCTATTGTGGCCGAGAATAATTTTCTGTTTTCAGCAAATTCATCTGAAACATCATTTTCAAGCGTACCAGGGTATTCGCTGACTTTTCCAAGCTGAACTATGATTTTATTCTGGATAAGGTCATCAAGAAACTCTTCTAAGCCATTTACTGATTCTTCATTTGACAAATCAAATTGATAGTTTCCCTCCAAATAATCAAACAAAGATTGAATTGACTTTTCTTCTCGGAAAAAATCAAATATTACTTTTGAAAAGGAGTTAAAAGTGTATAGCATAGTCCTGGCTGTGTAATAAAGCGCAACCTTATCATTTATTGTTGAGTAAAAAACACTTGGGTGCAGTATATAAGAGGTATCTCGGTTCATATAATGGCTCTCCTTTTCACAACCTTAATAATTTCCGGAAGTTTTATTCCACATTTTTCTATATTACTGAGGTGTAGGACAATTCTCCCGAATACTTGTCCAGTATATAAACCTCATCACTGTTTAGTCTTTGAATTTCCTCTGGTTTGACTATATTCTCGTGCTTAATGCTTATATTCTCTGTTTGTCCTGATCCTACTCCCCATCTTCCAAAATAATTTACATTTCTGGAAAAGGAACTGCTAATCTCCTGCTTGTCGTAGGAACCAATTGCATCGGACAGTTTTTGGCAGCTATATGCGGAGGAGTGTTTTGAGATTATTAGCTTTGAGCATTTTCCCGCAAAAGCAAAGAAGTCGTTATCCGATCCACCGAATTCAGCAAATACATCATCAGAAGATATGATGGCTCCGTTGCTGCTCCCCCCGCGTTTGATATAACTCATTAGTGCCTCGCTGGAACCAGTTCTTATGTTGTCCGTAACGATAAGCATTTTGCTTCCCTGTGAAATTACCGCTTCAGTCTCATTCACAAGAAAATTAATCAACAGCCCATTTGACCCGGATTGTATATCTACCGAGAAAATCTGCCGCCTTCTTGCGGCTTCCATCAGATTCATTGCGTACGCCGCATTCGTTTTCCTCGCAAGAACTGCACTTCCCTGTAAAGATAGCTCGTGGAAAAAGTTTTCTATGCTGCCTCTTTCGACTTCTCCCTGCATAATCTGTGAAATAATCATCCGGGCATCGCTGGAATTAATGCGTCCCTGACTTTCCGCATTATTCACCCTGTCGATAAGAGTCAGATGCGGACACTTAATAAACATGTAACAGCGAGGGCTTTTGTGATTGCTCCGGATATAATCGCTTACACCATTCAGATAATATCTGCCTACTGAATTTATCTTGTTATTCTTTGAGGCAGAACTTACTACAAGCCTGGCGATTTCCGCATTGGATGCGCCAGCAAATGGGTCGTAAACGGGATTGCTTCTATTAACCAGGCAAACATTGCTGACTCCGAAATATCCATTTAATCCCTGCTCAAGTTCCGCATTGCCACAATGTAAGACGAGCACCATATAGCCCTGAATGCATGCGCACTCTATTGCCCTTATCATCGCACGAACCCGAATTGAATTCGCTCCGCCGGAAAAAAACATACTTTCAACGGGATCAGTGTCTTCAAAGAACGCTTCTATTTGACTGGGACGATAGCGGACGATTTCCTGATTCATTTCATTTGCTTCTTGAATTTTCCGCAGGGTCTTTCTATTCATTCGATTATTCGCTCCTACCATCATCAGTCCGGCTAATCCGTTCAGATAGTTCCGCATATACTAAACCTTCCTGTACAGATCAAATTTATATTTGAAGGGTTTCCCAAATGGAAAGCTTATGATGGCTTCACCAACCTCAAGTTCCCCCATATCCCAATCTTCTACAACATGTGCTTCATGCCGTTCCTCATGGACAGAATTTGACAAGGTTTTATACTGTTCCATCACAATATTTTTCCCATGAAGACCAACGATGTAATCCCGTGTATATTTATCGTTCGCATGGAAGGCAAAGATTGAAGAAAAACCCGCAAGTATGTTCTTCCCTTTATACTCACCATAAGCTTCCGTTAATTGATTGATGCTTTGAAGTCCTGCAATGATCTTTACACCAAGACTTCTTCCAAAGTTGACTCCATCGTCAATATGCTGAAGATGCGGTATCAGTCTGAATTCATCGCAAATAAGGTAAACATCTCCTTGCGGCTTATTCCTTCCGAGTGCCTCTTTCAGAGCGAGATCGAAAAGCAGACTATAGATTGATGTCATGGTCTGTCCCAACGAAATGTCATACTCTACAAACAGGGTTCTCCCACCAGCTTTTCTGACGAAATCCCTAATTGAGAACATCCCTCTGTCATCAAAGCAGGTAACCAGAAGTTTCCTGACTGTAGCAAGCATTTCCGCATAAACGCCAAGAGCCTGCCCTGTTGTCTCATCTCCAATATAGCTGAGCACAGAAGCGAAATGAGGATGGGATTCTATCATTGCTTTCACATCAAAAATTGTTGATTCATCCAATGCTCGTTTAAGCTCTGAATTGAATAAGCATTCTTTTCTGTAGTCTATATCCTCCCTTCCTTCTTCAATCATACAGAGAAGTATCGCAGCAAACAAATCCCGCGCGGCATGAGGGAAAAATGGATCTTTGCTTTTCTCAATAGACTCCCTGAAAATCGACCACGCAATCTCATGTGCGTTCAACTCAGAATTTCGCTGATCCCAGCCATCTGATATGACTTCCTTAAATATATTCCATTTTTCGCTTTTCTCAGCAAAGGCTGTCCCGCTGCCTATCACATAATCATTGTTTGAACCAAACAGATCATAATAATCTCCTTTTGTGTCAAAGATAATCATCACATCATTAGGAGAAAGCTTCCGCTTAATCTGCTCAACAAAGTGATAGAATACATTTGACTTTCCGCAGCCGGTTCCTCCAATAAGCATTGTATGTTTACTTAATGTATCCTTGCTCATACGCAGTGGTGTGGGCTGCTTGCGGAAATTTCCAGGAATAGTTACAAAAGGATTATTCTCCATCGCAACAGGATTCTGCCCAACAGTCGAACCATATAATGGATTCAATTTAACATCCATGCATTCACCTCCTGTCACGCATCAAGCCATGGCACATAAGCTTATGACCTTCATGTGCCTGATACTGTATAATCAACAGCCTGAGCTGCTCAATTATCTCGTTTACTTTCTCGATTTGATTTCCTTCGCCAGTTTCCGTAAGACCCGCTTTTTTCTCAGAAGAAATCACGCATTCCATTTCTTCGATTTCCTGTAAGTCATCCTCGCAAAGCAAAAGAGTTATAATCAAGTTTGCCTGCTGTACTGTTGAAATCGTTTTTATGGTCGCCATAGCATCAATAAGCCTTGATATATTGCCCCGTGTCACAGGGCTTAGCTTGGAATGATTTTTCTTGTATTTTTCGATAATCAGATTCCATTCAGATTCACTAAGCTTGTACTCAAGTTCGTCCGAACTTTCCGGATTATCAGTACTATCTGGTTTGTGGTCTTTCATTTCCCATGCCTTTATTCGGCTTATTTTGGCTATCGCTCTTTTCATGGTTGGTAAAAGCGTTTTTTCTTCCTTTATCCAAACGGTCGTATATTTCTGACCGGAAAGCCTTTATTTTTCTTTTATTCTCTTCTTGAGATTCTGCGGATGTGGCTCGCTTAATACTATTTCCCTTTTCCATCTGCATTCTCTTTCTATTCGTGCAACACTATAAAAATCTGCGACAAGTATATACTTTCAAAATTTTCACCATCGCGGCTGTATTTGTTTGATGTTACATATCTAATGGTGCAATATCTGCCAGCTGCTCATTAAATCTAACAATCAAATCTATAGGATAAATCCTCAATTCTTTAAACATTTCGGGCGTCCCATCAACACTGTTAAAGAAAAAAATCAACGCCAGATAAACCGCCCAGGTCATCTTTCTAGCCCCAGTTTCAATGGCATAGTAAGTTTGCCGTGAGACGCCAATTACATTTGCCAATTCTTCCTGCGTAATTCCGATCCGTGCGCGAAGCAATACTAGGTTGTCGCCGAGAATTGCTGTGCTCGCCGTTTTATAATCCTCAGAAATAAGCCATTTATCTCTTACCAAATGTAATTCACCCTCTCTTGAAAATACCGTCTGTAAAGTCAAAGTACTCTTCAAAGTATGAATACACCCCAAACCCCATATGCTACGAGTTGGGGCGTATCATAGATTCTCGTACGATATAATTTAATATCACCATTCTCTGTCCGAGTATGGAGACGACTCATACCCTTCTTTTTGTAGCTTTTCAACCATTGCATCAAGCTTATTGCGCCAAATATTATTGAACCACTTATATGACCCAAACCATTTAACAATCGAAGGACTGATGGCATAATAAATGTAAATAAAAGCACGCCCATACCAGTGCTCTGCCAAGCCAAAGTCACGATATCTACGTAATGTCCAAACCTGTGGGCAATCATATGAGCCATAGACTGCCGTAGCAACATAGCACCCCCCAGATTTTGACGTATTGGACGGAGATGAATACGAGGAGCTTGTCGAGGATGTAGTTGCTGACTCGTCCGCTATGAAATCACCAAATGTATCACGATACCATTTTTCAAATCCAGTTAATTGAGTTACACCCGCCCACAGGGGAAAGTCTAAAACTCCATGCATTATATGCCATAGATACATACCCGGTCCACTTAAATACCGGTTCCACTTCAAATGACAAATAACAAGCATACTGGTAACATCCAGGGAGATTTCCATCCATCGTTTCATAGCCAATCTTTATTCCGTCTCCCACCAGCTCATCTGAAACTTGAGTTCCGTCCTTAAACACATTATTTTCCAGCATTGCTGACCCCGCGATATATCTAAGCGTAAATGGACGCCCATCTACACTCCTGAGCAAAATACTGTGTCTAACCTTCGACGGTGTTGCATTAGAAGAGGAGATATAACCCACAATCTTTTCTTCGTTATTCGGCATATCCAACAGAAGGAACCGAGCCATCACATCTTTAGCAATGGCATCCAGATCACGTGGATTATCGTTGTGTACATACATACGTACAATATATGTTTTTCCCTCTTCAATCTCCACTTCCCCTATATCCCATACATTATCTTTTCCTCTGGAGCCTGTGGCTACATCTCGGATTCCGATAAAGTTGCGTTCATCCGTTAGCGGAGTTGTAATATCCATTGCTCGCTCTTCATCTGTAAAACTCGAGTCGTCATCTTTAATGGAATTAAACACAATCTGATCACCAAGTGCTCCAGCATCGATTTCTGCTATGGTATAGGTCCGACGTCCTCCAGCATTATCTCCCCACCCATAGCTATTCTCTGCAGCGGTTCTTTTATCCTCTGCGGATGTAGAAATGGAATCAACTTGCTCATTCGAAGTAATACTGGACTGTACTTCTGATACCGCTGTCGATTTTTCTACTCTTTGATCTACGCTATTTCTACATGATGAGAGCATTCCAAGCGCAACCAGCACTAGCATTCCGTATCTCAACTTCTTCATCACTCACCTCCCAAAATCCGCCAAAACTCACACAATTGGGTACATGGTGCGTTAAAAACAATTTTGATAATACTGTTCTCACTCTTCTTCGTTTAATAGGTCTTATACACCTCCTCCGCGATATGATCCCTTGACATCTCATCATAGGAAATCAGAAAATACTTATACCTGATAGCATCTTTCCCGTTTGACATAATCGGATCATCCCAGGTGCAGTCCACATAGTACCACTGGTTATCCAGAAGCACTCGGTTCCATGCATGATCACCGGTACGTCCTGTGTAATCTGTCGCAACACCGCTGATATGCTCATGCTCGATTCCGAGGACAAACATAAAATAGTCAAAGGTCGATGCATAGCCGTCGCAAACTGCTCTTCCGTTCAACATAACTCCCGCGATACTGTAAGACTCATCCGGAATGGTACCCCTGAGGAAATTATCATAATCGTACTTTGTATTATTGATAATCCAGTCGTGAACAGCCTTGATTTTATCTCTCTCGCTCATGCTGTCATTCGTAATGCTCTCTGCAACATCAAATACCTTTAACTTTGCATCGACATTCTCGGAAATCCCGTGCGCCGTTCGTCCTTCCTGAAATCCCAGCGTTTTATAGTGATTCCACAACGCACGCTTGTCATAGCCAAAGGCTGCCTTCAAATCCGGATTCTCGTCTGCGTAGCGCTGTGCATCAAAATAATAAGACTCATCTCTCAGGTAATCAAAGACGGCAAGCCGACTCGGCTTATATGGAAGCGTATGTGCCAAGCGCCCTTCCGCTTTCCCCATGCGCTGGTAATGATTAAAGAGTTTGTCCCTGTCATAGCCATATACTGCCTTCAAATCCGGGTTGTCGTCGGAGTAACGCATATAGTCGAAGGTATCAGCCGTGATTCTCTCATACCTATAATTAGCTTCGGCATGTGCAGAGCCTGCCTGTACGGGTAACAGTGCACAGGCTGTCAACACAATAGCCAAGGAACGAATCGAACGTTTCATAGTAGTCTCCTCCAATTACACCGACGCTTCGCTCTGAAACAGATCCACTCTTTCCCATCAGAGTCATCAAAAATCTACACGTCAGTTGTCTAAAAAGTTTTAGTATGCCGTGCTCCACCGCGCAGATTTCTTTCCCAAACCTTTTCAAGTTAAGAATATCTTCTATAATTCTACAGAATATTATACTCTTATTAAATCATTTGTAAATAGTGCCTGCTGATTAACTTTGGAATAACATGGGTGCTTTTTCGGAGAAAGTACCCATATATAAGCCCCAGACAGACCATCAAATCACGTTTTTCAACTTCCCGTCTTTAGGGTTTAGCACTATAAAAGTTTAGGCCCTTCTCCAGCCGTCATACCCTTGAAACCAGCATAACTGCTGGCTTTTTTTATTCCCAAAAAATTTGACATATCTCTCATTTATCTGTTGATTATATAGTGCTATAGTGTTATTATAATAAGAAGGTGCATTATGGCATATTTCTTAAAGAGAACCAACAATAAAAAAGGGACCTATCTTCAGATTTACGAAAGCTACTATGACCCGGATCGTAAAGGCGGTGCCCATCGTTCCTACAAGCCTCTGGGCTATGTCCATGAACTCATGGAAAAGGGAATCGATGATCCTGTCTTCTTTTACTCCGAAGAAGTAAAACACTTAAACCAGGAACGCCTCGAAAACAAACAGAAGGATAAAGTCCGCCAGATCTCGGAGGAATCTCCGGAAAAGCTTCTGGGATATTTCCCCATAAAGAACCTGAACGATTCCCTTGGCATAAAAAAATATATTGATCTGATGCAGACATCAACCGGTTTTCGATTCCGCGTGGCTGACCTTATGGATGCACTCCTTTATGCAAGAGTCGTACATCCCTGCTCAAAGTCCAAAACCTTGGAAGAAGTGATTCCCAAGCTGTTTGGCTCCTGCCCATTCTCTCTTGGTCAGCTCTATTCCGGTCTGGAATACATCGGCTCTGAGTATGAGAAAATCGTGGAAATTTACAACCATCAGCTCCATCGGAAATACAGGATTGATACCTCCCATACCTACTTTGACTGCACAAACTTCTATTTCGAAATCGACCGTGAAGATGATTTCCGAAGGAAAGGTCTCTCCAAGGAGAATAAAAAAGAACCTATCGTAGGCCTTGGCCTTCTTCTGGACGCACGTCAGATCCCCATTGGAATGAAGATGTATCCCGGTAACGAAAGTGAAAAGCCGATCCTCAGAAATATCATTGATGAACTGAAGCAGCGCGGCAATGTGTCCGGAAGAACGATCCAGGTAGCCGATAAGGGGTTAAACTGCATTAACAACATTCTGCATGCATTGAAGGCGGGGGACGGATATCTCTTTTCCAAGTCTGTCAAAGGGCTGCCGGAAACAGAAAAGATCTGGATCATGCTGGAGAACGATTACAAGGATGTCAAAGATCAGGAGGGGAAAATCCTTTACCGGATCAAGGAATGTGTGGATGACTTCCCTTATGAGTACTATGACGAGAATGGCAAAAAGCATACGATAAAGCTCCGGGAAAAACGGGTCGCCACGTTCCATCCGAAGCTTGCAGAAAAGCAGATCTTTGAGATCAACAAACAGGTCGAAAAGGCCCGCCTGCTCAAGGCATCTCAGGCGAAACGATCAGAATTCGGTGACAGTGCGAAATATGTCTCGTTTATCTCTGCTGACAAAAAAGGCTGCAAGACAGATGGGAAAGTTATGATAGAGATGAATGAGAAGGCGATAGAGAATGCGCGTAAACTTGCCGGATACAATCTGATGGTTACCTCAGAGCTTTCTATGTCTCCTGGATTCTCGGATTAACATGACGAGGTTGGCAGCGCTGCTCCGAGTGCCTCA
>ERZ772926.653-NODE-653-length-18655-cov-4.194409_pt1 | contig 18655 bp, 8 predicted proteins | sample MGYA00511136_ERZ772926 | MGnify/ENA primary metagenome ERZ772926 (study PRJEB29015, sample SAMEA2737917) | human oral metagenome | biome: human oral; feature: human-associated habitat; material: dental | place: China | collected 2153 ... | reverse complement strand
CGCCTGGGGACCACGCGCGCCTTCGACGATGTCGAATTCGACTTCCTGACCTTCGCTGAGGGTCTTGTATCCCTCGCCCTGAATCGAGGAAAAATGGACGAATACATCATCGCCGTCCTCGCGGGAGATAAATCCATATCCCTTATCCGCACTGAACCATTTCACTTTGCCCGTCATGTCGGCTCTCCTTTCACTGATAGAGAAACCCTGTTGCAATCAGTATTTCTCCAGTCTCGCACGTATGCTTCTTCTTATTATAAGAGCCGTATCTGGTGCTGTCAATGGTCTATCATCAAAGGATTAGAAAAACTCATCCGTCCACATGGTCAGAGCTGCGGGAAAAAACTTTCCACCCGTCGGAGGCGTTCGCGCTCGAGCTCCTCGCGCCGTTCAAACATCTCGCGATAGGCGGCGATGTAGTCGCCCAGATGCTGATCGAGCAGACGGTGCGCTGCAACATAGCGATAGGCGTTCTCCGCGAGCGTCCGCCTGAGATCGGCACGCGCAATGAGGAGATCGAGCTTCTCGGCGAATTCCTCGGGGCTGTGGTAGATCAGCCCCGTCTCTCCGTCGCGCACACTTCCCGCATAGACGGTCGGGGAGGCAAGCACCGTCGCGCCGTTACCCGCCGCCTCGATGAACTTCAGATCGGACTTGGCACGGTTGAACTCCGTGTCATTCAGCGGCAGGAGGGCAATGTCCGAGGCGTGCAGTGCCGCCGTATAGTGTTCATACGGGGCAACGATGGAGGCATCCCGCACACCGCCCGCGAATTCCTTTGCCTCCGTTTGGAGCTCCTGATAGAATCCATGATCCGAAACCACACGGAAATACAGGCGGTCGCCATAGCGGCGGATCGCCTCGTTGAGCGCGGGCATCAGCGGTTCCCAGTCCGGTCGCCGGTTCAGTGCGCCGAAGAAGATAGTCACGCGGTCGCTCGGCATATCATAGCTGCGCTGTGCGGGCAGCTCCGCGAGCTGATTCTCAAAGAGATAGACATACGGATTATACTGCCGCAGAAAATCCGCGAGATACTGCGTCGATGTCTGTACGGCGGAGACGGCGCGAAAGGTGAAATAGTCGTCCTCTGCAATCCGTTCAGAAACCATGGGATGATCATCAAACTCCTGCAGAAGGATATTGCCACGCGCCGCATATTCCGAAATTCGGCAGTTCATATCCGCGCTGCACACAATCCCTAAGCGCTCAAGCAGAATGATGCTGTCGTGCAGATTGCCGATTTCTTTCAGCGGGATTTCTTTGTCCCCACATCGGGTGCAGCCGCTTACCGAGACATTCCCGCGCGCGGCAAGTTGTGCGAGCGGCGCATCCAACCGAACGGGTGCACATTCCGTGATGCGATTCGTCAGAAGGATATGGATATCCGGCATTCCCGCCTCATACTGTCGGCGCAGCGCGGGGGATACCTGCGGGAGCAAAGAGGCGACAAGGTTTCTGCCGTCCTCCTGCAGCTTTGCGAGTGCCGCTCGATAGTCCTCCTCCGTCAGGAAGACGCGTTTTCGCCAATATTCCCCGATGAGCTGCCGCCATTCGATTTCGGCACGAACGAGTGTCTCCGGGTTCTGCCCCTCCTGTCCCCCATGGGTACGGAACAGACTGAGCGGTCTGGCGAATATGACCGCATCCCCCTTCTCGAGAAGCTCCAACCACATCGCGCAGTTCGAGAGCACCTGCCAGCCACGCGCCTCGGCATGCCAATAGTGATGCACGAGATCCCGCCGGCGAAAGAGGACAGCAGACGGCTCGCCAAAAAAATTGTCATGGTTCATGAGCGTACCGCGACCAATTGCTGCACCGCTGTAGCATCCATAGGTCCCATGGATGGACGGCGCATTCTCCCACTGCCCGAGATATGCACCGTCCCCGTCAATGACACCGCGCACCGATGTGACGAGCGTCGCCGTCGGCTCTGAAAGGAATGCGTCCACCATAAGCGTGATTTTATCCGGCAGGAGGATGTCATCGTCCATGCACCACTGCAGGAACTCTCCCTGCGCAAGATGCTCGAATGGCATAAAGTTCTCCGCCTTCGTCTTTGCCTCTTTGTTGCGGATATAACGCACGCGTACATCATCCTGATAGTCCCGCATCACTTCTTCGGTGCGGTCATCTGTCGAGTTGTCGCAGACGATCACCTCGATGTTCGGATAGGTCTGCGTGAGTGCACTCGCAAGTGTCTCTTGAAAATAGTGCGGACGGTTGTAGGTCGGGATCAGGATGCTGACAAGCGGAGCCCTCAGAAGTGCCGCGCGTGCCGTTGCGCGAATGAGCGGGAGATCATGCCCCCACGCAATCGCCCCCAGCGTTTCCTGCAGGATCGTCTCGGGCAGGCCGATATCGATGCCCCAGCGTTCCATGAGGAGCGGACGCGCCGCGGAGCGCGCCAGATCGTAGAGCTCGCAGTTCCCCGCTCCTCGATGTGCAAAATAGACAGGAGCACGCAGGAGATGAAAGCCCTCGTATTTAAGACGGAACGAGAGGTCGAGATCTGCGCCGCCGCCCGTAAACACCGCATCAAATCCCCCCACCTGCAAAAATGTGGAACGACGCATGAGCAGAGCAAGATCCTCAAGGAAGAGGCTGTCCGTCGGTTGCGTCAGATGGCAGTGCGCCCACTCTTTTGCCTCCTCTCCATGCGATGCCATCTCCTCCGCATTCAGATACTGCCACGAGAACACGGTACGGTTGGAGAAAGGTCCGACGGCGGCGATTTCGTCATCCAACAGGAGGGTTCCCAGCATTTTCTTCAGCCCGTCTGCCGTAAGAACGACACCTTCCTGCAGGAAGAGAAGGCACTGTCCTGCAGAGGCTTCCGCTCCCGCATTCCACCGTGCTGCCTGCGATGCCCCATCGCAGGGCAACACACGACAGATGCATCCGTGAAACACCTGCCGTGCCATATCCACATCCGCTGCTGTGACGGGTACAATAAGCTCCGCATCCACACCGCAATCATGAGCGGCAACTATCGCTGCTTCCACAGTATCGCGCAGATATGCGCCCTCCTTCGTCGCCGCGAGGATGATCGTAAGAATCCGCCGATGCATTGTCTCCCTCTCTTTAGCTCATCATCGATTGATACAATTCCTCATATGCACGGCGCAGATCTGCATCAACCATATGCGAATACGGCTCAAACCGCAGACACGCACTCTTGATGACATCAAACGACGCACGATAGTCCGCCTCCGTGAGAAACGTGCTCCGATATTCGTCCAGCAGCCATTTCCACTCAATGAGTGCACGGATCGCGGCATAGGCCTGCTGCCCCTCCTGTTTCGCATGTTGACGGTACAGCCCAAGCGGGCGCGCATAGATGAGGCAGTCACCCTTGGCGAGAAAATGCAGCCATGAGGCGACATCCACGAGAACATGATGCCCACGCGCAATAAGCACCTCCGCAAGGGGCGCAGCATCGCTTTCATGCCGATAGAGCACAATCGACGGCTCGCCGATGAAATTTCCACACTCGGTCAGGAGCAGCCGCCCTGCCGCCTTACCGGATAGGATTTCATATGCGCCGTGCAGTGGCATCGGAACACGACCCAGTCCCATGTAGCGCCCCTCGGCATCAATCACGCCCCGCTGCGATGTCACGAGTGTCACATTGGGATGCCGCAGAAACGCGTCCATCATCAGTGTCAGCTTGTCCGGTAGGAGGAGATCATCATCCATCAGCCACTGGATGTATTCTCCCTGCGCCAACGGATGAAAGATCTTGTGATGCTCCTCTATCGGCGAGATCTCCCCGCGCACATAGCGTACACGCGGGTTGGAAAGGTACTCCTGCACGAGCTGTTCCGTACGGTCATCCGTTCCAAAGTCCCCGACAATGATCTCGATGTTCGGATAGGTCTGCGAAAGAGCACTCTCAAGTGCCGCACGAAAATATTCCGGGCGGTTGTATGTCGTGATAAAGATGCTAACAAGAGGCGCACGCAGAAGCACGCTGCGGCAGGTCGCGGGGATCATCTCCGCATTCTGCCGCCAGTCAATCGCCATCAGGGCATCGTGCCAGAGTTTTTCCGGCAGCCCAATATCCAGCCCCCACTCCTGTAAGAGCACAGGGCGCGCCAGCGAGCGCGTCAGATCGTAGAGGGGGCATACATCCGCCCCCATATGCGGCAGATAGGCAGGCACGCGCACAAGCCGGCAGCCCGCACGTTTCAGACGAAAGGAAAGATCGATATCCTCCCCACCCGCCGCAGGAAAGTCAACGCAGAATCCCCCCACATGCGCGAACGCGTCACGGCGCACGAGCAGCGCAAAATTTTCCAAAAAGAGACTGTCCGCCGTGGGGAAGGAACGCTTTGCCTCTGCAGATGGCAGATCTCCATCCGCCTCGATGCGTGCAGCGTTCAAATACTGCCATTCATAGACGGTACGATTGGACAGAGGCCCTGCCGCACCAATGTCCGCATTCTGCGCCATTGTATCAATCAGCGTCCGCAGTCCTGCGGCATCAAGGAGAATGCCCTCGCGCAGAAAGAGGAGACGACTGCTCATGGCGGCTGTCGCTCCATGATTGTTCAGTTGTGCAAGGCTCTCCGTATCGACGGCATACAGCGAAAGTTCCGCGATGTGCCGAACCGCCTCTGCCGCCGGTTCGGCACATGCCGTCGGGGTCACGACAATCAACTCCGCATCCACACCGCCGTCATGAGCGGCAACTATCGCCGCCTCTACAGTCTCGCGCAGATATGCGCCCTCCTCCGTGACCGCGAGGATAATGCTGAGCGCGCTCATGATTTCAGCGTGCGCAGCAGCATAAAGTCCGTTCTGCGCATCGTTGCCGCCACCTGCAGAGCCTTGTCCCTCTCTCCCATGTCATGTAGGAGGAGTGCCATGTTCCGCAGCGTCATATCATCCCCCGGGTCAAGCCGCAGTGCCGCCATGAGGAGCGTCTTTGCGCCCGCGTTGTCGCCGGCGGCATATGCCGCCCCCGCGAATGCGTTCAGTGCCTCCACCTTCTCCATCGGACGGATCTCCTGCACGAGGATCTCCTGTGCCTGCTTCTCCGCATTCATAACGACAGGAGCAGGCTCTGCGGCGGCAGTCACTGTCTGGGCGGGTGTGGGTGCAGCGGGCGGCTCTGTCACATGCGACTCGGCAAGACCCAACAGTGCCGCAAGCTGCGGATATGCGGTTCGCGTACGCTCGGGATCGAGGCGTGCATCGAGCCCTGCAAGACGCCCGATCTCCATGCGCTGGTCGTAGGAGAGCTCGCGTTTATGAGCGCGCAGGATGTTCTCGTAGAGATTCAGAGCATCGGCGGTGCGTTTCTCACGCTGACAGATGCGTGCGAGCAGGATACGCACATCCACATTGGAGGAATCCCGCGAGAGCGTATTCGTCACCCAGCTCGCCGCACGCGTATAATCGCCCAGCTCGAAATAGGCGCGTGCGACATCGCCGAAGCATTCCTGGGGCGGATTTCCCTGCGCGAGCATATCGGCAAAGGTATTGATGACCCCCGCATACTCCTTCTTCTCCAGATGTTTGCGGATCTGCTCCACCGTTGCAATCTTCTTCTCTGCCATTGTCATCGTCCCTTTCGCTTGTCGTTTTTCTTCCCGCCGCGCACGCTTCCTGCGCGCACGCTCGGCGCGTTTTTGCTTACGCTTCTTCATTGAGGTATCGCTCCCAAATCATCTTATATGCCGCCTCCACAGCACTGACGTATCCTCCGCCGTCCATCAGCGGGGAAGCCCGCATCATACGCGGCACGGCCTTATGAAGTGCCGCCAGCAGTTCTGCATCCTGCGCCAGAGCCGTCGCACATTCGACATAGCCGTCCGCCGTGTCCGCAACCAACTCCGCGAGCCCTGCATTGCAGAGCAGCCCAGCACCGAACCGTGCCCCGTGCCGATTTCCTGCGAGCGTCACCACGGGCAGCCCCATGAAGAGGGCTTCGCAGGTCGTTCCACCGCCTTGGTAGGGAAACGTATCGAGGATAATGTCCACATCCAGATAGTCGCGGAGGTAATCCTTCGAGCCGGGGCGCACTTCGAGCCGTGCGGAATCAATTCCGACGGCCTCGGCACGCCGCTGCATTCGCTGCAGCGTCTCCCTGCCCGGCCGTACATTCTTGAGCAGAAGCCGCGCATTGGGAACACGCCGCAGAATATCCGCCCAAAGCCCGAGCATCTCATCCGTGATCTTCGCAAAGTTGTTGAAGCTCCCGAACACCACGGGATCATGCGGCACACGGTGCAGGTTCTCATAGGCACGAAACCGCTCCGACGGCGTGAAGCAGAGATGTGTCTTCGGCAGCCGCAGGATGCGCTCCGTAAACAGCCCCTCCATCGCCGGCGGATCGACGATCGCGTCGCCAAGAACGTAGTCCATCGCACGAAGCCCGGTCGTATTGAAGTAGCCGATGCCCGAGAGCTGCACGGGCGCGGGCTTATATGCGGCAATCTCCAGGGTCTTTCCGCCCGCCGAATGCCCTGCGAGGTCAAAGAGGATGTCGATCCCGTCCGCATGGATACGATGTGCCGTAGTCTGTGCCGTTTCCTTTGAAAGATCGGCATAGCCGTCCACCATCCCCGCCACCCAATCCGTCACCTCGCTCTGCAGAGAGCCAATGTCGTAGAGATAGACCTCGAAACGTGTGCGGTCATAGGCAGAGAACAGCTGTATGGCGAAGTTCAGCACGATGTGATCCGTGATATTCGGCGAGAGATAGCCGATGCGCAGCTTTTCCCGCCGCCGCTTTGCGTGCGTGAACTGTGGCAGTACCCCAAGCAGATCGGCATATGCGGCATGTGCCTCCCGCATCTCCGTATTTGTAACACCATCGGCATAGTGAAGATACATGAGATAGTTGCTGAGTGCCGCCATCCGCGCCGCATGATCCGCACGCGGCAGCTCCCACGCAAGGCGCAGGTGCGGCAGAGCCTCCTTCAGATCGGTAAGCCAATAGAGGAGCTGCCCCATATACTCATGCAATTCATAGAGACGCTCCTCAGGGAAAAGTCCCGTGCGCTCCATCTCCCGCAGACGTGCAACGGCAGACTCCATGCGCTCTGCGGCGATATCCCGCTTCACCCGTTCGAATGCGCGTTCAAACGGATTCTGCGTCTGTTTTTTCCCACGCTTCCCAGATCGCACGATAACAGTCCTCCATCTCACGAATATACCGCTCTTGATCCATGACCGGCGATGCCTTCATGCGTCCACGCATCCCTCGGTGCAGCGCATCGAGGAGGTCGAGGTCACCCGCGAGTGCGACCGCCTTCTCCACATAGTCCTCCATGCGCACGGAGGCAAGCTCCGCAAGCCCGATGTTGGCAAGGAGGCTGTAAGTAAATCGCGTGCTGTGCCGATCCGTATAGTAGGAGATGACAGGCACGCCCATGTAGAGCGCGTCACAGGTCGTCCCGCCACCCGGCCACGGGTAGGTGTCGAGTGCAATATCCACGTCCAGATACCGCTCCATATAGTCCCGCGTCGCCTCCTCGAACATGACGCGGCTCATATCAAAACCGAGCCGCTGCATACGTGCATATGCCATAAGAGCGATCCCGTCCTTGGCGAACGCGCTGTTCTTGAGCAGGAGGCGGGAATTCGGCACGCGCTCCATAATCTCGCGCCACGCAAGGAGGGTCGTATCCTGCAGCTTCACATACTGATTGAACGAGGCAAAGAGAACATAGCCGCGCGTTTTTGCGGGTGTCCCCTCTGAGGCAGGAAGACTCGTATATCCATTATAGCAGAACTGGCTCGTCAGGCGCAGTAATTTTTCAACATACAAATGGTCGCTGTCGCTGCCCACAGGATCGCAGAAGTGATCGGTCACAAAGTAGTCCACCGCCGGAAGTCCCGTCGTCGCCATATAGCCAAGACCCGAGAGCTGAACGGGCGCGGGCTTCCATGCGAGCGCAGCAAGTCCCGACCCGTTTGTATGCCCCGCGAGGTCAAAGAGGATATCCACCTCATCCGCGTGAACTGCCTGCGCGATGCGCTCCATATCGGATTCCAGTGGACGGAGATCACGCCATGCCGTCACAAGCGTGCGGAAAAACGCCGAATACTGATCCTCTTTGCCCAGATTATAGACGTAGACCTCGAAGGAATCGCGGTCGAAACCCGCGAGGAACGGCCAGATAAAATACTGCATGACATGCTGTCGGAAATCGCCCGAGATATAGCCGATGCGGATTTTTTCCTTCCTGCGCCGCCCACGATGGATATACGGCTGCACGTCCGCAAAGAGATCCCCGTAGCCGCAGCTCCGCCGATAGACCTCCGCCGCAGGAATGTCAACGGCGTTCAGTCGAAAGAGGCTCACGCCGTAATACCCCCGCCGCATGACCTTGCTTTCCGCCTCCTCCGCATAGCGGCACGCATATGTGGATGTCGCCTCCGAACCGATGACAAAGTCTCCGCGATCCGCACAGGTCTTGAGTAGGATGGAGCGAACCGTAGGAACGGCGGGCAGTCCTGCATCGATGAGGGCAAGACCGTGCTGCGCCCGTGCGAAGATCTCCATCTGTGTGCCGGGCGGCTCCATACTGACGACGGACAGATAGAGACGAGCCGCCTCGCGCGCGCGGGGAACGCCCTCCGCAAGGAGCGCCCAACGCCCTATGGGGCTCTGTTCATCGCAGAAGAAATATGCCCACGCAAGGCTCATGCGCTGCTCGGGATCAAGGCGTTCCATGCCGTCCAGTGTGTGTGCCGCCACAATGACATCCGCCCATTTCTCCTGTGCGGACGCGCGCACAAGGCGCTCTGCAAGCAGCTCCGGTGTCTCCGTGCAGCCCCGTGCAAGGAGCCGGTCATAGGCACGCTCCACGGAAAAAAGGATTGCCTTCACATCAAATAGATCGGAGAGCTGCCAATGCAGACTTCCATGCAGCTCCGAAAGCCGGGTGCGGTCAGCAGCGAGGCAACAGATCTGCGCACCAAGCAATGCCGCATCCTGCACAGGAGAAAGCCCCAACTTTTCAAGAACAAGCACGGCATCATGCCCGTGCACGAACGCCTCCGCCGTTATGAGCGGCACGGCATGCTCCGCCGCGCGGCAGACATCGACGAGATCGACATCCACACCGACAGCGAGATCAAGTGAATCATAGGGAAGTTCATCCACGAGTTCGAGCGTCGCTGCCGCCGTACCCGCGTCTGCAATCCGCGCAAGGTCCGCCTCGGTAAGCCCTGCCGTGACGGCAACAGGCAGGACAAGACGAACGGAGGGCAGCGCCTGCAGTACATCGCAGAGAAGATCGACAAGTAAAGTTACCGTCCCCTCCGTGAGCTGTCCCGCCACACCGATTGCGGGCACGCCCGCATCAAGAAGAGGAGAGCGATATGTATAGCGATGTACACGTTCAAACGGTGTATAGGAACGGGCAAGAATCCGTTCCCCCTCGACCGTCGAAAGCTGTTCCGCCAGTGCTGCGGGGCAGTCTGCAGCAAGCGAGACGATATGCGGAGCAGGATGCAGCGCGAGGATACTGCGGATCGCCGTATCCGGCATACGAAGGGAGAGATCGACGAGCAGATCGATGCCGTCCGCACGGATTGTCGCCGCCGCTTCCTCAGCCGTCATGCCGCCAATCTCACGCAGAGGCACTTCCTTCGCAAAGACTTCGGTATCACCATTTCGCCCCGTATGATATGCATAGATCTCAAAGCGCTGCGCATCGTACGAGAAGAAGTACATCGGCAGCAGGTCACGCGTACGTCCCGCGCCAAAATCCGCCGACAGATAACCGATCCGCACTTTTTGCGGCACATCCTGTGCCACAGCGGCTGCTCGCTTTCTCTTCCGCTTTTTCATGCCCTCTCCCCTTCGTTTTGACATCCAAGTACATTCATGTATGCATGCTCCAACGCACGCATATAGCCTGTCTGATTCATCACCGCCGAACGCTCCATCCGTCCGCGCAGCTCCCTGTGCAGCACATCCAGTGCATCCAAGTCCTGTGCGAGGCCGACGGCACACGCCACATAGTCCGCAGCCGTCTCTGTGGCGAGCCCCTCCAATCCCACATGCGTCATCAGCGCGTACGAAAAGCGCGTGCTGCGCCGCTCACCATACCGCGTCACGACGGGCACGCCCATGTAGAGCGCATCGCAGGTAGTGCCCCCACCCGGCCACGGGTAGGTATCGAGCGCGATGTCCACATCGAGATACCGCTCCATATAGTCCGTTGTCGCAGGTTCGAGGAGAACGCGACCAACATCAACTCCGAGCCGTGCAAGGCGTGCTCGTGCAGCCTCCACCATCGGCTCCGCAAAGAAAATCTGGGACTTGATGAGCAGCTGCGCCCTCGGTACACGTTCCAGAATCTCCCGCCAGCAAAGAAGCATTTCATCTGTAAATTTGCGGTACTGGTTGAACACGCCAAAGAGGATATGTCCTCTCCTGCGGGCGGGTGTCCCCGTCGGCTGCGGCAGCCCTGCACGCGGCACATAGACGAATTGACTCGGCAGACGGATGAGCTTTTCCGTAAAATACGGTTCGCTCGCACCGCCCACAGGATCACAGGCATCATCCGTCAGGAAGTAATCCACATCGGACAGCCCCGATGTCGCCGTATAGCCGAGCCCCATCATCTGCACAGGCGCAGGCCGGCGTGCCAACACGGGCAGAGCACCACCCGCGGCATGTCCCGCGAGATCCACGAGAATGTCGATTTCATCCGCATGAATGCGCGCGGCAATCTCCTCGTGCGTCATCCCGCCCATGTCACGCCATACGGTTGGATGCGGGCGCAGTGCCGCCGTTACATCGTCCGGCTCCGCTGCCGTACTGTACGCATAGACCTCAAAATGGGTGCGGTCATACGCCGTCAGAAGAGTCTGAACAAAGTGCTGCATCACATTGCGGCGGAAATCCGGCGAGATGTAGCCGACACGGATCTTCGCATGGTGATACGGCACGCGATAGGTATAACGCGGCGTATCCTTGAAGAACGAATCATAGACGCAGTGTGCGCGGAAGAGTTCGTCCACAGCTGCCTCCTGCGCGTTCTGTGCGAGCAGGAACGAACTGTAGAGCGCGGGATCGTCAGGCTCCTCCTCGTAGGCACGTTTGTAGAACTCTGCCGCCCGCACATCACCCATACGATAGGCAACGGCGGCACGCAGACGCATGAACTCATGGCGCAGAGATATGCATCCTGCGGCAATGTACGACTCCGCAAGCATCATCGCGCGCGGCAAATCCCCCTGCCGCTCCACGGCATAGGCATGCAGATAGCGCAGCAGATCGTCGTCCGCATCTGCTGCAAGGGCACGTTCTGCACACTCCTGCGCCTTTGCATACTGTTCGTTCTCAAGCAGCGCAAAGATGCGGTCTTTCAGAAATCTTCTGTCCATACTCATACTATCGTCATGAACGGAGGGGGACTTTAGCTGCTCCCGACGCGCGCCATACGCCGCCGCAATCTGCTCATACGCAGTTCCCACCGCCGCGCCGTATCCCGCCACATCCATCACGGGTGAGGCATGCATCATCCCGCGCAGCCCTGCGTGCAGGGCATCGAGCAGATCGGCATCCTGCGCCAGCGTGACCGCGCACTCAATATATTCCTCCGCCGTATGCGCGATGAGTGCCTCCGCCCCCACATTTTTGAGAAGTGAGGCACCGAACCGACTGCCGAGACTCTCGCCCGCCAGTGTTACAACCGGCACGCCCATATAGAGCGCGTCACAAGTCGTCCCACCGCCCGGATAGGGAAAGGGATCGAGCGCGATATCCACGCGATTGTATGCGGTGAGATAGTCCTGTGACGCCCCCTCCGCATCTACTCGCTCTTGCGGAATGCCCGCCGCCACAATACACGCGAGAGCCTCTGCACGCGCATCTGCATGGAAAAAGACATTCGTCTTGAGAAAGAGCCGACTGTCGGGGATGCGGCGCAGAATCTCTGCCCATGTTTGCAGCACCGCATCGTTCAGCTTCGTAAAATTGTTGAAACTGCCGAAGACAATCGTGCGTCCCGCTGCAGGTTCGTGCACGGGTGCGGGTGCGGTATGAAGCGGCTGCCAGCAGAAATGCGTCGCAGGCAGGACGAGCAGCTCCTCCGTAAAGCCCTCCTCCGCGCTTCCTGCCGCAAGCACGGGATCGGCGAGGAAATAATCCACCGCTGAAAGCCCCGTCGAGGCAAAATATCCGATGCCCGACACCTGTATGGGCGCAGGACGGTGCGCGAGGATGGGCAGCGTCATCCCCGCCGTATGCCCCGCGAGATCAACGAGAATGTCGATGCCGTCGCGATAAATCATTTCTGCCGCCGCCTCTGCCGAGAGATGTGCGAGGCTGCGAACCCCCGCAACCGACTGCCGCACCTTCTCCGTATAGCCGTCTGGCGCATTCAGTGCGTAAACCGTCACCTCGAAATGCACGGGGTCAAGACCAGTCATCAGGGCATACGAAAAGGAGAGCACAACGTGCTCCCTGACATCGGGTGAGAGATACCCGATCCGAAGACGCGCCCCCCACCGATGCGCCGTATGGTCAAACGTCTTCACATCCGCAAAGAGCGCACCGTATTCCTCTGCCGCCGCCCGATCCTCTGCAAGTGTTGCGGGTAAATAGTGACGGTTAAAGAGCACGTTACTCGCGTTGAGCGCACGCAGCTCTCGCGTCGGAGCGGCATCGCGCGCCTGTGTGTAAAATGCGACGGCATCCGCCGCACGTCCGAGAAAGCGAGCGCACTGCCCCGCAAGGTTATAGACCTTCTCCGCGATGGCAAGGGACATTGTTGTTCCCATGATCGGCCGGAGTGTGTCAAGTGCGGCACAGCGTGCCCCCTCCAGGAGGAAAATGCGCGCGCGCAGAAAGACCGTATAGGGGTCATCGGGACGAAGCCGCGCACACTCCCGCCACGCGGAAAGAGCCTCACGTGCACGTCCCGCCTCGATGTGGAGCGCGGTGAGAAGCCCCGCGGCCTCGCACGGTTCATATTTGTGCAGACGCTTGATCCCCTTCTTTGCAGCGCGCTCATCCCTGCGTGCGAGTGCCGCAAAGATCTCATCGCGCAGTGCTTCGAGTGCCGCCCCTCTCATGCCATCCCTCCTGCCAGTCGCCCGATCCTGCGCTGCATCCGCTGCGCCTCGGGGGCGGCAGAAACCTCCCTGCACACACGCGGCAGGAGGAGCGCAAGCGCGCCTTGGCTCTCCGGTGCAAAGTCCGCTCCATATACCGCTGCAAGTGCCGACGCACGCTCCATATCCTCGATCAGCGACGCCGCCGCAGAGTTCACATCCCCCGCGAGCAGAAAACGCCGCCGCACATCAAAATGCACCTCTGCACGGCGGTCATAGTAGAGGCTCGCGTGCGGAAAGCGTCGTGCCAGTACGGAAGCGAGAAAGTCCGCATCCGTCGCCTCATCATAGAGCGCCCGCAGCGTCTCAATCACGGCTGCATCATCTGCCCCTGCCCCATCGAGGAGATCCAAGAGCCCCACGAGTGCGGGCGCATAGCGCGGCTGCAGACGCAGCGCACGCTCATAGAGCGCAGCCGCCGCCTCCGCATCTCCCCTGAGAGCCGCCGCCTCACCGAGTCGCGCATAAGCACTCGGCGCGAGGATGCCGGAATAGTCCCCCTCACGGTAGTGTTCCTCATGGAGCTGCAAGCCTGTCTGATATGCAGCACATGCCGATGCGAAATACCCCTGCTCCCACGCATAGGTTGCGTAGATCAAGGGAAACTCCGCCTTTTTCGGGAATGCCTGCTGCGCTGCCGTATACGCCGCCGCGATCTCCGTATCCGCCGCCTTCATCAGAATGAGCGACTGAAGGAGAACCGCGTGCGGGCGATCCTCCGAACCGACGGGACGATCGCTGCCGTCGCGTGCCAGCTCTGCATACATCGCCGCTTTGGGGTAATCTTCGAGCGTATAGTAGCAGTCCATCAGATGATATTCATCGAGTGTCTTATGTTCTCCGCGCGCACGACGTGCCAGCAGGAGCTCCAAGTCGCGCCGCGACTTTTCCTTGATGATGCGCGGCGAGTACCCCGTATGGTAGAGCGTCAGCCCCGGTGCCATCGCCATCTCGCGTCCCACATCGCCGCTGAGGTTCTCCACATGCTCGTGAATGCTGCCCACAAAGCGGATGTGCGGCGCACGGCGAAAGATGCGCTGCACATCTGCCGACGTACCGAGGAGTGCGCCCGTATCCATGTCAATGTTGACAAGGTGCACAATGAAGCCGTCAAAGTTCTTTTTTTGACTGTACTCCTCGATCAGCGGACGCACACGCGATACGCTCTCCTCCGTAAAATATTCATCCGCATCCGTGAAGACCACCCAGTCGCCCGAAGCCTTGTCAAGCGCAAAATTCTTCGCTGCAGCGAAATCGTTGATCCACGCAAAGTGAAAGACCTTCGCGCCGCCCGCATCTGCGATCTGTACCGTCGCATCCGTCGAGCCCGTATCAACCACAATCATCTCGTCGGCAAAGACGCGCATGGATGCGAGCCAGCGCGGCAGATTTTCCGCCTCATTCTTCGCGATGACACATGCCGAGATCTTCATCGTATCAGCTCCATCAGTTCCTGTGACTTTCGATGCGCCGCATCGATCGCAAGCGCATGTGCCAGATATTCCTGTGCCTGGGCACGCATGCCAAGGTACAGAGAGGCGCGTGCCTGCCCATAGAGGCTGTCCGCCGTCGCACCTGTCAGCTCCGAGAGGCATGCCCACGCGAGAAGTGCACCCGCATGACACTGTGCATCTGCAAACGCCTCCGCAAGCGCACGCACAACATCCGCACCATAGCCCGCCGCCGCACGCAGAAAACGCTCCGCCTGTGCCGCATCCGCATGGTGAATAAACGCCTCGCGCACGAGATTGTATCCCTCCATGCTCTCCGGCAGAGGCGCGGCATCCGGCTCATCGTAATGCCGCCAGAACAGCTTCATCGCAGCGGGGAGCAAACTGCGCAGCCGATGATAGAGATGCGGACTCTCCGCATGGCGGCTGCGTTCCAGACGCAGGAGGATTTCCGGCATCGCGCGCACACAGCCTGCCAGCGCACCGACCAAAATTTTCTCCTGCTCCTGCGGCACACATTCGAGCACGCAGTAAAGTTCAGGCGCAGGAACATCACGCCTCATCGTGCGCGCAAGTTCCGCACGTGCCGCGTGTGCGAGCTGCATCCATCCGTAGCTGTCCGCAAAGCGTGCGAGATAGGCGAGCTGTTCCTCATCCGTACCGCACATCGTACACAGAGCAGCGAGGAGATGCCCCGCATCGTCCGCTCTGTGAAGCCCGACATAGACATCAAGTGCCTCCTCACGCGCCGTATCAAACACAAATGCACGCGCAGTTTCCTCCTCTGCCGCCGCATAGTCACCCGCTTCCATCAGAAGACGCGCACGCGCAGCAGAAACCGCCCCCGCCCATGCGGGAAATGCACTCGCCTCACCGCAAGTATCGGCGGGACTTTCAAAAAGCTCCATCGCACGCGTCAACGCGGGCAGTGCTGCCTCGTCTCCCGCAGCGGCAAGAAGAATTCCGAGCCGCCCGTAGAAATCCGGCAGCTGCGGAAACGCCGCACACGCCGCACGCGCCGCTGCGATCTGCTCCGCAAGAGGGATTTCCTCCTTCTCCATCGCGTCCAGGAGAAGATGGTGCAGATGGCTCTGTCCGCCGACGGAGGCCACATGCTCCTCGAGTGCCGCACGCGCGTAGATGAGTGCGGTTGCATACTTCCCAAGACCGTAATAGGTATCGGCAAGGTAGCGGCAGTCGCCGGGCAGAAGCCCCGTCTCCGCAATGCGCCGCTCCATCAGCGCAAGATTTCGTTCATGCTTGGCGCGGATACGCCCCGACGAGTACCCCACATGACGGATTGTAGGAAAGTTCGGCTCATGATAGAGAATCGGCTCTCCCCCCTCTTTTTTCAGAGCCTCGTGCACGCGCCCTTCATAGTAAAGACCACGTCCGAGCCGCAGGAGGCGGACATGCGGCGCACGCCCCATCTCCCGCTCCGCCGCATCCTCATCCACATGAACGATCGGCAGGAGAACAGCATCCACATGGGGCATCGTCACATCCACCATCGCGAGATAGGGACGCAGCTCTGTGGGATCAAAAAAAGTTTCGTCCACATCGAGAACAGCCGCCCAGTCTCCGTGCGCCGCCCCAATGGCGGCATTGCGTGCGGCGGCAAAATCATCCCGCCACGAGAAATCCTTCACCGTCGCCCCTGCCGCCACGGCAAGGGCGCGCGTCCCGTCCGTTCCCCCTGTATCGACGACAATACGCTCATCCGCATAGACAGCAGTATTTTCTAGCCATCGCTCCATATCTCGCTCATCATCCCGCACAAAGACCGCCGCTGTGATACGCAGCTGTGCCGCGCGCTCCTCCATCCTCTGCCAGATCGTCCTGCGGCGGCGCAGCTCCGCACGCATCTCCTCGGTAAAGAGCGAGGGCTCAATCCCCGATTTTGGCGGCACTGCCGCAAGCGCACGCTCTGCCGCAGCTGCCGCCTCACTGTAACGATGATACACCGCAAGTGCCTCTGCAAGTTCCGCCTGCATCTCGGGCAAATCTGGAAAACGGTGTGCCGCTTGCTCCGCAACGGCAAGACGCTGTTCCCTGCGTGCCGGATGTGCACCATAGATGCGCAGGAGGATCCGATACGAACGACTCGCATAGACAATCGAGCGTCCCTTTAGTCCAATGTCGCGCAGGGCATAGTACTCCGCCATACGGTCATCTCCGAGATTGTCATACGTCTCCGCGAGATACCGCCAGCAGCGCTCGGGATGCTCCGAATGCGCCGCTTCGTCCAGCAGGAGGCGCAGGTTACGCGCGCCCTTCTCCTGCGTGAGTGCCGCCGAATATCCCGTATGCACGAGCGTCAGAAGCTCCGGCGCAACCATACGGGAAGGCGGTGCCGTGCCGTCCGCCTCCCGCAGTTCCTCATGAATCCGCCCCACATAGTGCCGCCCCTCCCTGCGGCGAAAAATGCGCGGAGCGAAGGAATCAAGCAGCGTCTCCCCTGTCTCCTCGTCGATGTTGTGCCACGGGAGGAGGAGCACCTCAGCCTCCGTTTCGTCCGCCTGCATAATGACCGAACGCAGTCGAGCACGGGTCTCCTCCGAAAAGTATTCATCCGCATCGATGAACACCACCCAGTTCCCCGTCACAAGAGCGAGTGCAGCATTTCGTGCAGCAGCAAAGTCATCCGTCCACGGCAGGGAATGAACCGTCGCACCAAGGCGCGCCGCCGTCTCTCGCGTATTGTCACGCGATCCCGTATCAAGAACAATCAGCTCATCCACTTGATTCCGCAAACTCTCAATGGACTTCTCCAGATGCGCGGCATCATCCCGTACAATATAACACGCCGTAATCCGCATCCGGGTTTCCTCCGCTTCCGTCCCATGCCCCTCCCGATAATGCAGTGCACGCTCTGCATAGGAGTGTGCCAGCGGCAACTCCTCCAAATGTGTCCAAATCTGTGCCAGACGCTCCGCAACCATCCCCGCAACACCATCATTGAAGAACGAGGAATCCGCCGTATGCGCCCCGCCCTCATCGTAGCGTGCAAGCGCTGCCGCCAGACTTTCCGCCGCCTCCCTATAGCGCGTAAGACCACAGAGAATCATGCCGCGCTGCGCGTAGAAATCCGGCAGATTCGGATACGCCGCAAGTGCTTCGTCGGCAAGAGAAAGCATTTCCTCATCGGGATAGTGCAGTGCTCGCATGGACTCAATCATCTGATGATAAATCCGACTCTCATTTCCAATAATGGCGACATCACTGCACAGAACCTCCTGTGAGAGCGCAAGTGTTTTTGCATAGTCCTTCAGCCCGAAATAACAGTCTGCAAGATAGTAGGCATGCATCGGACTGCGCCCATGGAGAGCAGCATCCTGCTCGAGCATGGCAATATTGCGGCGTATCTTCTCTGCACCGCGCTCTGTAAGGTAGCCCGTATGACCAATGGCAAGGCAATCACCCCCATAGACGATGATCCGCTCTGCACCATCATCGCGCACGAGCTGTTCATGGATCATGCCCGCATAGTGCAGCCCCGGACTGCGAAAGATGCGCGGGCTCTGCATCCAGTGTGTGTCAAAGAAAGAATCCTCTGTCATAAAATTACAAAGCGGAATCATAATGATATCAAAGGTTGGGTGTTCGCCTACAATCTCCGCAATGCTCTCCCTTAAGCTCTCGGGGGAAAAGAAATACTCGTCTGCATCCAGAAAAATCACAAGATCGCCCGTCACCTGTTTCAGTGCATAGTTACGGGCAAGTGAAAAATCATTCTGCCACGGGAAATCATAGAGTTCTGCACGCACATCTGCCGCCGCCTCTGCCACAGCCGGACAAGCCGCTGTCGATACGATGATGATTTCATCGACTGCATCCCTAAGTGAGCGAAGCGAGCGACGCAGCTCATCGGCTTCGTCCTTGACAATGTAGCAGGCAGAGATCTTCATGGGACACATCCTTTCACAGCTTCTCAAAGAATCATTATACGCGATTACAGGGCATTTATAAAGCCTTACAAAGAAAAAGACTCCCTCCCCAAAAGGGGAGGGAGTCCTGTCATCCGTATGTAACAGCCGAAGCGAATTACTGGAGGAGCGAAAGGACAGCCGAGCTGTTCTGGTTCGCCTGCGCGAGCATGGACTGCGCAGCCTGGAGCAGCA
>ERZ772926.647-NODE-647-length-18714-cov-2.700413_pt1 | contig 18714 bp, 32 predicted proteins | sample MGYA00511136_ERZ772926 | MGnify/ENA primary metagenome ERZ772926 (study PRJEB29015, sample SAMEA2737917) | human oral metagenome | biome: human oral; feature: human-associated habitat; material: dental | place: China | collected 2153 ... | reverse complement strand
GTTACAGAAAAAAGTGAATTTCTTATATATATTTTATTTTTTATATCAATATATATATATATATATATAAAGAAATTACTATATATATATATAAAAGTGTAACATGAAAAACCACTATGAAAACTTATAGTATAAGGTTTTTAATGGTGTTACACTTTTTTAGAAAGTGTAACAAATAGGAGGAGAAATGGCGAAAAAGATAAAAAATAATAAATTTAGTCTAGCTAGACCAGGAGAAAAGAAGATAGCCAAACTTGCAGCGGACGAATATATTCGTATGCAACGCATGGAAGCTAGAGGAGAAATGTTAACCGAGTTTGTGTTGGTGTTAAGTTGGGTATTGAGAACCAAATATAATTTCGGCAAAAAACGTATTGAGGATATGATAAGTGAAGTGTTTGAGTTAATGAGCGATACGAAGATGGCCGAGTACGGACAAGATTTATTAAGCGTCAAAGATATCAACCCACAACTAATAGAGGAAGTTGGACTTGATGTTAAGAAATTAATAGATAGGTTAGCAACTAAACATTTCAATAGAGTTGAGGAGGCTAGAAAATGAAAAATGAATTTTTATTAAAGGTTATTGTGGGATTTGTATTAGGAGTATTATTAACATGGATTCTTTTTACGATTGAAATTGAGAATATGCAAAAAGAAAATTTAGAACTAAAAACACAAAACAAAAGATTACAAAAAATCATAAAAGAATTAGATAGAGAACAAGCAGAACAAACTAGAATAACAGCAGAGAAAAATGGAGTAGGAGGGTAGGAAAAATGGCAAATCCAACGATAGTTAACTGGAGTGATTATTTTATGATAGATGTATGTGACTTAAACGGAAATTTAAGATTTTCATATATATTGAATAATACTGGAACTAAAAGAATAATATTAAAAGTATCTGATGAAGAATTAGAAAATTTTAACTACTTTGTAGAAAGTTTACGAGAGTTAAAAATGAATTAGGTGTAGAGGAGTTGAGAAAATGTTACAACCAAAAGTATATGTTAAGTATTTGAATAAAGTGTTAGAAGTAGAAACAATTAACTTTGATACTAAAGTAGTTGTGGTTTACGATAAAGATGAATATAGATATCGTTACTGTGATTTTGATGAGGTTGAGTTCATGAGAAATACAGGACTAAAAGATAAGAACGGAAAGTATATTTATGAAGGCAATATAGTAACGGTTAATGGCACTTGGGATTGTATTATCAAATATAAACAAAGTAGTTGTGCGTTTGTTCTAAAGTCAATAGATAGTCGTTGGAGTACGTGTTATTTCAGTAATTATGATGACATAGAGGAAATGTTGGAAGTCATAGGCAACATCTACGAGGATAAGGAGTTGGTAGAATGATGAGTGATGATGTAAAGATTGAAAGAATTTGGGCGATGCCAAATAAAAATACATTTGATATTTTACCAATAAAAAAATTAATAAAAGAGGAGGTTGACCTAAGAAAGTGTTGGATTGACCCATTCGCAAACAGAAGTAAATTAGCAAGTATTACAAACGACTTAAACCCTGAATACGATACAAATTATCACCTGGACGCATTAGATTTTCTAAAAATGTTTGATGATAATAGCGTGGACGGAGTATTGTATGACCCGCCATATTCACCAAGGCAGGTTAGCGAGTCTTACAAACACTTCGGTTACAATGTAACCAATGAAACAACAAGAGCATCCTTTTGGGGAAACCATAAAAAAGAAATTTCCAGAATTGTAAAAACAGGTGGTAAGGTAATTACCTTTGGTTGGAATAGTGGTGGAATAGGTAAGAAATACGGATTTGAAATTAAAAGAATACTGCTAGTTCCACATGGTGCGAGGCACAACGACACGATTTGTACAGTAGAAATTAAAACACGAGAGGATAGGGGATAGGTATGGACGATAAAAAATACACATTAAGAATTAATATGAAAAACGGAGGAAGATTTGTATTTATAACTAACATGAATACGATAGGGAAGTTAAAAATGTGCTTTGATATAAAAGAAAAACTTAACGAAGATTTTGTATATGAAGTCGAGGGGATACCAATTAAAATTCATGAAATAGATAGTGGTAAATGGTCTCCGTTTGATGAAATATAGGAGGTAAACATGGACGATAAATACAAACTATTAATTAAAATGAAAAACGGAGATAAGTTGGAATTTATAACGGATAAAATCACTATCCAAAAATTAATGATCTGTGTTAAAAGAAGAGATAATCTAAGCAAAAAAACAATGTTTAAAGTAGTAGGTGAACCTATTAAGATTAGCGAGATAGAGGATTTCAAATATATGAAAGTTGATTTTGCTGTGGGGATATTTTAGGAGGTAGAGAAATGGAAGAAAGTGAAAAATTTATAATAAATATAAAATTCAAGAGTGGAAGAAAATTAACCTTAGAAACAACAGGAACATGTTTAATTTGATACGTGTTTTAAAAGAAGCGAAGCTGAATTTTGCAACATAGAAGAGTATGTTGTTAATACAAGTGAAATTGAATATTTTGCTTACAAAGAGATAGAGGAGAACGACTAATGAAATGGCATAAAATTTGCAAAAGAGAACTTACTGAAGAAGAAAAGGAAATGTATGGCAATTTATACACCTTTATGTGGGAAGGATATGATCCTAATATTGGCGAAGAAGTGTTGGTTACATTTCCTCTAAGTTCTGGAGGGTATTCTGACACGAGGTTAGATACTTGGATAGAGTTTGATATATTCGTAGGTTTTGAAAGCACGGACGCGGACGTAATATATTGGACTGAATTACCGAAATTTGAAGGAGAATAACAATGAACAAAGAACAAAAGATACAAGAGTTAACTGAAAGAATAGAAAAATCTCAAACAGAGATAGACGAACTAAAGAAAGAGTTAGAGAAGTTACAAAAGAAACCTTATAAGATAAGTTATCCGATAGGATACGCGCTCATGTGGTATTTAGACGATTGTGCTAGTGTTACTAGCTATCAATATTACAACACAGCTGTTGATAGAGTGTTTTATGAATCTGGATTATTATTTGACACAAAAGAAGAAGCAGAACAATTCAAACGAGAACAAACTTTAATTAAGAAAATTAAATGTTGGACAAAGGAACAGCAAGGGGATTGGCAGCCTGATTGGAGTAATACAAATCAACGTAAATTTTGTGTTGATGTAGACCGTTTTAACAAAAAAACAATTTGCGATTGGTGTTGGGGGCGTGATGAACTCTCTAAACTACCTCATTTCAAAACAGAAGAAATAGCCCAAGCCTGCATTGATGAGTTTGGAGATGAGATTGTGGAGGTGTTTTGTTAATGATAGAGATAGGAGATAATTTGACTTTAATTTTAATCATTGCGATATTTTGCGGTGTTTATATAGCAAAAAAATTCATGGACGATTAAGGAGGAATAACGATGAATGAATTAATGCAGAAGATAACAGAAAAGTTAAGTGTTAGTATAGACAAGATACCAGAGGTATATACAGGGTTAAGAAATCAGTACGTTGTTTGGGAAATGTGCGACTCTATGAGTTGGATTTTTGGAATTGCAGCACTTTGTGCTACCTTTGCACTGATATTTATTGGGATTGATACAGATTGGGGATGGGAAAGTGAAAGTAAACAGCTAAAGTATAAAAAATTTCTAAAAATATTAACATGGATATTAATTTCTTGTATATCGATTTTAGTATTTTCACAAATATTAAAATATGTATTTGCTCCTGATATTGTATTTTTAAAAGGAGTGTTAAAATAATGCAAATTGACTACGAAAAATTAAAAAAAATACAGATACAGAAAATCAAACAGTACAATCAGTTATTGTCACAAGTGTTGTGGTCGATTGGAATATTGTCCGATTGAGAAGAACCTATATTGTGTCAGATGTGAAGATTGTGGCATTCATACATTGATAGAAGCTACAAGCGGAGAGATAGCACTCAGAAAGGTAGGAGAAAATGAGATCCAAAAAAGAAAGAATAGCTAATAAGAAACGTCAGTATTTAGAAAGTGCCGGGCATTTAGAAGATAGGTTACTTAGTTTGCATAGGACTTTAAAAGCTGAAGAACAAAAGAAATTAGGGGTTAGAGCTATTGATTATGCTAAGGAACAATTAAAGGGTGGTAATAAGAATAGTATTGAAGCATTGATTGATAAGACGGACACATATAAGAATGATATTATCAATACGACAATTAAGCTGACTAATAAAAAAATAGAAATACTAGCGTTAATAAATAACGTTAAAAACCCGAGATGGCAACTACTGTTAACGTTAAGATATATGGAACGTTTAAATTGGGATAAAATCGAACAAATAATGGATATTACACCTAACACAAGAAATTCATACCATGCTAGAGCATTGGAAGAAATAAAAATTCCTAAATTATAATATATTATAATATTTTATTATATAATATTATAACTTATATACATTTATAATGTTAGATGTGATACAATGATAGCGTGAAGATTTTAATTTTTCATAATATTTCCTTTTATATTTTTTTCTTAAGTAATAGTTACGGTAAAATTTTCACACATAAGTTTTATATTTCTTTTATCAGCAATTTAAATATAAAACTATCAAGAAAAGAAGCGTTCAATACGCTTCTTTTTGTTTTGGAGGTTAAAATGCAAATAGAAAATATTAAAATTGACAACATTAAACAATATGAAAATAACGCTAAAATTCATACAGAAGAACAGATTGAACAAATTATCAATTCTATTCAAAGATATGGAAACAACGACCCTATCGCTATTGATGAAAATAACGTGATAATAGAGGGACACGGGCGTTATATAGCGCTGAAAAGGTTAGGTATAGAAGAAATACCTGTTATTAAACTAAAACATTTAACAGAAGAGCAGAAACGTGAATATATTTTAGTTCACAATAAGCTAACCATGAATACTGGATTTGACATGGAAAAATTACAAGCTGAATTAGAACTTATTGACTACGATATGAGTAATTTTGATTTTGATATATTTAAAGATGAAAAATGGGTTGATAATAATATTACTGAAATTAGTAATGAAGCTAATAAAATGCAAGAAAAATATCCAGATGGTAAAAGTGGTAGTTTAGTAGAAGATTTTATAGTGCCGCCTGTTAATATATTTGATACAAGGATAGGTTATTGGGTGGAACGTAAAAGGAAATGGCGTGAGCTAATAAAAGATAATGGTGAAAGTAGAAATCACGTTAATTTAATAAATAATATTACAGATAGTTTTGAAGAAGTAAGTTTATTAGATCCTGTCTTATCAGAAATGGTTGTAAAATGGTTCTCACCTAAACAACAAGGGAATAAAATATTTGATTGCTTTGCAGGTGATACAATTTTTGGTTTTGTTTCAGGTTATTTAAAAAACGAATTTACAGGTATTGAGTTAAGAGAAGAACAAGCTGCACTTAATCAAGCTAGATGTAATGATTTTAATTTGAATGCTAAATACATTTGTGATGATGGTAGAAATATAGATAAGCATTTAGAAGAAAATTCGCAAGATTTATTCTTTAGTTGTCCTCCTTATTTTGATTTAGAAGTTTATAGTGATAAGGAAAACGACGCAAGTAATCAATCAAGTTATGAAGAATTTTACGCCATATTGGATGATGCATTTAAGAAAAGCGTTAAATTATTAAAAGATGATAGGTTTGCAGTTATAGTTGTTGGTGATGTAAGAGATAAAAAGACGGGTGCTTATTATGGTTTTGTTGATGATGTAAAGAAAACGATGAAAGAGGCAGGGTTACATTTTTATAATGATATCGTGTTAATAAATTCTTATGGAACAGCAGGACTTAGAGCGCGTGGTTGTTTTAAAACTAGAAAAACTGTAAATGTGAAACAAAATGTATTGGTATTTTATAAAGGGAACCCGAAAAATATTAAAGATACTTTTGAAGATGTAGAGGTAATAGAAATTGAAAGCTAAAATATTTAATGATACATATTGGGTTAAAGAATGTAATTCGAAAAAATTAAAAGATACATTAAATAAAATACTAAATGAGTGTAAATTTAATGTGTTAGATTTTGTAGAGTACGAATTTAAACCTCAAGGATATACGGCTTTATGGTTGTTAGCTGAAAGTCATTTAGCAGTTCACACATTCCCAGAAGAAAATAAGACTTATATTGAATTAAGTAGCTGCAATGAAGAAAAGAGTAAAATTTTTAACTGTAAAATAAATATTCTTTAATGAAATGAGTTTACAAATAGTAAAATATTTCGTATAATAATAAATGTAAAGAATATTAAAAGTAGGTAAACAAAATGACAAAAGAACAAATACTAATAGCAAAAGAAAAAGCGGAACTAGCAAAAATGAATTTTAAACACGGTTTTATTACTTTAGAAGAAGCTAAGAAAGTAGTAAAAGTTTATATAGATATGGTAAACGTAAAAAGTAAAGAAATCGCAAAAAAATATAATCAGAAACCAAGATTAGTTACAGTAGCTGGTTTTATGAGATAGAGTAGTTTAAATAAACTGCTCTTTTTTTGTTCTTAAATTTGGAGGTGAATTAAAATCGCTAAAGGTAAGTACCAAGAGTGGTTAGAAAAAGATAATTTAATATTGATTGAAGATTGGGCACGTCAAGGACTTACTGATGAACAGATAGCAAAAAATATGAATATTAGTTATTCTACTTTTCGTGAGTGGAAAAAAAAGTATTCGGCACTTTCGGCGGCCCTAAAAAAAGGGAAAGCACCTATTGATTTTGAAGTAGAAAACGCCCTTTTAAAACGTGCCTTAGGATTTGAATATGAAGAAACAGAAACTGTATTTGAAGATGTGGACGGAAAACCGAAGAAACGTATCAAGAAAACTATTAAATACGCTCCACCAGATACTAGTGCCTGTATATTTTGGTTAAAAAATCGTAAACCTAACCATTGGCGTAAGATGAATGAAGCTGTAGAGAATAAGTTAAAAGCTGAAATTGAGAAATTATTAAAAGAAGCTGAAGCATTGAAGTTGGATAATCAACGTAGAGAATTAGAGTTAAATGTTGATGTTAGTCACGAGCAGTTAGTTATTGTCAACGATATACCACTGGAGGATTAGTTATGATTAAATTAACAGAAACAGTCGGTAAAGGATATAATCAGTATTGGCATAGCAAGAATTTCTATCGAGTGGTTAAGGGTTCACGTGGTAGTAAGAAATCAAAGACTACAGCTTTGAATTTTATTGTAAGGTTGCTCCAATATCCGTGGGCTAATCTATTAGTTGTTAGAAGATATTCAAATACAAATAAGCAATCAACCTACACAGATTTTAAGTGGGCGTGTAATAGATTAAAAGTTACTCACCTATTCAAATTTAATGAAAGTTTGCCAGAAATAACCATTAAGAAAACTGGACAAAAGATATTGTTCAGAGGTCTTGATGATGAATTGAAAATAACATCTATCACCGTTGATGTGGGTATTCTTTGTTGGGCTTGGTTTGAAGAAGCGTACCAGATTGAAACTGAAGATAAATTCAGTACAGTTGTTGAGAGTATTCGTGGTACTCATGAGGCAGAAGACTTTTTCAAACAAATAACAATAACATTCAACCCATGGAATGAGAGGCACTGGTTAAAAGGTGCTTTTTTTGATGTAGAAACGAAGCGGTCAGACACATTCGCTTCAACAACAACTTACAAATGCAATGAGTGGTTAGATGAGGTCGATATTAAACGTTATGAGGACTTATACGTCACTAATCCACGACGTGCAAGGATTGTATGTGATGGTGAGTGGGGGGTTGCTGAAGGTCTTATATACGACAATGTAGTAGTTGAGGAGTTTAACGTTGATGAATTGTTCAAAACACACAAGTTAGCATTAGGACTAGACTTTGGATTTACACATGATCCAACGGCATTGATTGTATTTCTAATTGGAGATAAAGATATATATGTTTTCGATGAGGCTTACGAGAAGGGATTAACAACCAAAGAAATTGCTAAGTTAATCAAAGATAAAGGCTATGCCAATAGTGAAATTATTGGAGATAGTGCCGAAAGTAGATTGATTAGCGAGTTGCAGTCAGAACATGGTATTAAGAGGCTTAAGAAGTCAAGAAAAGGTAAGGACAGTATCAACGCTGGCATTTCTAAACTTCAAGGATACACAATTCACGTGTTACCTAAATGTGAGAATACAATTAACGAGTTGTATTCATATTCTTACAAGCAAGATAAGACTGGGAAATGGTTAAACGTTCCTAATGACGAGAACAATCACCTTATGGACGCTATGAGATACGGTATGCAAGTTCTGGATACTACAAAATTAAGAAAGGCAAGAAGGAGTGATATATTTGGAAAAAATATTTAAACTACCCGTCAATACAGAAATTACGGAAAAGTTGATAAGCAAGTTAATTAACAATCACGGCAAGATTGTTAATTTTTATAAAAAAATGGATAACTACTACAAAGGCAAACATGACATAGTAGCACCTAGTGGAAGTGAATATAATAAGGCGGTAGAGGTAATAAGTAACCGTACAAAGTACATTATTGACATCTACAACGGATATTTCTTGGGCGCACCAGTTAAATTAAAATGTGAAGATGAGAATTTGTTAGCTGAATTAGAAGAGGTTGACAGAATTAATCAAGCTAAGCAGATTAATAGAGCGTTGGCAAAAAACATGGCAAAGTATGGACACGCGTTTGATTTAGTATTTAATGATGTGCAGGCAAACGTCAATTTCACATATTTAGACAATAAAGAAGTGATTTACGTTTACGATAATACTATTTTGGAACGTCCTTTGTTTGCGGTCCATTACACTAATTCAACTGACTTTTTGGAAGATATAAGTTACATAAGTGGTACAATCTACACTAAACAAGAACGTATCACTTTTGACACTAAAGGTGGTAAAGTCGTATTTAAAGAAAGGTTCATCAATCCTTTTGGTGAGGTGCAAATAACCGAATATATCGAGAATGATGAGCGTATAAGCGCTATTGAACCGTTAGCAAGTCTACAAGATGGATACAATCAAGGATTATCTGACAAAGCAACAGCTAACGCTTATTTTGCGGATTGTTATTTGAAAATTGTAGGTGTTGATTTAGATGAAGACGACTACATTGACGAGGACAAGAAAAGAAATACTTTAATTGCCGACCTTAAAGAAGAACGTATCTTGTATATTCCTAAAGTGCAGGACGGAGTGGCGCAACCTCAAATTGAATTTCTTGCTAAGCCGTCAAACGATGTTAGTGAGGAGAACTTGCTAACAAGGATTAAGGACGATATGCACACAATTTCACACATTCCAGATTTTAAAAGTATGTCGTTCAGTAATACAAGTGCAGACGCTATTAAGTTAGCGATGTGGGATTTAGACAATATTTGCATGGAGAAAGAGGATAATTTCAAAGAGGGGTTAAGTAGACGATATGATTTAATTTGCATTAGCAAAAACAATATTAAATTGGTTGATGAGATTAAAGATTATGAAATTGAGTTCATTCTTAGTAGGAACATTCCTCAAAATGTTACAGCGGAGATAGAGAATGCTGTTAAAGGTCGAGCATTCTTATCACAAGAGACAGTGTTAGAAATGGTGCCGTCGGTAGTACCTAACGTTCAACATGAATTAGAGCGTATTGAAGATGAGGCAAAGAAAAATATTAACAATATGTTCAGTTTAGGAAGTGATGAACATGACGAACATGAACACTAGAGATGAGTATTGGCAAAGTAAACGTGTAGTGGCTGGAATGGAGCGCAACAAAGAAGAAACGTTGAAGGTGATTAAAGATGTTAACGTCGAGTACAAGAAAAAGTTAAAAGATATTAAACATGAAATCGCTGACTTTTACGCCAGATTTGGCAAAGGTGATGTGCTGGATTATAGCAAAATAACTAGCAAACTTGATGATAAAGACTTTAATACAATGATTAGGGATTGGGACAAGTTCGTTAAGAAATATCCCGATATGGAACGTTTCAGAGATATTAGGATGAACTACTACAAATTGGATAGATTGCAGGGATTAAGTAATAGAATAGCGTTACACGTTGCTGAATTAGGTAAGACTGAAGAAGAAATGTTAAAAGGTACTTTGAAGGGTACGTTTAAAAAAGCATTTAATAACATTACTAACTTATTTAAGAAGCAAAGTAAGATTAACAGAGATGTTGACCCTTTGAAAGACAAGAGGATTGACGGGTTAATCAAACAGAAATGGTTAGATGGTAATAATTTTAGTGATAGGACTTGGAAAGATAAGGCAAAGTTACAGAATTATTTAGATAAACAATTAATCACTGACATGGCAACTGGAAAAAGCTATGATGAAATTTACAAAAATCTAGCAAGAGAAATGGACACTACTTTTAGCAACGCCAAAAGGTTAATTCATACTGAAATGGCAAATGTTCAGAATATGGCACATTTAGAAGGGATAAAGAAAGCTGGATTTAATGGATTTAAAATTTCCGCTACCATTGATAGTCGTACTTCCAGTATATGTAGAAATAAAAACGGGAAAACAGAATTTATTGAAGACTATCAAGTGGGAGTTACAGCCCCTCCTTTTCACCCATATTGCAGGAGTACTATTTTTGGAGTTGACTTAGACTGACCGCTGTGTTAAGATGTTTCTGAAATTAAATACAAAGGAGATCTATTATGAAATGTCAAAAATGTGGTTCAGAGAATGTTAACGTACAGTTAGTTAACAAACAAGAGTTTAAGATTGAAAAGCACAGTAAAATATGGTGGATATTCATTGGTTGGTGGTGGATACCAATTAAATGGATTGTTCTATACGTTATATTAGGGTTACTGGTAATACCGTTTAAGATGTTATTACCGAAAAAGAAAAAGTTAATAAATACAGTGGAGGGTCACAAAGTTTGCAATAATTGTGGTCATCACTGGAATTAAAGTCAACGAAAGTTGGCTTTTTATTTTGCAAAAAAACTAAGTCAGTCAGAAATGATTGGCTTTTTAATTTGACCTTGGCAAGTCGTTAAACTACCAACTCATACGGAGTATAACTGACAAAATAAACTCATACGGAGTATAAATGGAGGTAAAAATAAATGGCAGAAGAAGTAACAAACACACAAGAACAAGTTCAAGAAGAGTCAACAGAGGCGGTAAATGAACCTAAGAAAGCTAGTAAGGTTGAATTTACTAGCGAACAGCAAGCGCACATCGACAAGTTAATTTCTCAACAACGTTCTAAGGCGGTTGAAGAGTTCAAAAAAGTAGAAGAAGAGAAGAAAAGTGAAGCTAAAAAACTAGGCAAAATGAACGAAAACGAGAAATTGCAGTACGAAAACGAGAAGCTGAAACAAGAACTTGAACAAGCTAAAACGGTAAAAGCTCGTTACGAAATGGAAAAAGTAGCTACAGAAATTTTGAACGAGAATAATTTACCAAGCAACAAACAAGTATTGGATTTTGTGGTTCGTGCTGACGCCGAAGAGACACAAGAAGCGATTAAAGTCTTATCGAAATTAGTTAATGATACGGCTGAACAGCTTCTGAAAGAACGTAATAAAGGTGAAATACCTACGAGAAGCAACTCAACAGCAAAAGCTAGTTGGGAAAAATGGTTATAAAAGAAAGGATTAGAATATGCCAGTAGAAATTAAAAAAACATATGTAGCGGATAAACATTTAGGAATTGTAAATAAAGTCGTGCAATATAACTCATACACAGCACCGATTGTTGTTAAAGATGAGGATATTGCGTTAAATGGTAGGACTTTTAAAGTTTTAGAAACAAACGAAGCTGAGTTAGTGGATTACAAAATCCAATGAAGCTAATACGGTAACAACATTAAAAGCAGATGAAGTTGAGTACGTTTTAGACATCGAGAAATTCTGGGCAATGCAGTTAGATGATTTAGATGTTAAAGATTTAAACACTGAAGTTGAACAATATCAAGTGGCGAAACAAACAAATAAAGTGGTAGCACCTTACATTGACCAATTAAGATTTGCAACTTTAATCGGTAATACAAACAAAAATATCATTCCGGTTGCTGACAAGGAGTATGACGCAGTATTAGACGCTAGTATTGAGTTAGATGAGTTAGCGATTAATGGTACTCGTTACTTATTTGTTACGCCAGCGTTTTACAAAACGATTAAAAAACGTATTGTTGAATTACCACAAGGAGACCGTGATAATAACGTGCGTTTCAAAGGTATAGTTGGCGAGTTAGACGGTGCTATTGTTGTTAAAGTACCTAACAAGATTTTAAATAACGGAGCAACAGCGGAAAATGGAGTAAGTGCCGTATTAACAGTTGAAAGTGTATTGGCATCACCAATTCAAGTTGAGAAATTTGAAACTGGTCGTTTGGGTGCTGGACGTTTCGGTTCATATATCCAACAATTACTGTACACTGGGGCGTTTGTATTGCAAACTAACCAACCGAAGATTGTTACTATTGCTAAAAAAGCACCAACAGCTAAGAAAAGTGGTAAAGCAGTAACACCTAAAGCATAGGAGGACGTATGATAGATGATGTTAAAGTTTTGCTTGGGCTAAAGGACGACAGTCAAGATAGTTTGTTGTCTATCTATGAAAAACAAGCAAAACAAAAAATTATGAACCGATTAGGACAATATCCTAGTCGGTTTGATTATATAGTCGCGGATTACATGGTTTATAAATTTAGAAAACGTGGAATGGAAGATAGTTCAAATGTTAAAGAAGACGTGTTAAGTAAGACAGTATTAACTGATGAGGAGTTTTTCAGACAATATGAAAAAGAGTTCGAAGTATATCTAAAAGAGCAAAACAAACGTAAGACTACGTTGAGGTTTTTAAGATGTTAGCCAAAAGACATGATTATACGATTTACCGCAAGAGTAACGAAACTAGTAATGAATGGGGCGAAGTGGTAAGCCAAAAAGAAATAATTAAAGAGGTGACGGGTGGCGTACCTCAACTAACTGTTGTTGATGTTAAAGAGGACAAGTTTATTTCCAAAACTTATGGAATGCGTATTGTGGTTGACGATTTAATAGATCCTACATTAAATGATATTTACATTTCTGAAAATGATATTGAATATCGTGTCACTAACATTATCCCTTATGAGACATTCTTTAGAAAGACGATGTTATACGTTGATAGAAGTTAACACTTACGATAAGCAAGTATTTAGTGAGATAAGTGATGAGTTAGAAACACGATTGAGTAGGGCTGGAGAGTTAGGACGCCAGACAGCGTATGAAAAATCAAGGGTGGATACATCAGACATGAGAAACTCTACAGAGTACGAGGTTGAACGTTCAGACACTACAATGCAAATGACATTAGGACAAGGGAATAGACAAGTTGATTATGCAAAATTCCAAGAGTTAGGAACTAAGTTTATTGAGGGTACACACCACGTCAAAGCTGGATTACAAAGAGCGGTAGAGGAGTTTAACAAATGATAAAAGACATATTAGCATTTTTAAAAATCAAGATACCTTATTTATACATCGAACAACCGAAAGAGGTTAATGTTGAGCAGTTTGGAGTAATGGAACTTGACTTATTTAACGTTGATGAAAATTGTAAAAAATGGATTGCGACTATATTTTTATTTACAAAAAAAGGCATGGTTAAAAAACACCATGAGAAGATAACAGAAATAATCGATTATTGCAGGTTTAAAGGCACTATAACGAGCGACAAAGGGGTAATGCACATTTATCCCCCACAAGTTAATATAGCGGGCAAAACGGACGGATATTACGTTCATACGATAGCAATACCGATTAATCAATATGAAAGAGAGGATATTTAATGGCTGGAACTAAATTAGAAGCAACGGTAGGGGCTAAAATTAATGATGTAGCGAATATACTAAAAGGTACAACGGCACAAGTGTTCGTCAAAGCGAGAGGTGGAGAAGCGAACCCACGTTACTTAGGTTGGACTAAGGGGGTATCGTTTGAAGAGGTAGTAGAAAAATCTGCTGCGGTTGGTGATGGTGCATTAGGAACTATTGCTGGAACTGAATATTACACTAAGTTAAACGCTAAAGTTAAAGGTTCACTATTAGAGGTTGACGAGAAGAACTATAAAGATTTCTTCGGTCTTAAAGAAGTATCACCGTCGACTACACACGGGTTTGAGACTACTGAACTAACGATTAAAGAGTTTAGACGTGAACCTATCATCACAAAAGATGATACGTTAGAGTATTTAGAACTACGTTTCTTGGATTTAAACAGAAACGGAATGGTCTTACGATTAATGAACGTATCTAAGTCTAACGCGTTTAAGACTACTTTTGGAGATAAGAGTGAACTTATGGTTGAGTTTGAAGTTGAGGGATTATACGACCCAGCAAAACCAACAGAAGTACCGTGGCGTTTATACACAGTTAAGAAAAATGGATAAGAGGGGATAAAACCCCTCTTTTTTTGGAGGTAAAAATGGAACAAGAAAAAATTCCTACAACAATAAAAATCAACGATAAAACGTACGAAAAAATAACGTTAAAAGGTCGTGCGTTGTTTGATTTCATGAAGTTAGCTAGAGGAAAAAATATTGATAGGAGTATGAATTTTAGAAATATAGAGGTTCAAAAATTTAAAAATCCTATTGTGAAACTTTCTGAAGAAGCGAGCAAAGATAGAAAGTGTAAAGGTAAGAAATTCGAGTGGATAGTTGACCATATCCCGTATTATCGAGATGAATTTATCAAAATAATGTTGGAGTACATGGAAATATTATCAACGGAATTAAATAAAATACTTATTGAATGTGATTACAACGATTTAGTCGAAGTAATTTCAATCGGCTTTGAAATGGAAAAGGAAGTAGTGGAAGAGTTCACGGAAGACAACTTTTTAACAGCGTTAGCGATAATAAATGACGCGTTACCCAAGTCGTAACCACGTTTCGCTATCTTATTTCACATTCTTGAGTATTGACGATGTTGAGGGACGTTTCTTTGATGAAGTGGATATATATTGGTTATTGGTTCGAGAGTACGGATATGTATTAGTTAATACAGCGGAAATTCGAGATTTAATAGAAATGTACATCATGTTAGTTAAAGAACGAAGTAGCGTGATATATCGTGAAATGTATCTCGCGAGCAAACCTCAAGAAAGTTACATTGAATATCTAAACAAGATATTAAGAGTTAAAAGTACAGTTATTTCTGATTTTGAGAAATCGGAGATAACAGAAGTATTTAGAGAGGTGGAGTAATGAAGTTATTTGACATTTACGGTACTTTGAAAATCAAAGGACTTAAAGAAGCGAAAAGTGGGTTAAGCGATGTAGCGAGAGAGGCGGAACAGTCCGCTTCTTTATTTAACCGTGTTTGGAAAAGGGCGTCAACAATAGCTAGTGGTGTGTGGTCTAAAATCAGAAGCAGTGCTAAAAATTCGTTTAGTGGGATTAGTTCAGACGCTAGTAGCTTAAGTAGTAGGATAAGTAGTGCGTTTAGGAGAATTAAGTTACCGAAAGTTTCTCTCAGTACATTTAAGAGCAGTTTGAAAACGGCTGAAAGTGTTGCTAGAAGCACTTCAAATCATATTAAAAATGTGTTGGGAAGTGTTAGAAATGCTTTTAGTAGTTTAAAAGGCGTATTAAGTGGCGTTCCTGGAATGTTGGCGGGCGTTGGTTTAGCACTTGGGACTAAATCAGTGTTGGACTATTCTAAAAGTTTAGACCAAGCGAGGATAAATTGGAAGGTGCTAATGGGTAGTGCTGAAGAAGGACAAAAGATGTTGGAGCGTATTCAAAAGTTCGCTAAAGATACACCTTTTGATTTCAATAGCACTCAAAAATTTGCACAACAATTAAAAATAGCTGGTCTGAATGGTGACCAACTATTCAAAACCATGCAGGTGATAGGTGACGCCGCTCAAGGTAATGTTGAGAAAGCTGAAGGGATTGCAACAGCATATCAACAAATGAGCGCTAAAGGTCGAATACAGACTGAAGAAATGAACCAGTTACTTGAGCGTGGTATTCCCGCTTGGGATATGTTAGCAAAAGCAACTGGTAAGAGTAAGGCTGAATTAATGCAGATGGCGTCACAAGGAAAACTGATGGCTGATGAGTATTTGCCGAAACTTGTTGAACAAATGGACAAGGCGTTTGGTGGAGGAATGCAAGACCAAGCCAAGACGTTTAGTGGTCAGATTGACCAGTTAGAAGACAATCTACTTATGTTAGGTAGTCGAGGAATTGAACCGTTAAGAGAGGGTATTAAAAATTTAGTAACGGACATCAATGACGTATTCGATGGTAATATGACGTTTTTTGAATTAGTTGAGAACTGGGGTTCTTACATTAGAAGCGGTCTAATGAATTTAGGAGAAATGATTGCTAACTTCGATTTAAAATCATTCTTAAGTAAGATGTTTGAGAATATAGCAGATTACACAGTCGGATTTACGTATGATGTAATTGACGGTTTCAAAAGTCTGGTTGAGGGTATTGTTAAATTCTTTGAAAACACAGACTGGAACGGTATCGCTAGAGCGTTTCAAGACGGTTTAGTTAGTGCGTTTAAGTCTATTGATATTGGCGGGATATTGGCTTGGGTAGTCAATATAGCTACAAGATTAGCTAAGGCTGTAATTAAAGCATTAAGAGGCTTTGATTATGGGAAATTAGCGTCAACTGTTGGTAAGTTAATACGCGAAGCAATATCAAAAGTTGGAGATTTCCTAAGCAATGTTAGTTGGGGTGATGTTATTTCAACGTTGTGGAGTGGATTTACAACGGCACTAAAATTATTATTTATTGATTTACCAAACTTCCTAGCCAACCTAATTGTTACCTTATTAACTGGAATGAGTATAAGCGAGATAGGAACCGCGATAAGTGATCTATTTGATAAAATGGGTAACTGGATAAGTGAGAAGTGGGACGCACTTTTAACGTGGTTTAGCGAGCAAGGAGACAGCATAGGTGAGACTATTTCTGGCTGGTGGGACAGCATGAGTGAAACACTTGGTGGTTGGTGGCAGAATATCTCTGAATGGTTCGGCGAAAAGTGGGACGATTTAGTTAAATTCTTCACTGAATTTCCTGAAAAGGCTGGAGAGACAATTTCTGGTTGGTGGGATAGTCTAGTAGGTTTCTTCGATGAAGATTTTGGATATAAAATCGGTGAATGGTTTGGAGAAAAAATCGGTGAGTTGATTAAATTCTTTGTCGAATTTCCGTCTAAGGTTGCAGAAACAGTGTCAAAATGGTGGGACGATATGACAGAGGCGTTTTCTACATGGTGGAAAAATATTGCGACTTGGATAAGCGAAAAGTGGCAAGAACTTATTCAATGGTTTAAAGATTTACCAAGCAAAATCGCAGATTGGGGGATTTGGATTTGGGATGGCGTTACTGGTAGTTTGGCTACGTTTTGGCGTAACACGACAACGTGGGTTAGTGAGAAGTTCGCTGAATTGGTTGGTTGGTTCAAAGACTTACCCAACAAAATATCACAATGGGGTCAATGGATTTGGAATGGTATTGTTGGAACACTTGCGTCGTTGTGGGGTAGCGTCACACGTTGGTTTACAGAAAAATTCAATCAACTTGTAGGTTGGTTCAAAGAAGCACCTTCAAAAGTATCGGAATTTGGTAGTTGGATATGGAGCAGTATTTCACGTGGATTGAACTCATTATGGGAAAATGTAAAAAGCATAGGTAAGAGCATCGTTCAAGGTGTTTGGAACGGAATTACAAGTTCTGTGGATTGGTTCTACGGACAAGTTAAGGGGTTCTTTAAAGGACTTATCGATGGTGCGAAAAGTGCGCTAGGTATTAATTCACCATCTAAAGAATTTATTAAAATAGGACATTGGATCCCACCGGGAATTGCTGTTGGGGTTGACGAAAATTCAGATGTAGCGGTGGACAGTATCACGTCGCTTGCTGAAGATATGCAAGATGCTTGGAGTGGCGATTTTGAAACTAATCTTAGTGGATATGGTCAAATGAGTTTTGACAGCGAAACAAGTGCGCCATTTAAAGTGTTAAGTGATAAATTTAATGAACTTATGACGGCATTTAATAACATTGAGTTTAAAGGTGAGATGAATGTCGACGGAGAAAAAATGGGTGAAGCAGTATTCAAACCTTTAAACAATTTAATTGAGGAAGGAGGGTTAATTTAATGAATTATTTCATTTTGGACGGCTGGAACATCACAGCAGAAGAAGGAATATATTTAATCGATAGTGGTCAAGAACGGTCAAACAAACCAAAATACGAAAGTGAACAATCTTACGGAGCAAATGGGAACGTCAATATATTTGAAGAAGCGTTTGACACTTATTCTAGGACGTTCACGTTTCAGTGTAATAGTCAAGAAAAGCTAGATATGTTAATCGATAAGTTTTTTGGTTTGGGAATGAAAGTCGAGTTGTGGACACGTCCTAATCACTTTATCTATGTCGATTTCAAAAACACAGTGCCAGTTAAACGGCTTGCTGATAATCAATGGCAGTGTAAGTTCCAATGTGACGTACACCCGTTTAAATATTTAAAAAACTCTCCGACCAAAGTATTAACTTCTAATGGATCCATTGAAAATATTGGTAACTGGAGGAGTGAACCGCGTATCACGGTTGAAGGTAATGGAAATACTACGTTAACTATTGGACGTCAAACAATGGCGCTCAACCTTGATACAAGAATGGTGATTGAATGCAAGCATAGATTTCAAGAAATTTTAGACAAG
>ERZ772926.643-NODE-643-length-18778-cov-4.316936_pt1 | contig 18778 bp, 19 predicted proteins | sample MGYA00511136_ERZ772926 | MGnify/ENA primary metagenome ERZ772926 (study PRJEB29015, sample SAMEA2737917) | human oral metagenome | biome: human oral; feature: human-associated habitat; material: dental | place: China | collected 2153 ... | reverse complement strand
ATAAAAAAGCAACTGTTAAAAAAATTTGTTGGCATGATAAGGATAAAAGAATTTATTATCTTCTTGATGTTGAAAATGATAAAAGAAAAAGTGTAAGCAGATATTATGAAGATGATAATAAGTTTGAAAAAGTGTAATTATTTAATCCATGTAAAAAGGAGTGAAATAAATGAAACAAAATTATTTAGGAACTTATGGTGTTTTAAAGGGTTCTTATATGGAATCAAGATTAAAATATTATGATTTTGAGAGTAAAAAAAAAGTATACGGAGATCCAACTTCTACAATATTAAAGTGTGTAAGAGATGATGAGAATGAAGAATACATACTAGTAGAATTATTAACAACCAATGAAAAAATGAGAATAAAAAGAGAAGGATATGAACTGACAAGTAAACCAAAATTTGATATAGGTGATAAAGTTAAATTAATTAAATATCCTGATAAAAAAGCAACTGTTAGAAAAATTTATTGGCATAATAAGGATAAAAGAATTTATTATCTTCTTAATGTTAAAAATGATAAAAGAAAAAGTGCAAGCAGATATTATGAAGATGATAATAAGTTTGAAAAAATATGATGTAACAGACCTTCCTTCTAGTAAAAATGGGAGTATATAAAATTCATATAAATTAGTGAAATAAAGTAAAAAAGTAATTTTTTTCTAATGCATAACTAACCAAAACATAGTATAATTCTTAAAAAAAACAAATAAACCGTAAAGGAGACCAACTATGAAAAAAACATTGGCAGTAACAGTATGTGCAATATTCCTGTCAGCTCTGACAGCATATGCCGAAGGGAATATTATAGAGTTCAGGGCAGGATTTTCTCCAAGCCCCAAGTTTGATGTGACACCTTCAAAGAAGGCAAAGCCTTCATTTGAGATAGGTGCCGAGTACCGTTATGCAGTAACGAATAATACAGAGATTGGAGGAGGTATCGCATACCAGAACCACGGAAAACTGAAAAAGTTCACAGACATAGAGGACAGCTTCCTGCGTGTGGAAGTGCAGGATACAAAGCTGTATAATTCAGTTCCCCTTTATCTGACGGCAAAGTATAATTTCAGAAATGACAGCGACTTTGTACCGTACATAAAGGCAAACCTGGGATATTCCTTTAATTCAGGAAGCAAAAGCAGCAACTATAAGACATACAGCAAGGTAACAGGTGTCGTACTTGACGAGGGGAAACTTAAGGACTTTTCGGTAGATAACGGTGTCTACTATGCAGTAGGTGCAGGAATGACATACAAAGGATTCAATATTGACCTTTCCTATCAGGTAAACAGTGCCGACATGAAGGGGACAAGATATGACGGCAGAACTGATTCGGGAAGTGCCGACAACAGAAGAATAACACTGGGATTCGGATACCAGTTCGGATTCTAGGATGAAAGTTTGTGTCCGGAAATTGATGAGAAAACATAATCTAAACTGCCAGTTTCCGGACATGTTTTAATATGTAAGAAAGTGAAGGAGAAAGTGATGAAGAAAATGAAGAGCCTGCTTCTTATGCTTGGAATGATAATCATTGCAGGAAGTAATGTGAGGGCTGAAAATAAGATACTGAAGAATGAGCTTCCAAAGACGGAAAGGGAGTTCCTTGAAAACGGAAATGACAGGATGATAGACCTTGATGATGGGAACGAAGTACAGTCACAGGATGATGAGGGGCAACCTAAATTCCACATAAAAAGGATAGTACTTAAAAGACCGAAGGACGGGATAAAACCCCTTGTAAGTGAAAAGAAGCTAAACGGAATAGTGAAGGAATATGAAAACAGGGAACTGGGTATCAGTGACCTGAAACAGCTTGTAAAAAGGCTGAACAGTGAATATGCATCAAAGGGATTCATAACGACAAGGGTATACCTTGAGCCTGATCAGAACATACAGGAAGGTACGGTAAGACTTGTAGCATTAGAAGGAAAGCTTGAGGATGTCATACTTGACGGAGATACTACTAAAGATAGAAGGAGGGCATTTTTCGCCTTTACAAACGAAAAGGGGAAGGTGCTCAATATTTCACATATAGATAACGGAATAGACAACCTGAACAGGGTGGAGTCAAACAGTTCAAAGATAAACATAGTTCCTGGGACGAAACAGGGATATTCAAAAATAATAGTGGAATCAGAAAAGAAGAAGCCATTCAGGTTCATAGTCAGCTATGAAGGTACACAGAAGGATAAGGAAAAATACAGGGTATCGATGGAATATGATAACCTTTTTGGAATAAATGACAGCGTATCAGCATCATATAGGGGCGACATGGGGAAACTTGCAAAGAAGAAGGGGCATAAGGACGAATATGCTGAAAGCTATTCATTTGGATATTCATTCCCTTTCAAGAGCTGGAGCTTTTCACTGTCACATGACAGGTCAGAAGACAACAGCCTTTTCCTTGGCACTACAGGAAATTTCAATATGAAGACGAAAAGCAGGGAAACAGGGGTAAATGCTACAAAGCTTCTTTACAGGGATTCCGGCATGAAACTCAATCTTTCGATGGGGCTTAATGTAAAAAGTGAAAGGACATACCTTGCTGAAACAAGGCTTGAAACACAGGACAGGAATATAACATCTGCAACTGTGGGGATAAACGGAATGTTTAAGCCATTTAAGGGAATAGCTACATACAGTATCAGCTATTCCAAAGGTATAAAGGGATTCAGGGCAAAGGAGGACAACCCTTACAATGCGGGGACGTTCCTGACACAGCCTGTGGATAAGTCAGACAGCAGATACCAGTTTAACAAGGTGAACCTTAACCTCAGCTATTATAGACCGTTCTATTTTAATAATCAGGGGATAACTTTAAGGACAGTGTTTAACGGACAGTATTCAAAGGATTCACTGTTTTCAAGTGAAAAGTTCAGCATAGGGGGATTTGATACTGTAAAGGGATTCCCAACATCAGTATCCGGAGACAGGGGATACAGCACAAAGCTGGAACTGAGCTACATACTGCCTTCGGATGACAGTAAAATAGGACAGTTCCTGTACAAGGTAAGACCGTATATAGAAGCGGATCTGGGAAAGGTAAGGAATAGCTACAATTCATACGGAGACAGTAAAGGGCAGATAGTGACCCTGTCAAGCTATTCGGCAGGAATCAGATATTACGGTGAAACTGTTACACTTGATTTCGGAGTGGCAAAGACTGATAAGGGGAGAAGCCTTTTAAAGGCAGACCCTCATAGGGGATTTGTTTCAGTGACAGCCTCATTCTAAAGTGAAAGGAAGAAATAGTAAATGAAAAAGATATTGATTCTGATGATGGGACTGCTCATATTTAGCTGCAGTCAGTCAAAAAAGAATATAAATAAGGGGAAGATATCAGGAACGGATATAACGGAACTTCAGGTGATAGAAGACAAGTTCTACAGATATGGGGAAGAGAAACCCTTCACAGGGAAGATAATAGTCAGGGATGACGAGGACAGGGTTGAAACTGTGGAAGAGGTAAAGGACGGAGTAATAGAGGGGAAATTTGAGAGCTATTATGAGACAGGAGATCTGAAAGAGGAATACAGCATAAAAAATGATAAGATAGAAGGACAGTATAAATGGTACGGGAAAGACGGAAGCATAGAAATATCAGCTGTATATAAGAATAATGAAAGGGAATCGGAACAGGCCATATCTACGAAGGATAAGAAGCCTTTTACAGGAACCTATACAGAAACATATGAAAATGGGAATATTGCCCAGACTATAAAGTTCAGTAACGGAAAGAGGGACGGAGAAACAATATTCTACTATGACAGCGGAAAGATAAGGGAGAGAATACCTTATTCGAGCGGACTCCGTGAAGGAAACTACTTCTACTACAATACGGCAGGTGAAGTCATAGGGAAGGGTATATTTGTAAATGACAAGCGTGAAGGACAGTGGCTGGTATACGATGAGGAAGAGAAGACCCTGATAGAGAAGGTATATTCAGGAGGACTTGAGGAAGGACCTTACAAGGTGTACTATGAAGATGGAAAACTGAGGGCTGAAGGTACATACAGGTCAGGAAAGCTGGAAGGAGTATACAAGTCCTACTATCCTAACGGAACAGTTGAAACGGAAGTGAACTATGCCAATGGAAAGAGGGAAGGAGCATACAGGATAAATTATGAAAGCAGCAAACCTAAAGAAAGTGGTACATACAAGGATGACAAAATTATAGGAGATGTGACAGTACTCCATGAGAACGGAGCAAAGCTTGCAGACCTTCACTATACACAGGACGGGAAAAAGACAGGCAAATGGACATATCTTTATCCGGGAGGACAGCTTCAGCAGGAATTCACATATGAGAATGACAGGCCTGTCGGAAAATACAGAAAACTTTATGAAAGCGGAAAGACAGCGGAGGAAGGTCAGTATAAGAATGGACTTCTTGATGGGGAAGTGAAGCTTTTCTATGAGAATGGTCAGCTTGCATCAAAAATAAAATTTGTAAGAAATTCTAAAGAAGGTGAAGCTGTATCATACTATGAAAATGGTAAGGAAAAGGAAAAAGGAGTATTCCTTCATGACAAATATGAAGGAAAAGTTACAGTATGGTATGATAATGGAGAAGTTGCGGTTGAACAGAACTTTAAGAATGGACTTCTTGAAGGGGAATATAAGGAGTTCTATAAAGGAAAGAAACCGAAGATAACAGCGAACTATGTAAAGGGTAAGGAAGAGGGGACATACACTATACTTTATGAAAACGGACAGAAGCAGGTGGTTTCCCAGTTTAAGGATGGACTTGCAGAGGGTGAGTGGATATATTACTATAAGAATGGCAAGGAAAACAAGAAGGTAAGATTTGTTAAAGGCCAGAAGGAAGGAAAGCAGGAAGAGTTCTATGAAAACGGTGGAAAGAAATTGGAATCAGAGTTTAAGAACGGTAAGGAAACAGGTCAGTGGATAGTGTACTTTGAGAATGGTAAGATATCTACTACATTCAGTTATACAGACGGACTTCTTAATGGACCGGTTACGATAAATGATGACAAGGGAGTAAAGATAGTTGAAGGGAACTACAGGAATGGTAAAGAGGATGGTAAGTGGACATTCTATGATGAAAATGGTAAAGTAAAGAAAACAGAAGAATATGAACTTGGTAAAAAGAAATAGGAATGCAGGAACGCACATACTTGACGGGAACATGCACACTAATTCTAAAAAAAATAATCGGGTATAATTTAGTTAAAGAATTAAGGATTAATTTCTGCATAAAACAGAAGTTAATCCTTTTAAATTTAATATATTCAGAGCCAATAAATAAAAAATTGAAAAAGAACCATGATTATGGTATAATTTTATAGAAAAATAATAAATTACAGATTAAGGAGCGGAACAATGGGAACAGGTCAATGGATACTGATATATGTAGTGTTTATGGTTGTTTTATTTTTACCACAGATACTTGCAGGAAGAAAAAGAAAAAAAGCGCAGGAAACAATGCTGGATAGCTTAAAAATAGGAGATGAAATAGTTACAATTGGTGGAATACATGGAAAAATTGCGGCTGTTTCTGAAACAACTGTAGAAATTACAATTGATAAAAATGTAAAAATGACTATTTCAAAAAGTGCAGTTTCAAGAGTTGCGAAATAATCAGGTTTTATTGTTTTGAATATTCATTAATCGTGTATTTTCAAATAATTTTAAAACCATAATGGAAATCAGGAGGAAAAAATGAAAAAATTATTTGTACTTCTGCTACTTTTAATGAGTACAGTTGTATTTTCAGAAACTTTGGAAAGAATAGATTACGGAAGTGGAGTATTTACAGGAACATTAAAAGAAAATAAGAAGGTTAATATACAGGCTATAAAAGGTAGGACAGAAACAGGATCGGTGCTTATACTGGAATTGCCAAATGTAAAAAATAATGCAGTAGATCCTAGAATTTTAGAAGATTCTTATTTGGATTCGGTAAGTATAACAGAACAGGGAGATGGAGTGAAAATATACTTTTTCCTTAAAGACGGAACAGACTACACAGTACTGAACTCAAAGAAAGAATTTCAGATAAAATTTAATAATCCGAATGCACTTTCTTCAGATGACGGAAGAGAAAAAATAAATAACAAAGTAGTGGATAATAGAATAAATGAGCCTTCAAGAACGATTGACACAACAGAAAGAAGACCAACTTCAAATAGAAAAGGAACATACACGATAGTTGTAGATCCGGGTCATGGAGGACACGATTCAGGAGCAGTAGGAAATGGTTACAGGGAAAAAGACCTTGCACTGCAGGTAGGATTGAAATTAGGAAAAGAACTGGGAAAAGACTATAACGTAATAATGACAAGAACAACAGATATATTTAAAACATTGCAGGAAAGACCTGAAATAGGAAATGTAAGATCTGCTGACCTGTTTGTAAGTGTTCACCTGAATTCAGGTGGAAATTCTTCTGCAAGTGGAACTGAAGTATATTATTATGCAAAGAAGGATGCAGATAATTACAGCAGAGATGTAGCTAAGTTTAATAACACAGTGGACAGCGGAGTTGCAATGTCAGATTACGCTTTAAAGGATATTAATTACAGAATGAACCAGACAAGAAGTTCGGCACTGGCACAGGATGTATTAAATGGCCTTTTAAGTAACTTCGCAACGAAGGACAGAGGAGTAAAGAGTGCAAACTTTGCAGTACTGAGAGGAAGTAATTCTCCTTCAATACTTATAGAACTTGGATTTGTGACTAATTATTCTGATGTATCCCAATTTGTAAATGATTTTGATCAGGAAAGAGCCGCAAAAGCCATAGCTGATGCAATAAGAAGACACTTTATGAAATAGAAGTATTTAAAATAATGAAAGATTGATAGGAGTAAACTATGGAGGGGAATAACAAGGATACAGGTAAAGAAAAGGAAACAGCAGTCAAAAAAAAGAAAAAAAACTTTTTCAAAAGTAATTTCATTGTAATATTGCTTATCCTTCTGTCTGGCGGTGCAATAGCAGTAAATGAATACGATAAGAAAAATAATGAAACAATAAATGTGGTTGTTGATTCGAATTTAACTAAAGCACCTGCAGAAAATCAGCAGTCACTTGAAAAATTATCCATATTTGTTTATAATCCCCAGACAAAACAGGTTGAAGAAAAGGAAGCGGTTATTGAAAAGCAGCAGAACCTTATAGAAGGAGACTACATAAATGAAGTTATAAAAGATTCTCCTTTCCTGACAAAGGATATGAAGTTTCTGAGTGCGTATAATGTAAAGGTTGACGGGAAAAATACAGTTATAATAAAATTAAATGAAGCATTTTCAGGATTGAGAAAAAATAAGGAGATGTTTGACGGGTTCACACAGTCGGTAGCAAGGACGATTTCAAACAATTTTCCTAATATACAGGGAATAAATATACAGATAGATGGAGAGGCAATTATTCAATAATTGCCTGCTTTTCATATAAGGAGGCAGAAATGGACTTAGAAAAAATTAAAGTGAATGTGAGGGGACATCTTGATGAAAAGAGGTATGCACACGTTGAAAGAGTTGCCGAGTGTGCAAAAAGGCTGGCAAAAATTCATGGTGAAAATGAAGAAAATGTTGAAGTATCTGCCTATCTGCATGATATAGCGAAGTTTTTTGAACTTTCACGTATGATTGACCTGGTGAAGGGGAAATATCCTGAAGTTGAAGATGAAATGTCACATTCAACAGCAATATTACATGGTTTTGCAGGAGCAGAATTTGTAAAGAACAATTATGATATTTATGGTGTTGATAATGAAGATATACTCGATGGAGTGAGATATCACACCATAGGAAGTAAGAATATGTCTACTTTGTCTAAAATAGTGTATCTCGCAGATGCGATAGAGGATGGAAGGACTTGGGAAGGTGTAGAAAAGGCAAGGGAACTTGCCAAAGAAAATCTGGATGAAGCAGTAAAATATGAAATAGATACAAAACTTGAATATCTGCTTTCAAAAAATAATATAATTCATCCGAACATCATTCTGTTCAGAAATTCTCTGATATATAAAAAATAAAAATAAATAAGGTGAGAAATGAAAAATTTGGAAAAAGAACTGAAATACCTGAGACAGGTGCTGGAAGAGTATGAATTTACCTTTCAGGAAATTTTACAGCTCCTTGATTGGAGCCAGAAAAAAAGAAAGCTATATAAACAGATTGTAAACAGCTGGGAGGAAGATGGAGAAATTTATCTGAAAAGAAATGGAAAATATACACTGCCTGAAAAGGAAGGATTTCTTAGAGGAGAAATTTCTATTGGTAATGGAAACTTTGGATTTCTTGATATTCCGGGGGAAAAAAGTGTCTTTATCCCTGGGAATTATTTAAACACTGCAATGAATGGAGACACAGTCCTTATAAGAATACTTAAGGACAGTAAATCTCCTGATAAAAACAGGGAAGGGGAAGTCTATAAGATTGTAAAAAGAGATAGGGATATTATTGTCGGAGTATTTGAGAAAAGCATGAATTTCGGGTTTGTAAGACCGAAAAATGCTCCGAGGGACATATATATTTCAAAGAAGGAGACAAAAGGTGCAAAAACAGGAGATCTGGTTGCAGTAAAGATATATTTCTGGGGAGACAGGGAGAAAAAGCCTGAAGGTGAAGTAGTGAGTATAATCGGAAATCCTCAGGATACCCAGACATTGATTTCAGCCCTTCTGATAGATAACGGAATACAGGAAAAATTTTCCAGTGAAGTAATAAAGGAAGTCGACAGGATAGAAGAGGATTTCTCTGAAGAACTTGAAAATAGGAAGGATTTAAGACATCTTAACATTGTCACTATTGACGGGGCAGATGCAAAGGATCTGGATGATGCTGTATATGTTGAGAAAACAGACCTTGGATATAAACTGTATGTAAGTATTGCAGATGTTTCCTATTATGTAAAAGAAGGAACGGAACTTGATACGGAAGCCTTAAAAAGAGGGAACTCTATTTACCTTGTTGACAGGGTAATACCTATGCTTCCAAGAAAACTTTCAAATAACCTGTGTTCATTGAACCCGCATGAAGACAAGCTTACATTTACTGTGGAAATAGATTTTGATGCCAGAGGAAAAGTAATAGGAAATGATTTTTATAAATCTGTTATAAAATCTAAATACAGAATGACCTATACAGATGTAAATAAAATATTTGAAGGGGATGAGGAACTGATTGAAAAATACAGTCCTGTCCATAAAATGTTTACTGAAATGCTTGAACTTTCCCACATAATAAGAAATACAAAGAAGCGTAGGGGAAGTATAGATTTTGAACTGCCTGAAATAAAGGTTGTACTTGATGAAAACAAACTTGTTAAAAAGATAGAAGTAAGGGAAAGAGGGGAAGCTGAAAAGCTGATAGAGGATTTTATGGTTGCGGCAAATGAAGTTGTGGCTGAAAAGCTTTTCTGGGAAGAAATACCTGCCATATACAGGGTGCATGAGGATCCTGATAAGGCAAAAATAGCTGTTCTGAATGAATCGCTGGCAAAATTTGGGTATTATATAAAAAATCTGGAAGATCTTCATCCTGGAAAATTTCAGACAATTATTGAGAAAACAACAGGACTTCCGGAAGGATATCTTATACATAAGCTTATTTTAAGGGCAATGCAGAGGGCAAGATATGCAAATAAAAATCTGGGTCACTTTGGACTGGCTTCAAAATATTATCTGCATTTTACTTCGCCTATTAGAAGATATTCGGATCTTGTAGTCCATAGAATGCTGGGAAGATCAATAGAAAGATTTATGAAGGAAAAGGAAAAGGCTAAGTACATGTCCAGCTTTGAAGTGATTTCAACGGCTATTTCCAGAACAGAGAGAATAGCCGACAAGCTTGAGGAAGACAGTGTGAAAATAAAGCTGATTGAATATATGCAGGATAAGATTGGAAAAACTTATATTGCAAGGCTTAGCGGAATGAACAGAAACAAGATATTTATGGAACTTGAAAACCATATAGAAGTTGTTTATAATGTAAATACTGTAAGGGACAGTTTTGTCTATGATGAAGAAAACTATAAAATTACTGACAGGAAAAACAATATCTCATACACAATGGGAGACACCCTGAAGGTAATAGTTACAGGAGCTTCATATGATAGAATGGAAATAGAGGTTGTACCTTTCAGTGAAGAAATAATAGATTTGGAAAATATTGAAGCAGAAGATGAGGGGAATTAGAAATGGTACTGGCTAGAAATAAAAAAGCATTTCATGATTATTTCATTGAAGATAAGCTGGAAGCTGGAATGGAACTTGTGGGAACAGAAGTTAAATCTGTGAAGGCAGGAAAAGTAAGTATAAAGGAAAGCTTCATAAGAATTATAAAAAATGAGATTTTCATAATGAATATGCATATAACACCGTATGAATTTGGAAATATAAACAATCTTCCCGAATCGAGGGTAAGAAAACTTCTCCTTAACAGGAAGGAAATAGAAAAATGGGCAGCTAAGATAAAGGAGCAGGGATATACGATAATTCCTTTGTCTATCTACACGAAACAGAGACTTGTAAAAATGGAGATAGGGCTCGCAAAAGGGAAAAAATTGCATGATAAGAGGGAAGCCCTTAAAAGAAAAGACCAGGAAAGGGATATGAAAAAGGTACAGAAGGATTTTAGAAGATAAATCCAGGCTTTCCGGTAATTAATATACAATAAAATAGACTTATAAGGAAGGGATTGTCATTGAAAAAGATTGGGCTCAAATTTGAAAAGAACGCAGTCGCACAGATTCTGGCTTTTATAACAGTGTTTTTTTGGTCAGTGTCAATAGTGTTTACAAAAATTGGTACAAAATATTACGATTCAACAACTTTAGCAGTTTTAAGATATGTATTTACTTTTTTTATGTTAATTGTTGTCATAATTATAAAGAAAATAAAACTTCCTGATAAAAAAGATATTCCGATGTTTTTTCTTACAGGACTTATGGGGTTTGCCCTTCATATGATAACCTTTAATAAGGGGGTAAGCACATTGAGTTCAGCAACATCGAGTATTCTGCTGGCATGTGCACCTATATTTACTTCAATCCTGTCGGTAGCTTTCCTTAAGGAAAGAATAAATATTTACTGCTGGATTTCGATTTTTATTTCTTTTTCAGGAATACTGATTTTGACATTATGGGAAGGGGTATTTTCCTTTAATGAAGGAATTTTCTGGATGCTGCTGTCGGCATTTCTGCTGGCAATATACAATATAATGCAGAGAAAATTTTCAGGAAAGTATTCAGGAACTGAATCTTCCATATACTGCATGATGACGGGAGCAATTTTACTTGCTATCTATTCGCCAAAGTCTTTACTGAAAATACCTGAAATGAATTTAGGCCAGTTTACAGTAATATTCTGCCTGTCATTTTTTACGAGTGTGGTTGCCTATATTTTATGGGGAAAGGCGCTTGCAATGGCGGACAGTGCCGGAGAAATAGCTAATTTCATGTTTTTAGGACCATTTATATCAACTTTGGCGGGAGTACTATTTCTACATGAGGGACTTTCCTTATCTACAATTATTGGAGGAGCAGTGATCCTGGTGGGAATAATAGGATTCAATAAATTTAAGAATATGAAGGAAAATAAATATATAAGAATAAAATAAATATAATTGAAACAAGAGGTGGAAATAATGATTCTAGATATTGTAAAGGTAGTTTTACTGAGCCTTGTGGAAGGGCTGACAGAGTTCATTCCTGTAAGCAGTACAGGACATATGATAATAGTGGAACAGTTTTTAAGGCTGTCGGAAAACAAGCAGTTTGTAAATGCCTTTGAAATAATAATACAGCTGGGGGCAATTCTTTCGGTAGTTGTGTATTACTGGCATAAAATATGGCCTTTTTCGCCAAAACTGTCACCGCGGAAGAGAAAAGAAATAATAATCATGTGGATAAAAATTATAGTGGCAGTACTGCCTGCAGTAGTTTTAGGACTGCTTTTTGATGATGTCATAGACGAACATCTGTTTAATCCAATGACAGTTTCGGTAATGCTTGTAGTATACGGAATTTTACTTATATGGCTGGAATCAGGGAAAAAAAGGAAGGAAAAGTATAAAACTATATCTGAACTTCCAATTTTAACAGCTGTAGAAATAGGAATTTTCCAATGCCTGGCAATGGTGCCCGGTACTTCAAGATCGGCAGCAACTATTATTGGTGGAGTCCTTCTTGGACTTAACAGGGTTCTTGCAACTGAATTCTCTTTCTTCCTGGCGATTCCTACAATGCTGGGGGCAACCCTTTTAAAAGTAGTTAAAATGGGATCGGACCTAAGTGGCTACGAATGGTTCCTTATAGCTTTGGGATTTGTTTTATCTTTCATATTTGCGTATGGAGTAATAAAAGTATTTATGAATTATATTAAAAAACATGATTTCAAAATATTCGGATATTACCGTATCATAGTAGGGATACTTATTCTGATTTTATTTCTTACAGGAGTTGTAAAGTAAAAGATGATAACTGCAAACATAGATATAAATAAGAATAAACTGGAAGAATTTGTGAGGGTTCTTCTTCCTGAATACTATGAAATTTTATCTGAAAATACAGATAAAGACATATGTATAGATGTAAATGAAACTTTACAGTTAATAACAGTGAAAACCTCTGTTATTATTGGAGGTAAAACTGTAAAGGAAACAGAAATTTCTTATGAAAAAATAGGATATGACTATTTTGATCAGGCAGAAGTTATGGCAAAAACCTCCCTTCTGAAGCTTTCTGGAAAAGAGAAGGAATATAAATGGGGAGGACTTATCGGGGTAAGGCCTACAAAGATTGCCGGAAGATTTTTAAATATGGGACTTTCCTATGAAAAAATTGAAGAAATACTTAAAAATATATACTTTGTAAGTAACGAAAAGATAAAGCTGCTTCTCGGTATAGTGAAAAGACAGGAAAAATACCTCGACAGGGAAACAATAGGAGTTTACATTGGTGTAGCCTTCTGTCCGACAAAATGTACCTACTGTTCATTTCCTGCGTATCTTCTGAAGGGAAAGTATGCAGAAAGATATGATGAATATATTGAGTCGCTTTACAATGAAACGGCTGAAATAGGGAAATTTTCAAAGGAAGAGAAATTAAAAATAAATACGATATACATTGGCGGGGGAACCCCGTCAATACTTTCTGCTGAAGAAATTGAAAAACTGCTTCTGACTGTAAAGGAAAATTATGATTTACAAAGTCTTAGGGAATTTACCTTTGAAGCAGGGAGAATTGACACTTTAGACAGGAAAAAACTTGAAATACTGAAAAAACATGGTGTTGATAAAATAAGTATAAATCCACAGAGTTTCAATGAAAAAACATTAAAGCTTGTAAACAGGTATCACAACAGGGAAGAATTTGACAATGTTTACAGTATAGCCAAGGAAATAGGAATTAAAATCAATATGGATTTAATTCTGGGCCTTCCTGGAGAAACTACTGAAGATATTTTACATACACTGGAGGAAGTGGAAAAATACAATCCTGAAAACCTTACAATCCATAATCTTGCAATAAAAAATGCAAGTAAGCTTAATAAAGAAAATTATAGACACTATATTGAACTTGATTATGAAAAAATTTTTAATAAGATAAGTGAAGTAACAGGAAGTAAGAAACTGGTACCTTACTATATGTATAGACAGAAGAACAGTTTCCAGTGGGGGGAAAACCTTGGATACTCCCTGGAAGGGGAGGAATCTGTCTATAATATTGAAATGATAGAGGAAAACAAGACTGTCATTGGAATAGGGGCAGGAGCAATAACAAAACTTATACATTATAATGAAAAAGAAAAGAGAAACAGTATAAAAAGACTTGTAAATCCAAAAGATCCGCTGGTGTGGATAAATGAACTGCCTGTAAGGCTGGAGGAGAAAAAGCAGGCGTTAAGGAAATTGTTTGAAAAAATAGATGAAAAATCTGAGTAATATAAAAGGTTTGGTAAAAAAATTAAAATAAAAGGGAAATTAATTGAGGGGGTTGAAAACATGAAATTAAAACATGTTGTTATTTTTGTAGTACTTTTAACTGCTGGAAACTTTCTAAGGCTCTATATTGAGGATAAAAACATTCCTGATATAGAAATTAGTGAGGAAGCATCCTACAAGAAGGAAAAGGCTAAAAAGGAAAATGACTTGTCAAAGACAGAAAAAAAGTTTGATGTGAACAGTGTCACCTATGATGAACTGCTGAAACTGGGATTTCAAAAGTCAAAGGCTGAAAAGATAATTGAGTTCCGGGATGAAATGGGAATTATTTCAGATATTAAGGAAATGAAATATATTCCACGTTTTGGTGATGCAGGAGTGAAACAGGCAAAAAAGTATCTCTATGTTGATATAGAAAAAATAAAAAAACCTACTGAAAACTACAATGGAAAAAATCTCAGAAAGTACAATATTAATAGTATTGATGAGGATACATTGAAAATGCTGGGATTTACAAAAAAGGAAATAACAAAACTCATGCCGGAAATAAAAAATGGAAATGTCCGTTCCAATATTGACCTTGAAAAGATTATTGGAAGCCCAAGATATGAAGAAGTTGAAAAACGGATAAAGTATAGTGAGTAGGAGGATAGAATGTTTTAAATGAAAAGAAAATTCGATTTTAAAATAGCCTATTTTTCAAATTGAATTTATGATATACTATTATCAAAATTTTAGATTATAATTTGAATAATTTTTTGAATTTAAAGAATAAAAACAGGAGAATGAATAATGGTTAAAAAAAATAATGCTAATATTGGCTTTGAAAAACAAATTTGGGACGCTGCTTGTGTTCTCTGGGGGCATATTCCTGCTGCTGAATATAGAAAAGTAATTGTTGGACTTATTTTTCTTCGCTATATATCCAGCGCCTTTGAAAAACGCTATGAGAAACTTCTAAAAGAAGGCGATGGTTTTGAAAACGATAGGGATGCATATGTAGAAGAAAATATTTTCTTTGTACCGGAAGAAGCTCGTTGGAGCAAGATTTCTTCTGCTGCACACACACCTGAAATTGGCACAGTAATTGATGATGCCATGAGGGCAATCGAAAAAGAAAATGCGAGTTTAAAAAATGTTTTGCCTAAGAACTATGCCAGCCCTGATTTGGATAAAAGAGTATTGGGGGAAGTCGTTGACTTATTTACTAACGAAGTAAAAATGGATGGCACAGAAGCAAGTAAAGATTTACTGGGTAGGACATATGAGTATTGTATTGCTCAGTTTGCTGCCTATGAAGGAACAAAGGGTGGAGAATTTTACACACCTTCAAGTATTGTAAAGACTATTGTTGCTATATTGAAACCGTTCAATAATTGCCGTGTATATGATCCTTGCTGTGGCAGTGGCGGTATGTTTGTGCAAAGTGAAAAGTTTGTACAGGCTCATAGTGACAATAGAGGAAATATTTCTGTTTATGGACAGGAATCTAATGCAGATACATGGAAAATGGCGAAAATGAATATGGCTATAAGAGGAATTGATGCCAATTTTGGTTCCTATCATGCAGATACATTTTTCAACGATATTCATAAAACATTAAAATCAGATTTTATTATGGCGAATCCACCATTTAATCTTTCAAATTGGGGAGCGGATAAATTAAAAGATGATGTAAGGTGGAAATATGGAACACCACCATCTGGGAATGCAAACTATGCATGGATACAGCATATGATACATCATTTAGCACCAAATGGAAAAATTGGATTGGTGCTTGCTAATGGAGCCTTATCTTCCCAATCTTCCGGAGAAGGAGAAATAAGGAGAAAGATTATAGAAGATGATCTTGTTGAAGGTATAGTAGCTTTGCCTACACAGTTATTTTATAGTGTAACAATTCCTGTAACCTTGTGGTTCATTACTAAAAATAAAAAGCAAAAGGGAAAGACTCTATTTATTGATGCCAGAAAAATGGGATATATGGTTGATAGAAAACATAGAGATTTTACAGAAGGGATACAGGAAGATGGAAGCCTTGGAGATATTGACTTATTAGCAAAAACCTTTGAGGATTTCCAAAATGGAATACTGGAAGAGAAAAAAGGATTTTCGGCGATTGCCACAATAGAAGATATTGCAAAGCAAGATTATATCTTAACTCCAGGACGATATGTAGGTATTGAGGAACAAGAAGATGACGGAGAGCCTTTTGAGGAAAAGATGACAAGACTGACTTCAGAGCTTTCGGATATGTTTGAGAAATCTCATGAACTGGAAGAGGAGATCAGGAAGAAACTGGGGGCGATTGGATATGAGATTTAAGGAAACTAAAATAGGTAAGATTCCAGAACGTTGGGATGTCCTTCCGATTAAGGAAATTACAGAAGTTGTTACTGATTATGTTGCAAATGGAAGTTTTGCTTCACTGGCAGAAAATGTTATATATAGAGACGAAGAGGATATTGCAGTTCTTATTCGCTTGGTTGACTATAATAATGATTTTCAAGGCAAATTTGTTTTCATAAACGAGCATGCTTATGAGTTTCTTAGCAAGAGTAAATTATATGGAAATGAGATTATAATTTCTAATGTTGGAGCAAATGTAGGAACAGTTTTTCGTTGTCCGAAATTGCAGTATAAGATGAGTTTAGCGCCAAACGCTATTATGGTTAAGTTCAAAGAAAATGATGATTTCTATTTTCATTGGATTCGAGGATATAACGGACAACAAATGCTTAAATCTATTATAACAGGAAGTGCTCAGCCTAAATTTAATAAAACAAATTTCAAAGAAATGGTTGCACCTGTTCCTCCAATAGATGAACAAGATAAAATTGCGTCTATTTTAAATTCAATAGACGAGAAAATCAACCTTAGTAAAAAAATAAACAATAATTTAGAGCAGCAAGCTCAGGCTATCTTTGATAATATGTTTCCCAATACTTCATCAGGCGATAAATTTATTGGTGATTTCATAACACCCAAACGAGGAAAGAATTTATTGTCAAAAAATGCTATATTGGGCGATGTTCCTGTTGTTGCAGGTGGATTAGAACCATCAACTTATCATAATGTATCAAATACACAAACTCCTGTTCTCGCAATTTCTGCATCGGGAGCAAATGCTGGATATGTTAGCTTGTGGAATATACCAATTTGGTCATCTGATTCATCTTTTATTGATAGTTCTATGACAGACGATGTTTATTTTTGGTATGTGCTATTAAAAAAGCGGCAGAAAGAAATATACGATGCTCAAACTGGTTCTGCACAGCCGCATATTTATCCTCAGCATATAGCTGCCATGCCAATAAGCAACTTAAACTTTGACGATGTCCGCAATTACACAGCCACTGTAACACCAATTTTTAAGATGATCGGTCATAACCAAAATGAAAATGTACGATTAGCTATAACTCGTGACACTCTTTTACCAAAACTTATGTCCGGCGAACTTGATGTGTCTGACATAGACCTCTAAGCCGCTAAATTATTGTTTAGCATATAACATACCCATAATTTCTGTGGGTGGCAGAAGTTAATATCGGGGGACTTCCACCCCATAGTTGTTCTCTAAGAATAAATAAGGAGGATTGACTGTGAAACAAGATTTAATCAAAGATGTTGTTCAAGGAATGTTACCATACTTGAACAACGAACAAAATGAGAAGTTACAAGAAGTTTTGCAATATACCTTTGCAAATTATGATGTAACAGAAAACAAGAAACAAGAGAATAACTCGGAGCAGAACTTTATAGAACTGTTTTTATCGGCAAAGAGAATAGAGGGCTGTTCCGAAAAATCTCTTAAGTACTACAAAGCTACTATTGAAGCTATGCTTAATGAACTCCAAAAAGATGTCAAACATATAGTTACAGATGATATAAGAGGATACCTGACAGAGTATCAGGAAAAGAAAAAGTCAAGTAAAGTTACAATAGACAATATACGCCGTATTCTTTCAAGTTTCTTCTCGTGGTTGGAAGATGAGGACTATATACTGAAAAGTCCTGTCAGGCGAATACATAAGGTCAAAACAGGCACGAACATTAAAGAAACATACTCTGACGAAGCATTGGAACTTATGAGAGATAACTGTACCGAGCCGAGGGACTTGGCAATGATAGATATGCTTGCTTCTACTGGTATGCGTGTAGGAGAAATGGTGCTACTTAACCGCAATGATATTGATTTCAATGAGAGAGAATGTATTGTTTTCGGTAAGGGCAGTAAAGAAAGGGTTGTTTACTTTGATGCAAGAACAAAGATACATTTGAAGAATTACTTAGGAAGCAGAACGGACGATAATCCGGCTCTGTTTGTGTCGTTGAAATCGCCACATGAAAGGCTGAAAATTGGTGGAGTTGAGATTCGTTTGCGTGAATTTGGAAAGCGATTAGGGTTACAAAAAGTGCATCCGCATAAGTTCAGGCGTACGCTTGCAACAATGGCAATAGATAAAGGAATGCCTATTGAGCAATTACAACAGCTCTTGGGGCATAGGAAAATAGATACGACCTTGCAGTACGCAATGGTCAAACAGAGCAATGTTAAGATTGCACATAGAAAATACATAGGATAGGAAGGTAAGGATATGGCTGCTTTTAATGAATATACTGTTGATGATGTAATTACAACAGTAATAGATTACAGAGGTAAAACACCGAAAAAACTAGGTGGAGATTGGAGTTTGTCAGGGTATAGAGCATTATCGGCTAAAAATATCAAAACTGGCAAAATTGTGCAACCTGAAACCATAAGATACGTAAGTGAAGAAATGTATCATAAATGGATGAAAGAAGAAATAAAAAAAGTTTTGAATAACAATTTTAAAAACAGTGAAATTGTGATAGTAG
>ERZ772926.642-NODE-642-length-18782-cov-12.046404_pt1 | contig 18782 bp, 12 predicted proteins | sample MGYA00511136_ERZ772926 | MGnify/ENA primary metagenome ERZ772926 (study PRJEB29015, sample SAMEA2737917) | human oral metagenome | biome: human oral; feature: human-associated habitat; material: dental | place: China | collected 2153 ... | reverse complement strand
CCCAACTCGGCGGCACCGCAGCAAGCGGCACCGGCCTTGGCGGACGAGTCACCACCGCCGACCTCCTCAAGCCCGCCCCCCAGGCCCCGGCCCCTCTCGCGGTTACGAGCGCGGACTTCCCGGGCGCATCCACCACGGAAAAGCTCAAGGGCGTCCGCAAGGTCGTCGCCCAACGCATGATGGCCTCCCTGCAAGAAAGCGCCCAGCTCACCCTCAACACCTCCGCGAACGCTCAAGGTCTTCTCGCGCTGCGCAAGAAACTCAAGAACGCGGAGGAGTCCCTGGGCCTTGGCAAGATCACCCTCAACGACCTCGTCTGCTACGCGGTCGTCAAAACCCTGCCCAAGTACCCCGCCTTCAACGCGACCCTCGAGGGCCTGGACTTCACCCTCTTCGAACAGGTCCACCTCGCCTTCGCGGCCGACACCCCGCGAGGACTCCTCGTCCCGGTCATCCGCTCCGCGCAATCCCTCTCCCTCAAGCAGTTCTCCGCTGAAGCCAAGCGCCTCGCCTCCGAAGCCATTGAAGGCACCATCGCCCCCGACTACCTGTCCGGCGGCACCTTCACCGTGACGAACATCGGCTCCTTCGGGATCGAGTCCTTCACCCCCGTGATCAACCGCCCGCAGACCGCCATCCTCGGCGTCGCCGCCATCACGCCCCGCCCCGTCGTCACCGCTGAAGGCGAAATCGGAGTCGAGCAGCGTCTGGGCCTGTCCCTCACGATCGACCACCAGGTCATCGACGGCGCAGACGGCGCCCGCTTCCTCAAAGACCTCGTCCGGGCGATCGAAAACATCGACGTCACGGTTCTCGCCTGAAACTCATTTAAAGGAGAAAACTGAGTCATGACTGAGACGAACTTCGACGTCATCGTTCTAGGAGCGGGCCCCGGCGGCTACCTCGCCGCCGAACGACTCGGACACGCCGGAAAGAAGGTCGTGCTCATCGAAGAGCAGTACCTCGGTGGCACCTGCCTGAACGTTGGCTGCATCCCGACCAAGACCCTGCTCGCCGGTGCGAAGAACTACCTCCACGCTAAGGAGGCCACGACCTTCGGCGTCAATGTGGAAGGCCTCGCCCTCGACTGGGAACGCCTGCAGGACTGGAAGAACACAGTCGTCAAGGGCCTCGTGTCGGGAGTTGCAGCCACCGAGAAACGCGCCGGTGTCACCGTCGTTGAAGGGCGCGGACATTTCGACGCTCCCGGCAAAGTCAGCGTCAACGGTGTTCAATACACCGCAGAACACGTCATCATCGCGACGGGTTCTGTGCCCGCCGTCCCCCCGATCCCCGGAGTGAAAGACAACCCGGTGGTCGTCGATTCCACGGGCATCCTCTCCCTGCCTGAGGTGCCCAAGCGCCTTGCCGTCATCGGCGGCGGAGTCATCGGCGTTGAATTCGCATCCTTGTACTCGACCCTCGGCTCCGAGGTCACCGTCATTGAGATGACCCCCGAGATCCTGCCCTTCATGGATGATGACATGGCCGGCAGGATGCGCGCAGCGATGAAGGACATCACCTTCGAACTCGGCTGCCGCGTCGAATCCCTCGAGGGCGCGACCATCCATTATTCGAAGGGCGAGGAGAAGAAGAGCCTCGAAGCGGATGTCATCCTCATGGCCGTCGGGCGCCGCAGCGCAACCCAGGGCTGGGGAGGTGAAGAAGCCGGACTCGAAATCAACCGCGGCATCGTCGTCGACGACTGCATGCGCACGAATCTGCCGAACGTCTGGGCCATTGGCGACGTCACCGGACGCTCCCTCCTCGCCCACGCCGCCTACCGCATGGGCGAGATCGCGGCAGCGAACATCCTCGACCCCCAAGCTTCCAAACGAGGCGAGGTCATGCGCTGGAACACCGTGCCCTGGGCGGTCTTCTCAATCCCCGAGGCCGCAGGCGTGGGCCTGACCGAATCGGCTGCCAAACGCGAAGGCCGAGACGTCCTCGTCGCGAAGGTGCCCGCCCAAATGTCGGGGCGCTTCATCGCGGAGAACGGTTTTAAAGCCACCGGAGAAGCGAAGATCCTCGTCGACCCGAAGACCCACCAGATCCTCGGCATCCACGTCCTGGGCGCCTACGCCGCAGAAATGATCTGGGGAGCTCAGGCCGTCCTCGAAATGGAACTCACCGTCGAAGACCTCCGTCAAGTCGTCTTCCCCCACCCGACCGTCTCCGAAGTCATTCGCGAAGCCGTCTGGGCCGTCAAACTCTGAATCTCTGATCCTTCCTCACGAAAGAAACAAGACAATGACTAAGTCACTCATCATTGATCCCGCGAAGGTGCGGGCGGCCGGGCGGGTCGAGTTCCCCGAGGTCCCCATCAACCAGTACGTTTTCGACCTCAACACGGAGCTCGAGCGCTACGGCGCCGAGGGCATGGTGAACATGCTCCACGACATGATCGTCGTGCGCACCTTCGAATCCATGCTTGACTCCATTAAGAAGACCGGCGAATGGCAGGGCATCGCCTACAACCACAAGGGTCCCGCCCACCTGGGCATTGGCCAGGAATCCGCCTATGTCGGCCAGGCCACGGTCCTCGCCCCAGAGGACTTCGTTTTCGGTTCGCACCGCTCGCACGGTGAGATCCTCGCGAAGTGCTACTCCGCGATGCGCCAGATCCCCGCAGATCAGCTCGAAGAGATCATGAAGAGCTTCCTCGGCGGCGAAACCCTGTCCTTCGCGGAGAAGATCAACTACGCGAACACGACTGAACTGACGGAGAACTTCATCCTCTTCGGCGCCCTCGCTGAGATCTTCGCCCGCAAGTCCGGCTTCAACCGCGGCCTGGGCGGCTCCATGCACACCTTCTTCCTGCCCTTCGGCTCGTACCCGAACAACGCCATCGTCGGCGGTTCGGCCCCGGTGGCCAATGGCGCGGCCCTCTTCAAGCGCATCAACCGCAAGCCCGGCATCGTCGTGTCCAATGTCGGCGACGCGGCCCTCGCCTGCGGCCCCGTCTGGGAGGCCATGAACTTCGCGTCCATGGACCAGTTCCGCACCCTGTGGCGTGAAGAGGACGGCGGCTACCCGCCGATCCTGTTCAACTTCTTCAACAACTTCTACGGCATGGGCGGCCAGACCTACGGCGAAACCATGGGCTATGACGTCCTCGCCCGCGTCGGAGCGGCCCTCAACCCCGAAGCCATGCACGCCGAGCGTGTCGACGGCATCAACCCCCTCGCCGTCGCGGACGCCGTGTCCCGTAAGAAGACGATCCTCGAGCAGGGACACGGCCCCGTCCTCATGGACACGATCACCTACCGCTTCTCCGGACACTCGCCCTCGGACGCGTCCTCGTACCGCACGAAGGACGAGGTCGAACTGTGGGAGAACGTCGACTGCATCAAGGAATACTCCCAGCTCCTCATCTCCAATGGCCTCACCACTCAAGACGACATCGACGCTTACACCGAGGGCCTGACCGAGAAGCTCACGAAGGTGTTGCAGCTCGCAATCGACGAGGACAACTGCCCGCGCATCGCCGACGGCTACATTGACACCGTCATGTTCTCCAACACCCCCACGGAGAAGATGGAAGAGGGCGAAGCGGAGATCGACCTCGAAGCCAACCCGCGTGTCGCCGCTATCGCCCGCAAGGTTCGCACCGCGAAGGACGAGAACGGCAAGCCCGTCTCGAAGATGAAGATGTACCAGTTCCGCGACGGCCTTTTCGAAGCAATGCTCCACCGCTTCAAGGAGGACCCGACAATGGCGGCCTGGGGCGAGGAAAACCGCGACTGGGGCGGCGCCTTCGCCGTGTACCGTGGCCTCACCGAGGCCCTGCCGTACCGTCGCCTCTTCAACTCGCCGATCGCCGAGGCTTCGATCGTCGGTGCCGGTGTCGGCTACGCAATGGCCGGCGGGCGTGCGGTCGTCGAACTCATGTACTGCGACTTCCTGGGCCGAAGCGGCGACGAGGTCTTCAACCAGATGGCCAAGTGGCAGTCCATGTCCGCAGGCCTGCTCAAGATGCCCCTCGTCTTGCGCGTCTCCGTCGGCAATAAGTACGGCGCCCAGCACTCTCAGGACTGGTCGGCCCTCACCGCCCACATCCCGGGCCTGAAGGTCTACTTCCCGACGACCCCGACGGACGCGAAGGGCATGCTCAACCTCGCCCTGCGCGGCACCGACCCGGTGGTCTTCTTCGAATCCCAGCTCCTCTACGACAAGGGCGAAGAATTCGAACCCGGCGGTGTTCCCGAGGGCTACTACGAGACGCCCGAGGGCGAACCGGCGATCCGCCGCGAAGGCAGCGACATCACGATCGCGGGCTACGGCGCCACAATGTACCGCGCCCTCGAAGCCGCCGAGGTCCTCCAGGAGAAGTACGGCATGAGCGCCGAGGTGATCGACCTTCGCTTCGTCGCACCTCTCAACTACGACAAGCTCATTGCCTCGGTGAAGAAGACCGGTCGCCTGCTCCTCACCTCGGATGCGGTCGAGCGCGGCAACTTCCTCAACACCGTTGCCGCGAATGTGCAGACCCTCGCCTTCGATGCGCTTGACGCGCCGATCGCGGTCGTCGGATCGCGTAATGGCATCACCCCCGGCCCCGAGTTGGAGTCCTACTTCTTCCCGCAGGTCGAGTGGATCATCGATGCGATCCACGAGCGCATCGTCCCGCTCCCGGGCCACACGCCCACGAGCAACCAGACCGAGGGCGAGATCGCTCGTCGCAACCGCCTCGGCCTGTGAGGCGCACCCGGTGGGCCGGGCATCCACCCCGACCCACCGGGCCCTGCCCTCGTCTCGCGCACGACGCGCGCCTTGAACGCCTCGGCCTGAAACGCACGATTTTCGGCTCCATCAGAGCGAATGCAGAGCCGACTCACGAAAGGGCAAAGACGCCCGATCCTCAAGCGGTCACCACCGCTTCCCCCTTTTCCTACACCCTTGTCCCAGCGATGCGAGGAACCGATGGACGCCACGAACGATCCGAGTCTGAGCCAGCAGGAACGACTCGACGCCCTCGGGCAACTCATTGAGAGTGAGTCATTCCCCGAATGGGTTGCCGAGTCGAACAACCACATTCACACCTGCTACTCCTTCAGCCCCTACACGCCGAGCGCCGCGGCATTGAACGCCCGCCGTGCCGGACTGAGGGTCGTCGGCTCCGTCGACCATGACTCCATTGCCGCCGCCCCCGAGATGACGGCCGCATGCCGAGCCCTTTCGATGGGCTCGGTCACCGGCTTCGAGATTCGCGCAGTCTTCGACTCCGAGGGCCCTTTGTCGACGCGTAAGCTCAACAACCCCGACTCCATGGGGATTGCCTATATGACGGTTCAGGGCGTTCCGGCGAAAGCCCGCGAAGAAGTCGGAGCATGGCTCGCCCCGAAGCGTGCCGCCCGCCTCGAACGCACCCTGAAAATGGCCGAGGCCGCGAACGAGATCCTCATCAACCTGGGCCTGGCTCCCTTCGACCCCGACAAGGACATGCTCGCCATCTCGCAGTACGCGAATGGTGGGGGTATTACCGAACGTCACCTGCTCGCCGCCATGGCGAGTGCCCTCATCAAAGGCTTCGGTAAAGGACCACAGCTCCTCGAGGGCCTAAAATCCATGGGGATTGCAATTCCCCCCTCCCTTGAGCAAACTCTCAGCTCCGAAGAGAACCCGCACCTCATGTACGACCTCCTCGGAGTCTTGAAAGCCGAGTACCTTGAGCGCATCTACATTCAGCCGAGCGATGAACTCCCGAGTGCCGAAGAGGTCGTTGCTTTCGCCGACTCTATTGGTGCGATCGCGACCTACGCCTACCTCGGAGACGTCTTGGCATCTCCGACGGGAGATAAGAAGGCCGAGAAGTTCGAAGATGAATTCCTCGACGAACTTTTCGACGCCATGGAAGCTAAAGGGCTGCGCGCCGTCACCTACATGCCGCCGCGCAACACACCCGAACAGCTCAAACGAGTCCACGAACTCGCCGCCGCGCACGGGATGCTTGAAATCTCTGGAGTTGACATCAATCAGCCCCGTCAGAGTTTCAACTGTCCTGAACTGCGCCAACCCCAGTTCCGCGAGCTCAACGATGCGACCTGGGCGCTCGTCGCACACGAGGCCCTGATGAATATCTCCCCGGACTTCCATCTGCTCGGGAAGGGGCGACTCAGCCCAGAGGGGCTCGCCGCCCGGATCGCGGCCTACGCCCCACTGGGGCGGGCCATCGCCGATGGTGCCGATCCTGCTGAGATTGCGAAAACCGCTGCTCTCCTGTGAAAACTCAGACGCCGAAGACCACGTCGACATGACAAAGGACACGACAATGACCAACGCACCGCTCCTTCGGGGCCTCTTCCTTAACGCCCTTTCCCGTCCCGTGATTGTGCGCCAGACCGATCAGCCCGCGACGCTTGAACTCGACGCTGATCTTCTCAGCGTCGACGCTAAGACTCTTAAGGACGTCGAATTGCCCGTCGTCGTCTCCACGGGTGAGGAGACCTACGAGGTGATCGCCACGAAGCGGGGCGAGCGTGAAATCTCCGGGCGCGTCGCCCTCGTCACCGGCGGAGCCCAAGGTTTCGGAGCCGAAATCGCCAAAGGCCTCGTCGAGCAGGGCTGTTTCGTCTACATCGCGGACCTCAACGCCGAGGGCGCGCTCGCGAAGTCGAAGGAATTGGGAAGCGAGACGACCCACCCGATCACAGTGAATGTCGCCGACGAGGAGTCCGTCGCCGCGATGAGTGAAGAGATCGAAAGAATCACCGGAGGCATCGACCTCGTCGTGTCGAATGCGGGCATCGTTCGCGCAGGCTCCGTTCTCGAACAGGATGCTTCCGCTTTCCGTCTGTCCACGGACATCAACTATGTTGCCTTCTTCCTCGTGACGAAGCATCTTGGTGGTGTGCTGAGTCGTCAGCATGCCACCTCGGGCGCCTGGTTGACCGACATCATTCAGATCAACTCGAAGTCCGGGCTCGTCGGCTCGAATAAGAACGCGGCGTACGCGGGTTCGAAGTTCGGCGGCATTGGACTCGTCCAATCCTTCGCCCTCGAGCTCGTTGAACATGGGGTGAAGGTCAACGCCATCTGCCCGGGTAACTTCTACGACGGGCCGCTGTGGTCCGACCCGGAGCGTGGACTCTTCGTTCAATACCTCAAGTCCGGCAAGGTTCCCGGTGCGAAGACGGTCGCGGATGTTAAGGAGTTCTACGAGGCGAAGGTCCCGATGCGCCGCGGAGCTTCGGGCATTGATGTGCTGCGCGCGATCTACTACATCGTCGAACAGGCGTATGAGACCGGCCAGGCTCTGCCCGTAACGGGCGGCCAGGTGATGATGAACTGAATCCTCATGAGAACGCGTGGGGTGCGCGTCCGGGCCCGGCTGGGCTTCGAATGCAATCGCCGTGTGAATTGGCGAGCGGGCGCCACTCCCACCCCACGCCTTGTGCAGACCGGGAGAGCCAGGGCTCGCCGCAGAACAACCGAAGCAAAGGAAACACACCATGACTGAGTACCCGAAGACCCAGTGCGCGATCCAGATCGTCGGACCCGACGAGTTCATCGTCAACGATCACAAGGCGATCGATCCTGTTGGCCCGCACCAGATGATGCTCAAGGTTGAGGCATGCGGCATCTGCTTCTCCGATACGAAGCTCCTCCACCAGTTCAACACCCACCCCCGCAAGTCTGAGGTCATCAGCGGCATCGACGTGGAGGCCCTCAAGGAGATCCCGAGCTACCGGCCCGGAACAGAGCCGACGACCCCCGGTCACGAGCCCGTCGTCCGCATCGTTGAAGTCGGCGAGAAGGTCACGCATTTCGCCGTCGGCGACCGCCTCCTCGTTCAGGCCGATTGGAAGCACCTGCGCACCGCGAAGTCGAACGCCGCCTTCGGCTACAACTTCGATGGAGCCCTCGAAGAGTACGTCGTCGTTGATGAACGCTGCGTCGTTTCACCCGATGGGGAGGAGTTCCTCATCCACGTCTCGGAGGGCCCCTCCGCCGCGGCCGTGGGCCTCATCGAACCCTGGGCGACGGTCGAAGGCTCCTATGCCTGGGCCGAGCGCAACCACATCGCTGATGGTGGCCGCCTCCTCGTCGTGGGCGAGGGGACAATCGACTCCCTGACCGCCGAACACACTCCCGCTGAGATCGTGCGCGTCGAGGTCGGCGAACTCGATTCCCTTGAAGGCCAGTCTTTCGACGACATCGTCTTCTTCGGTGCCGACCCGGAGGGGATCGAGAAAGCCGCGCTGCTCCTAGGGACACGAGGCGTGATGTGCACAGTCCTTTCTGGAGAGAGGATCGGCCGCAAGCTGAGCTTGGACATCGGTCGAGTCCACTACGATTTCACTCGTTTTTGCGGCACGACCGGCTCGGACCCGGCCGAGGGCTACGCCTGGATCCCTGCGAACGGCGAGCTGCGTGAAAACGACAAGTGCGCTTTCATCGGTGCCGCCGGTCCGATGGGTGTGATGCACACGATGCGCGCCGTCACCTCGGGAGTGAAGGGCTTGAGTGTCGTGGGCACTGACTTGTCGGATGAGCGTTTGGAGAACCTCAAGAAGGTTGTCGGCCCGAGCGCTGAGAAGAACGGGGTGCCCCTTGAGATCCTCAATACTTCGACTCAGCCCCTCGAGTATGGCTACACCTACGTCACCTGCCTCGTGCCGGTCCCGCCCCTCGTCTCCCAGGCGGTCGACATGTGCGCCGAGGGGGCGATTCTTAACGCTTTCGCAGGCATCCCCGCGGGGACTTTCGGCGATTTCGATCTGCAGGGGATCATTGAGCGCAAGATCTTCATGCTCGGCACCTCCGGTTCGGATGTGTCCGATATGCGCACGGTCTTGAAGAAGATCGAGGAGGGGATCATCGACACGACGATCTCCTTGTGGGCGGTGACGGGGATGGCGGGCTTCGGCGATGCCATTGGCTCGGTCATCACACGCACCTCGGGCGGGAAGATCATGGTCTTCCCGATGCTCCACGATCTTGGCTTGACTCCCGTTACCGAGCTTGCCGAGAAGTTCCCCGAGGTCGCGGCCAAGCTCAATGACGGCTTGTGGACGAAGGAGGCCGAGGAGGCTCTGCTCGCGAGCGCGAAGTGAACCCGTCGTGATCGGTGTCTCCTGCTGAGTCAGCGGGTGTCCTTCGTTCCGTCGGACAAGCATAGGTGGGGCTGCTTCTCTTGAAGAAGCAGCCCCACCCTTTGAGTGCGTCTCAGGCTTTTCGTCGCCCGAGGTGCTATGAGCCTCAGCGCCATCCGGGCCATCGCCTGGCGCTGGGCCTCGGCGCGTCACAAGGACTGACATGAACTGGGCGAGAAGATAGGCTGGCCATATGAGCACGAGCACGCATCTCACCCCTCCTGTGGTGATGGGGGAGATCATGTCGCGTGCCGATGAGGTTCGCGCCATCGTCCGTGCACACCACGGGACGGGAAAAATCGCCGTCTTCGGTTCTCAAGTCACGGGCAAGGCGACCAAGGAGTCGGACATCGATCTTCTGGTCGAGTTCGGGGAGGGGACATCGCTCCTTGACGTTGTGGCCGCTGAGGCTGAACTCTCGGAGTTGTTCGGAAGACCTGTCGACATCATGTCCTTCCGGGCGAGCGGCTACGCCGCCGACCATGCTCGTCGTCAGGCGGTGCTACTGGTATGACGCGCGAATCCGTTAGCGTTGAAGAGCTCATTGCAGCGCTCAATGAATTGAAAGCGCAGGTCGAGTGGATTGTCGAGCGCGGACACGGCGCTTTTGTTGCCTCTACGAGTGAGGCGGGTGTTCTCCAGCTTGCGGCGAGCCACGCGGTGATCAGATTGCAGGCAATCATTGAGGACTTCCCGGAAGGTTTCACTCAGAACAACTCCGATCTGCCTTTCCCCCTCGTGCGGGGCATGCGCAACCGAATGGCCCATGGCTATCACGAGATCGATCCGCAGATCTTGTGGAGGACGGCTGAAATGGATTTGCCCGACCTGATTGAGCGCCTCCTTCACCATCTGGACTCCTCTCAATAGAGACCTCGATGACGCGGATGGTGCATTTCGGCGAATACACACTGAGGGTGGGGCTGCTTCTCTTGAGGAGAAACAGCCCCACCCTTTGAGTGCGTCTCAGGCCCTTTGCCGCCTGAGGCGGAGTGAGCCGCGTCGCTTGAGCACGAGGAGCAGTGCTCCGAGGAAGGCAAGGGCAGCAGCGGCTGTTTCGAGCTCTCCAATGCCCGCAGCCCCGGTCTTCGCCAGTCCTGCGGCTGCGAGGTCGTTCGCGTCGGGGGTGCAGGGGTTGCCGTTCGCGTCGACCCACACGGTTGTGGAACCTGCCGCTCCGATGCTCGGCCCGAGGTCGAAGTGTCCGTCGTTGACGCCGCCTTCAGTTCCGACGTCGATACTCAGAGTCGTTGAACCCTTCAACTCGGATCCGTCCTTCGCTTGAGTTGTCATGGTGATTCCGAGTGTGTAGTGCCCGGGTTCTGTGAAGATCCAGTTCGGGTGGACGTGGGTATTCGGATCGACCGAATGGGATCCTTGCGCGGAGCCTTCAGAGCCGGAGAACCAGATCTCGCCGACTGAGGAGATGGGGGGAGGGCCGAACTCGAAGACCTCAACCCTGCCCGGGCCTGAGAAGGAGGTCAATGCGAAGCTTGTCGCCCCTTGGGTCTTCTCTTGCAGGCTCGGATGCTGAGTGTTGACGCCGATCCAGGGAACACCCTTGACCTGGGACATGGAGATCATCCATGCGGTGGTGCCCTTCGCAATCCCTCCGATGTCCATCGGGGTGGTGACCTTCCCTGCCTCTCCGATGGAGAAGTTCAAGCTTGTGGGATCGACCCACTCTCCTGGGGAAGTCCTATCGTCCTTGATCTGCGCAATGAGGGTGTCGGCCCCCGAACCGCCCTGACTCTTCGGGAAGCACTTCGCCTTGGGGAGGGCAGAGCCGCTGGAACGCTGGGTCGATGTCGCGCTCTTGGCCCCAGGAGCGGAGGCTTGTGAAGGAGTGGGGGAGGGGGAGGAGTGTTCCCTCGTGTCCTGTGCGGGCGCAGGAGAGGGCGCGGGCGCAGGGGAGGGTGAGGTCGTGGGCGGAGCGGGTGCCGCTTCGGCCTCGTCGACTTTCCAGGTGTAGGTCGCTGTCCGAGATTTCAAGGGGCCAGAGCCGATGGCAAGAAGTGGCGAGGCCGTGGCCCGGACCGTCATCGTGTATTCGCCCGGAGCGGAGAACAGCCAATTCGTGTGCACGTGGGCGGGGCGGGACTGGTGGATGATTGCGCCGGGCGTGATCTCGAGTTCACCATTCGTGAAGGCGGGTTCGGCTCCGCCGAAGGTCTTCGTGTTGAACATGTAGGCTTTCGCGCCTTCGGGGGCGCTCATTGACACGATCTCGAAGTCGACCTCCCCGTAGTCGGGGCGAACCCCGTTCGTGTCCCATCCGGGGAACAGGATCTCCTGCTGGTTCAGACCTCCGGCGTCGAGAAGGTAGCCCTGTTCGGGAAGGCCCGGGGCGATCTGCTTGTCGAAGTTCCTCAACGCATTGCCTCGAACTCGCAGGGTGACATCTGCGGGGTCACGCAGGATGGGCCTACCCGTCGAATCGTCTTTCACCACGAGGTATAGGGCGTGGTCTTTGACGATCGCGGTGAGAAGGTCGAGGTGTCCGTGGTCGATTTCGACCTTGTCCTTTGTGGTGATGATCCCTTCGGGAGAGGGACCTTCCTCGGGGGTGGGGAGGAGGGGATTGCCTGGCTGTTGCGGGGGTGTGGGTGCCTCGGGCCCGGGCTGTTGCGGGCTTGAGGGGCGAGCGGTGATGGTGACGAGGGCGAAAGCCTCGTGTTCTTCACCGGGGCGCCCGACTGAGAGGGTGTACATCCCGGGCTCGAGCTGCGCGGGGATGGGGAGGGATAGGGTAGCTTTCCCCGTCTTATCAGCGGTGGCATCAGATGCGAGCGCCGTGCGCGTGTTGGGCGCGGACATGGCGGTCAGTGCGGCTTCGAGGCGGGTGCCTTCGGGGAAGCCGGAAGCCAGGGCTTCGAGTGACGAGCCGGCTTCAACTTTGCCGCCGGTGTTGGAGATGAGGAGCGAGGGCTTTTCGTGCTCGGAAACTGAAGGATCTGCCGGATTCTTTTCGACGATGAAGGTGTAGGTCTCGATCGGGGATTCGAGGGCTGCACCCCCATTGGCAGGGGTGACGAGCGCTTGAGCTTTGATCGTGTAGGTTCCTGGGCGGGTGAAGAGCCAGTAGCCGTGGGTGTGTCCAGTAACTGGAAGAATCGCACCTGCACTGAGGTAAGGGCTCGAATCACGAAGAACGGGGGGAAGGGATCCCTCCAGGGTGGGGGTGCCCGTCAGGACGATCTTTCCGGGGCCTTCGACCGAGGTGAAACGCACTTGCGCCTTCGAAAAGCCATTCGCCTGGTAATCGTCAACGGACCAGCCGGGGGAGTAGATGCTCATCTCAGGGCCGATGGCATTCGAGTGGTATCCAGCCGTCTCATGAATTGACCCGTTGTAGTTCCCGGTCTCCTCGTAGCGTTCTTTGACGAAGACCATGGTCACTGAGGAGGGGACGCGGCGCGTGGGCTCTGCGGCGCTCACGTCCTCTTTGAGGAAGAGACTGGGCGAGCCGCCGCGGGTGCCGATGAAGAAGGCATCCATGTGGCCGGAGTCGAAGGTGATCGGATCCGATTTCAGTGTGTATCCGGACTGCCCCTCGTTTCCTTGAGGGGAAGGGGTTGCCTCCGAAGCATCCGTCTCTGAAGCGTCTGCCTCTTCCCCGTCCGTGCTCGGCGGCGCCCCAGGTTCGCTCGCGCCTGCGTCCTCGACCTCGAAAACGCTTGTAAAGGGTTCAGATTCGACTGTCTCGCCGTCCTGCCTGGTGGCAACGGCCTTTCCGGTCAATTCGTAGTGGCCGGGAGCGTTGAAGAACCAGTGGGCGTGCGTGTGACCGAAGATCGGCAATGAGGTGCCGGCCTCGAGGTAGTAGTTGCCGTTGGGGATTCCCTCGGTTCCGAACTGGTTGAGCTTGTCCGGGGAGGTGAGGGCCTCAAAGAGGGCTCCCAGTGTGTTGATCTGCTCGGTGGGGAGGAGGAATTTCGCGAAGGGTTCGCTGTCGATGAGTCGATTGCCCAAGACCGCGACATCGCCGGGGCCTTCGACCTTGGTGAAGTCGATGCGTACCGAGGTGAATCCGTTGGTGCGGAATTGTGGTGCTGACCAGCCGGGCTCGAAGTAGTCGCTGTCTTCTGAAGCCGTGTAGTAGCCGCTGTGTCCGCGTTCGAGGTAGGGGGCGAAGACCTCGTATTCGCCGTAGGTTGAGGCGGAAATGGCGAAAGCGATCTCATTCGGGTCGTGCTTGGTGTTGCTCAGACCGTGATTGACGAGGACCTTCGGGGTGCCTTCGCTGGTATCGACGTAGAAGGCATCGGTGTGTCCTTCGCTGATGGTGTCCCTCCCGGCGGCGCTCGCGGGGGGTGCGAGGAGGCCGAGGGAGAGGGCGCAGGCCATGATCCCGCTGAGGAGTTTCGACTTCTTCAGTAACATCACTGCTTCCTTATTGACGAGGACATTCGAGGCACTGAGTCCGTGTTGCGGCGCTCGAATGAGTGGGTCACCGAAGAATCTTAATGATAAGCATTCTCGCTATCAAGTTTGGTGTGCTGGTGATCCTGAGGCGCAATGAGCTGAAATGGCCGCTGCAGTCAAGGGCAGCAATGCGAGGTCGAGTGGGCAGATTAAGCGGGTGCGAGGAAGAACTGAGGGGAGGGGGAGTGGTAAGAGGAAGAGGACTGAAAAAGGGCGCGGCCCCGTCCTCGTATGAAACGAGGGCGGGGCCCAAGGGCGAGGGCTCGTGGGGCGCTGGAGCCTTAGCGCCAGTAGTCGAGCGTGTCGGTAATACCGATTGAAGTGGCTCTGAATTCGGGGTTCTTCCCGGCCTTGCGCTGGGCGATGTAGTCCTCGGCGGCGTCGAGGGCCTTCTTGCCGAGGATGATGATGACGGGCAGGTTAATGAGGGCCATGATGCCCATGAGGATGTCGCCAAGATTCCAGGCGACCGAGAACTCCAAGAGGCCACCCATGAAGACGAGCACGGCCGCGAGTGAGCGGAAAACCTGTAGTGCCCAGATCGGAGTCGGACGATCCCCCACGAGGAAACGAAGATTGACCTCTGCGTAGTAGAAGTTGCCAATAATCGTCGTGAAAGCGAAGAGGAGCAGAGCGAAGCTCGTGAAGGGCAGAGCGAAGTCGCCGAAGATGGTCGCCATTGACTGGGTGACCAGTGGAGCTCCCTTGAGGTCCTCGCCTCCTTGCACCCCTGAAGAAAGAATGATGAAGGCGGTGATCGTGCAGATCACCATTGTGTCAATGAAGACCGAAAGCATTTGGACCAGGCCCTGCTTCACGGGGTGGGAGACTGAGGCGGTTGCAGCGGCGTTCGGGGCGGAACCGACACCGGCCTCGTTCGAGTACAGGCCGCGCTTGATGCCATACATCATTGCCGAACCTGCGAAACCGGAGAAGATCGCCCTGAAATCGAAGGCCTGTTCGAAGATCTGAAGGAACATCGAGGGAATGTTCTGGTAGTTGAAAACAACGACGATGAGGCCTGCAGCGAGGTAGATCAGCGCCATGATCGGCACAAGGAGGCCAGTGACGTAGGTCAGGCGGCGCGTGCCTCCGAAGATCGACAGTGCCATGGCGATGGTGAGGATTCCGCCCAAGAGGTAGGGGGTCCAGGAGGGATCGAACCAGGAGTACTGGCTGAAGGAATCCACAACGTTGAAGGAGGCGAGCATATTGAAGCCGCCCATGTACGTCAGGATCAAGACGAGGGCGAAGGTCGCTGCGAGCCAATGCTGCTTGAGTGCGATCTGAATGTAGTAGGCGGGGCCGCCGATCGAGTGATCGTCGGGGCCGTGCCCGCGCTTCTTGTAGATCTGCGCAAGGGTGGACTCGACAAAGGCGGATGCGGCGCCAAGGGTGGCGATCACCCACATCCAGAACACGGAGCCCGCGCCGCCGAGCGCGATGGCCGTTCCGACACCTGCGATATTGCCGACGCCCACTCGCGAGGCGGTCGAAATCATCAGGGCCCGGAAGGAAGAGATCGCCCCCTCCTGGTCTGGCGGTTCAGAGACGACGCGGATGGACTCTCGGAACATGCGAAGGGGCAGGGCCTTGGAGCGGACGAAAAAGTACAGGCCCGTGCCGATGAGGAGAGCGATGAGAATGTAGCTGTAGAGCGCCGTGGAGACGATGTCGAGGTATCCGTTGATGACCTCGGACAGCGACTGGGGTTCAGAAGGCATGACGTTCTCTTATCAGAAGTTGGGAATCTTTGGCTTTGAGCCAAGCTTGTCGCTGAAAAGCTTATAAGAACAGTCAAGTCCGAGTCATGCCAATGTGCGGAATGTGGGGGAGGGGAATGAGCAGGGAGTGAGCTTAGGACAAAGAGAGGAAGAGCTTCTCCAATTCTTTGAACTGGGCTTCTACATCCTCAGGGGTCTGCTCTTTGTTGCTCGCGCAGTCGCGCATGGTGGAGGAGATCACGGAAAAACCAGCTCTTTGCAGAGCAGAGTTCACCGCCGCGAGCTGCGTCACGATGTCGCTGCATCGTCGCCCCTCTTCGACCGCGCGAATGACCGCATCAAGTTGGCCCCGCGCTCGCTTAAGACGGTTGAGGACCCTTTTCTGGGCCTGTGCGCGCTCGGACTCAAGGGCTTCAGGTGTCATATCTCTCTCCCTCCACGTGCACTTGCGAACGCAAGGAAATGATACCCCGCAGGGTATATTTTTCCTGACAATCCGAACTCAACGGAGGACCAATGAACACCATCGTGATCGTTGGCGGCGTCGCCGCCGGAATGAGCTGCGCGGCTCGTCTTCGTCGCCTCGACGAACAGGCCCACGTGATCGTCCTCGAAAAGGGCATGGATATCTCCATCGCTTCGTGCGGTCTTCCCTACTTCGTTGGCGGGGAAATCGTCGAGGAAGCCGCACTTCGGGTTCAGACCCCGAAGTCGATCTACGACTCCCTCAACCTTGATATCCGAGTCAACACGGAAGTACTCGCGGTCGACTCTGTGAATCGAAGCCTTCGTATCCGCTCTTCGCAGGGAGAAGAAGAACTCGCCTACGACGCCCTCGTCCTGGCCCCCGGCGCCCGATCGGTTGATCTTCCGATCCCGGGAATTGATCTGCCCTTCGTCAAAACTTTGCGCACCATCCCCGACGCCGTTGGGGTCAAGGAGATGGCCGAGCCCGGCGGACGTGCAGTCGTCATTGGTGCGGGCTTCATTGGCCTCGAGGCCGCCGAGTCCTTGCGTCTTGCGGGCATGGAGGTCGCTCTTGTTGAAGGAAGCGACCATGTCTTGCCTCCTGTAGAAGAGGAACTCTCCTCCCTCGTCCTCGATGAACTCGAGCGCATCGGCATCACTGTCATCGAATCCGCTCGGGTGAGTGGCATTGAAGACGAGGGCGGGCGCGGACGGGTCATCGTCGAGGGGATCGACGCTCTCGAAGCTGATCTCGTGCTCGTTGCGGTTGGTGCGCGCGCCCGCATCGAACTTGCCCTAAGCGCCGGGATCCGCGTCGAGAATGGCGCGATCGACGTTGACAATCATGGGCGTACCTCCGATGAGCGCATCTGGGCCGCCGGAGATGCTGCGCTGTCCACCATTGCGGCAACCGGCGCTCGTCGTCCCGTTGCTCTCGCGGGTCCTGCGAGCCGTGCGGGGCGCCGTATTGCCGACGACATCATCTCGGTTCTCAATGGCCAGGCCCCGGCCGCTAAGGAGATTGTCAAGCCCCTGGGCACGGCGATCGTGCGGGCTGGCGATCTCCAGGTCGCGATGACCGGTTCCAACTCTCGTGAACTCACTCGAGCGGGAATCCCCTTCAGGGCGATCCACACCCACCATGCTCAGCACGTCGGCTATTTCCCCGGTGCCTCCACCATTTCCCTGGTGGTCCTCCTTGGCGAAGACGGGGGAATCCTGGGGGCGCAGGGTGTTGGGCGTGAGGGCGTCGACCGCAGGATCGATGTCTTGGCAACGGCGATCCGTGCAGGGCTCAAGGCGGAAGAACTCATTGACCTCGACCTCGCCTACGCTCCTCCTTTCGGAGCTCCGAAAGACTCTGTCAATATGGTCGGAATGATCGCGGAGAACCTTTTTGACGGCATGCTTGAACTCTGGTACGCGAACCAGCTCGACGAGATCCGAAAGACTCACCTCATCCTCGATGTGCGCCAGCCCGATGAGGTCGCCGAAGGGCCGAGGATTCCCGGCTCGCTGCGCATTGCGCACACTGAGCTCCGGGGGCACATAGACGAGGTCCGCGAGGCTGCCGACGAGCGTCCCATCGCGATTCACTGCCTCTCGGGTGTCCGCTCCTATCTGGCGTATCGCATGCTCGTCGACGCGGGATTCGAGGCCGCATCGCTCGACGGGGGAATGCTCACGCTTGAAGCCTGGGCGAAACGTCACCCGGGTCTCATTGAGCGTTGAGTTTCTTCGTGCTCGGTGTCAGTGCTCGAGGTACAAGACATCAATCACTCGCACGCGAGGGTGACGCTGATGATCGGAGCAATCGGGCGCTGTCAGGGCTCGGGTTTGACAGGATTGAACAACGACGCACGAGGGTGCGAGAAACCAAGGAGAACAACATGTGCAGTCCGGTGAAGTGCAAGGTGTGCGGTAAGACGACGTGGGCTGGCTGCGGCCAGCACATTGACGCGGTGCGTGCGATGGTTCCCGCTTCGCAGTGGTGCGATGGCAAGCACAGTGCGGAAGAGATTGCGAAGGTGAAGGGGAACTCGAGCTTCTTCGGGAGCCTCTTCGGCCGTAGGTGACCCGGAGTTCCCGTTGAGGTCAGAGCGAATCGGAAGTCCCCTTGAAGGGCCTCTTTGGGAAGAGCGAGACCTCTGATAAGGGGTGCGGCCTCTGTATAAAGGCGAGGCCCCTTTTATGTCGGAAGGGGGCGTAGCCTCGCTTCGCCTCTCAGGCTCATTGTTCCGATCTACCTGCGAAGTCTGAGGCCGTCGACTCTCAGGCTTGCGGCTATGCGGATCGCTTGAACACCAATGCGCGGCGCGCACGGACTATGTTCCGGCGTGCCGCGCATTCATGTGTGCTGGGGTTTGCGGTGGCGTGGGTATCGGCGTGCCGTCGACCAGCAGACCAGCAGACCAGCAGGGAAGCGTGCGCATGCGCGTCGGCTTCGGCCTTCTTCTCCGTTTCTATTTCCTCGATGTCTATGGATTCGCACGCGTGCCAGATCTTGACTGTGCCGCACGGGTGGCGCGTATAGGGGCTGTGGGCTAAGCCTCCGCCGAAGAACCCGTCGAACGGAAAAATAGTGCGTATAGAGGGAACCTTTGCGCGTTGTCGTGGAGAGGCGGGGGCTCCAATCAACCCGGGAAATGCGCGAAATCCGGGCGAAAAGAAGCTGAGAAGAATGCTCAAGCCACATGTTGCTGACTTCGAAGAAGCTGTGTGTGTGATGGATTACGTGCCCGCTTCGTAGCCTTGTGCGCCTCTTGTGGGAGCGGGAGTTTTTGGCGATATTCTCAGCATTTGTGAGCTGGTGAGTGGTGTTTGAGGGGTTCGGATCTCGATTTGACGGTGCATCGGGCGGTCGCTAATGTTCTTCTTGTTGCGCCGAGCGCTTGAGACTCTTTCAAGTCAAAAGTTCGCGCCACGGCGCTAAGCCTCCCCTTCTTTCGCAGGGCATTCCTGTGTCTTGTTTAAGAAGGTGTTTGGGTGTTGTTTGTGAACTCGATAGTGTGTTTGTTTTTATGCCTGTTTTTTGTTTTTGAGTTGTTTTTGGTTGGGATTGCCTGCTGTG
>ERZ772926.638-NODE-638-length-18879-cov-5.721154_pt1 | contig 18879 bp, 23 predicted proteins | sample MGYA00511136_ERZ772926 | MGnify/ENA primary metagenome ERZ772926 (study PRJEB29015, sample SAMEA2737917) | human oral metagenome | biome: human oral; feature: human-associated habitat; material: dental | place: China | collected 2153 ... | reverse complement strand
ATATTTTCAGTTAAAATTACATCAAACTGACCAGGATTTGAAATCAGCTGCATTGCCGCATTATCCACATACATGTGTGAAACTTCCACTTCAGGATAATCCTTTGCTATTTCCTCAACAATTTTTCTCCAAAGTTTTGAAGTGTCAAGAACATTGTGCTTATCAACACTTGTCAGCTTTTTATTTCTAAGTTTTGCAATTTCAAATGCTTTTTTCGCAATTCTTTCAATTTCAGGTCTTGTGTATGAAAGTGTGTCATATGCCTTTTCTTCTGAATATTCCCTATGTCCGAAGTAAAGTCCCCCTGTAAGTTCCCTTACTATCATTATGTCAAGTCCTTCACCGATTATTTCCTCTTTTAAAGGACTCGCACTTTTCAATGGTTTAAATAATGTTGCAGGTCTTAAGTTAGTATATACCCCAAGTTCCTTTCTTATTGCAAGAAGTCCTCTTTCCGGTCTCTTCTGTGGGTCAATATTGTCCCATTTAGGCCCTCCAATTGCTCCAAGTAAAATTGCATCACTTTCCCTGCTCACTTGAACTGTTTCATCAGATAAAGGAATACCATACTTATCAATAGACTCTCCACCTAAATACCCCTGAACATACTCAAACTTATGACCAAATTTCTCTCCAATCTTATCCAGAATTTTTACCGCTTCATCAACTATTTCCGGACCAATTCCATCCCCTTTTAATAATGCAATGTTATAATTCATTTTATATACCCCTTTCGATTTTTATATTTATAAAAATATCTACATTAGTTACTTCTCACAGTTTTGTTTCTATATTTTTCAAGCTTTGGCATGAATTTATCTTTTATGCTGTCATATTCCCCTTTGTATTCCAATTTTCCATTTTCATCATAAAATTCAAATTCTCCTATGCTGCTTCCATCTTTTGTGTTACCTTTTAACATTGTTTTTCCATTTTCATAATAGTAAACGATTTCGCCATTATGCTTATTATTTATAAAATTACTCTTCATGTAAATTCTTCCATTAGGATAATATATGATATATTTTCCTTCAAGCTGATTATTTATATAATTTCCTTCGTTCTGAACTCTTCCGGAAACATAATATTCCTTTTCTTTTCCATTTTTTATTCCCTGAACATAGTTACTCGTTCTATTTATTTTTCCACTTTTAAAAAATTCAGTTGTCATTCCATCATAAAGACCATTTCTATAAGTGACTTTTCTTTCAAGTTTACCATCTTCTGTATAAAATTCCCACACTCTATCCTTTTTATCATCTTTATAATTTCCTTTTGCCATAGTATTCCCATTTTTATAATAAAATACAGCGGCACCGTCCCTTTTTCCATTTTTATACTCCACTTCAAGGAAACTTCTTCCTGTTTCTATATACGTACCTGTAAATTTAAATGATTTTTTCCCTTGTTTTGATGCTGAAATTGAAGCTTCCTTTGCCGCTTCATTGAATGAAACATTATCAAGTTCCTGCTCAAAAGATAAATCTGCAAAAAGCGTCTGCATACTTAACAGCATTACTAAAAAAAGTATTTTTTTTAACATTTTTTTACCTCCTATTAAATATTTTTAATTTAATAAATTTCTTCTATCCACTTTTTCCTTCAATCTATCAAAATATCCACTTTCAATCAGATTATTTCTATTCTGTAGCCACCATGCTTTTCCATTAATTTTAATGAAATTTATTATTTCTTTTTTTATTTTTCCATCAGTTTCCACTTTTATTATCAGGCTATAACTTAGAAGTCCTTTTTTCAGTACAATGCTCTTAATATCCTCCACTTTCATGATGAAAGATAATTCCTTAATTCCACCCAATACTTTCATTTTAAAGAATAATATTTCATCTTCCCTAAAAAGAATGTAATAAGGCTGTGCTGATTTAAATAGCAATCCAGAAAGTCCCAATAACCAAAATGAATTTAAATTTCTCTCCTGCCTAGTGGCATAAATATAGTTTCCATTATGAACTATATTGTTTTCCTCAAAATACTCTTCAACTCTTAGCTGTTCTTTTGATTTTTTTTCCATGTCTAATTCTCCTTCTTAAAAAATTTAATCCATATAATATTCATCTATTTCACCATTAAAATTACAATAAGCATAAAACATTTTATCAACAAAAAATAATTTTTCATTTTTACTCCTCTTTTAGACTATTTATGATTCTCCTCATATTTCCTAATCTTATCTTCATGTTCCAATGTAAGCCCAATCGAATCAAGCCCTTTCAGCAATCTCTGTTTCCAGCTTTCTTCCAGCTCAAACAAATAGTCCTTTCCATTTGCAGTCAGTTTATTATTTTCAAGATCAACTGTAACTTTTGCATCTCCAGGAAGTTTAGCCAGCTCCAGTCTGTCTACTTCAGGTAAAGTTATAGGTAAATGCCCGTTATTCAGCCAGTTCATATAGAAAATTCCCGAGTATCCTCCTGCAACAATTACATGAAATCCATAATCCTGCAATGCCCAAGCCGCATGTTCCCTGCTCGAACCGCAACCAAAATTATCTCCTGTAATTAAAATTGTCCCTGTTTTGTATTCAGGTTTATTTAAATTAAAATCCATATTGTCAGTTCTATCTTCGTTGTATCTCCATTCATCAAACACATATTGTCCAAAACCTGTTTTTTCAATACTTTTCAAATATTGCTTTGGAATCAGCTGGTCTGTGTCGATATTATCATTCATTATAGGAACAATTGTTCCTTCATATTTTGTAAATGGTTTCATGTTTTTCTCCTTCATTTTTATTCATTTTACTTACCTCTTTTTATCTGAAGTTATTTCACTTCTTCCAATTCCCTTACATCCACAAATTTCCCATAAATTGCGGCAGCCGCTGCCATTGCTGGACTTACTAAGTGAGTTCTTGCTCCTTTTCCTTGACGTCCTTCAAAGTTTCTATTGGAAGTTGATGCACAATGTTCTCCAGCCGGTATCAAATCAGGGTTCATTCCAAGACAAGTGGAACATCCTGCTTCTCTCCATTCAAAGCCTGCATCTTTCAAGATTTGTGCAATTCCGTTTTCTTCAGCCGCTTTTTTTACAACTTGTGAGCCAGGAACCACGACTGCTGTAATATTTGGTGCAACTTTTTTTCCTTTTACAATTTTTGCGACAATTTCCAGATCGCTCAGTCTTCCATTTGTACAAGATCCTATAAATACGTGCTTTAAAGGTATATCAAATGGAGTTTGCCCTGGTTTTAATCCCATATATTCATACGCCTTTTCATCATTGTGATCTTTAATTTCTGGAAATTTTTCTGTAACATTGATTCCCATTTCAGGATTTGTTCCCCAAGTAACTTGCGGCTCAAGATTTGAAACATCCACTTTTATATGTTTATCAAAGGCTTCTACTGAATCTGTATACAATTCCTTCCATTCAGCGACTTTTTTCTCAAATTCCTCACCTTTTGGTGCAAATCTTCTTCCTTTCACATAGTTAAAAGTAGTTTCATCAGGAGCGATAATTCCTGATTTCCCTCCACCTTCAATCGCCATATTACAAATTGTCATTCTTTCTTCCATCGAAAGCCCTCTTATCGTATCTCCAAAAAATTCAAAGGCATATCCATTTCCAAGACCAATTCCATAAGTCTTGATTATATGAAGAATTATATCTTTTGCATATACACCCTTTTGCAATTTTCCAGTAATTTCAATTCCCATTGTCTTAGGTTTTTTTTGCCAAATTGTTTGCGTTGCCAGCACGTGTTCAACCTCACTTGTCCCAATTCCAAATGCAATTGCTCCAAATGCTCCATGCGTCGCAGTATGGCTATCCCCACAAACCACAGTTTTTCCAGGCTGTGTAAGTCCCTGCTCAGGCCCTACCATATGTACAATCCCATTATTCTCATTAAACATATCCACAAGTTCAATCCCAAATTCTTTACAATTTGCAGCAAGTGCATCAAGCTGTGCTTTAGAAATTTTATCTTTAATATCCAATCTTTGCGACATTATAGTAGGTGTGTTATGATCCATCGTTCCAAAAGTCAAGTCAGGTCGTCTAACCTTTCTCCCAGCAAGTCTTAATCCTGAAAACGCCTGCGGCGACGTAACTTCGTGAATCAAATGCAAATCAATATACAATAGCTGTGCTTCTCCAGGTTCTCCCGTAATCACGTGTTTTTCCCACACTTTGTCAAACAAAGTTTTAGGTTTTTTTGTTTCATTTTTAATTTCTGACATTTTTTTATCCTCCGTTTATTTCTCTCCAAATTTTTTATTTATAATTTTTTTAAAATTTCTCTATTCTTTTTTGTTCAAATTTCTGTAATTCCTTTACTTTTTCAAAAATAATATCCACATTCTGTTCCCTTAAATAACTCATATACAAGGCTCTATCTTCTTTTTCGATTACAAATGGACTTATTTTTTCCTGAAAACACAGATACATCATAATCAGTCTTCCCGTTCGTCCATTTCCATCACTAAAGGGATGAATTCGTTCAAATTCTATATGAGAATTTAATATTTCCAATAATTTTTCATCATCATTTTTACATAATTCAAGTCTATAATTAAGATTTTCAATCCAATTTTTTGTAAGAATTGGTGCTTGACTTGGTGTAGACGTTTCAAAATTTGCACCAATTATGGCATTACTATTTCTCTTAAAATTTCCTGCATTATCATTTAACCTATCCAAAATTTCCTTATTTATACTCTTTATCACGTAAATATCAAGTTTTTTATCATTTTCAAGTTCACTTATCATATAGTCAATCGCCCTTTTATGATTCAAAACTTCAAAAATTTCACGAACACTCTTGCTACCTGGTATTATGCTATCCAAAATAATTGTAGCCGTCTCATTCAATGTCAATGTATTTCCTTCAATGGCATTTGAATGATGTGTCATTCTTACTGATAAATCTAAAAAATATTCATAATTTATATTTTTTATATCCATTTTCTCCAACTTTCTATTCTTATAAAATTAATAGCAGTCCCAATGATAAAAAACATCTGAAAAATCTTTATTTTTTAATTTCTCTCTATTAATAAAGAAATTCATCACTCCACAATCTCCAATCATAATTTCTCCGCCACTGTCAATTTGAAATAGCAAAGTATCATATTCTTTCAATTGTTCTTCATCTCTTGGCTCGAATTGAGTAAAAAATGGAAATCCATTACATTTCGTTCCGCCATTTTCTCCATTAGAATTGCTTTCAAATATTCCCTCAACTTTTTGATACAATTTTTCTTTTTCACTTACATCAATATTTTTTTCTTTTAACACTTCTTCAAATAACTTTTCCAAAAGTGTATAATCAAAAGTCTCTTTTTCACTACTTTTCAAAGAAAAATTCATTTTACAAGGCTTACTTGCTATTTCTAAATTTCCTGAATTTTCTCTATAAGGATTATACATTTTCTTAAACTCAACTTCCGAATGACAATCTTCAATTTTTTCATAATAAATCACATCAAATCCATCTCGATTTGTATAATCGTCAAAATCCAATCCCAGTAAATCTTCTCCCAAAATCCAAAACTGCAAAATTCCTTCCTGCGGGAAATCTTCAAGCCCCTTCAAATCCTCACAATTTATCTGTGCAAGGAACATAAATTGTTGTCCTTTTGAATTTGTTGGAATTTTTCTCCCTTTTGGAATGTATGGAATCCCTTCAATTTTGCTATCCGTTATTTTTATTTCTTTTGAAGCATTGACCGAAGCATCTGCAACCATCATTTCTTTTGCTGTTTCTTGATACTTTTTTTCTATTTTATTAAAAATATCTTTTGCTAAAATCTTTATTTCTTTCTCTTCCATTTCATACCTCTTCCAAGTTTTAAATTTACTTTCTTTATTTTAACATAAAAATCCTAAACTTAAAAAAATTATTATTAATTATAACTATAATTTAATTAGCATCATATTTGTAGTAAGTCCAGCCGCTGTTCCAATAAGCAAGATTGTATTGCCGCTTTTAATTCTTCCATTTTCCAGTCCATGAACTAATGTTATAGGGACAGATGCTGATACCATATTTCCAAATTCCTTGACTTCATCTAAAAATTTATCTTTTTCTATTCCTAATTTTTGCATTACAAGAGGCATTGCAACGCTAGCCTGATGGGGAACTGTCATATCTATATCTGAGACTTTCATTCCATTATTTTTTAGAAAATTTTTCATTAATTCAGGAATTTTACTTATTGAAAGTGACAATACTGTTTTTCCGTTCATATCGAACATATATTCCTCTTTTGTCATTTCAGAATAATTTTTGGGATGAAAATTGCTTAAACCTCCTCGAATTTCAGTTGAATGTGCTCCTTCTGACCATGTTTTCTGTATTGCATCAATAACTCCTATTTCCTTTTCAGTTTTTTCAATTACAAATGCTGCCGCACCATCGCTGAAAAGCTGGAAACTTTCCTTTTGTTTTGGATTTAAGGCTATTGAAGCTACATCGCAGGAAACTATCAGTACTCTTTCGTATCTTCCTGCTTCTATAAGGTATGACATGGTATCCAGAGCAGTTATAAAACTTGTACAGGTAGTATTTATATCAAGGGCTGGAATTGAAGTCCCTTTTGCTATTTTTTCATGAATTAGGGCTGCTGTGCATGGTATAGGCTGTATTCCGACAGCACTGGCTGAAACTATGCAATCAATATCATTAATTGTTATATTTGCATTTTTTAATGCTTTTTCACAGGCAGAAACAGCAAGGGAAATTTGGCTTTCACCTTCACTTATTCTATAACGAACTTGTCCTTTAAGTTCAACTGTATTTTTTGGTAATTCTATTCCGTATCCTTTAAATTGAATTTTTCTCATTCTATGACCTTTCTTATTATCCTTTTTAATTTTTTTGTGCTATCTGTTTTATAATCTATAAATCTGATTTCTACATTTTCTATATCCAAAGAATCGAACAATTTATCAAACTCTTTTTTCACCAATTTTTCTTGTTCATTATTTATATTCAAAATTGCAATCTCCAATAAATTGCTATTTACTTGAAAAACCTGATATTCTCTTATATTTTCAGCAAAAAGTATTGTTCTTCTAATAAAATCTGGAAATACAGTAATTTCTTTATCAAATTTATTTCTAAACCTGAAAATATCATCTGAACGCCCTTCAATCTTTTCAATTCTCTGCAAAACAGAACCGCACTCACATGGTTCTTCTGATTCAACTAGAATATCATTCAAATAATAATTTACAAAAGGCTGGCTTGTCCTCCTGAAATCTGTAATTATTGGATAAAATCTTTTTGCATCTATATATTTCCTGTCAAATTTTATTAAATCTTCATTCAAATGGAGATGTCCATATTCACAAGTACAGGCTAAAAAACCTTCTGTCGCCTGGTAAATCTGATGAATTACTTTTAAATTAAACTGCTTTTTTATATATTCCTCATCAGGTTTCTCCAAAATTTCTGCAACTGAAACAACTTTTTTCACAAAAGTTTTCAACTTGCCTTCTTCTATTTTTTTAGCCAGCATTAATAGCAAGGAGGGGGGAGCAACAATAATAGTTGGATTGTATTCATTCAACCTCTCAATATGTCCGTCAATATCTTTAAAAGTATCAAAATATTCCAAACTTATTAAAAAAGAATTTATAGATTTATACAGATCATTGTCCGCTCTTAGGAAAAATGCTATTCTATGTCCAAGAATACTATTTTTAGGCAGCATTTTAGCCAAAATCGTCCCTGCCCATATGCCTTGCTCTTCAGGAGTAGTAATAAACATTCCTCTATGTCCAGAAGTTCCAGAAGACAACCCTACTGAAACATCTTTGTATTTCTGATTAAAATTTCTTGTTTTTTCACTATTTAAGGCAATTTCCATGGCTTCATCCCTTTTTACTCCTAAAGTATTGAGTTCATCAAAATTTTCCATCATAAATGCTTTGTTCATAACAAAATTTTCAGAAATTTCGTGAGTTTTAAAATACGGAGATTTTTCTTTTAGAAATTTTAAGTGTTTATTTACCTGCTTTTTCTGATATTCCAAAAGTTTATCTCGTGAATCCCATTTATTAAAATATCTTATTTTTATAAAACTTGATATAATCTTAAATATTTTTTTCATTCAATATCCTCTTCACCTTTTCTTTATTATCATGACTGACAACAACAGAAATATCATCTTTTATCAATTTTTTCAAAAAATCACTTCCCTGCTGATAATCCTCAAAGTTATTCTGTATTTTTCTAGCAAGCCATTTCATTTTATCTGTAAATGAAAGATATTCAGTCCCCCAGCATACATCAGCACCAATAAGCAGTTTTAATTCTGGCATATATACACATGCCTGACCTTTTGCATGTCCGTCTATCTCAACCATAAGCATAGATGAATCAGAAAATAAATCAAAACTATTTTTATACAAAAACAACTTGTTTTCCTTATAATTTTCCTTTCTTATCAATGTCAATCTATTTTCAAAATCATCTGGCAGAAGTTCATTAAAAATCAAAAAATTATCTTTTTTTGACTTAAAACTATTATAGCAAGTCTCAGTTAATATTAAATTAGAGTTTGGAAAAAATTTCAATCCTCCAATATGATCAGGATGTAAATGTGAAACAATTATATATTTTATTTCTTCTATACTTATACCTTTTTCTCTAAGTTGATAATCAATTGCATCTTCTTTTTTTAAGGTTATCGGATTGGGAAATCTATACAAAAAATATTTAAATTTATTTTTTAAAATATCCATAGAATAACCAGTATCATAAAGAATATAGCCCATCCTTTTATGCTTTATCAAAAACACTCCCGCATAAAAATCAACAACTGTCTTACCAAAACCTTTAAAAACCTTCTTTAAATCATTTGTACAGTAGCCACAGGCAAAATATTCAACTTTTTCTATCATTTTCTCTGATGTGCTTAACATATTTTTTTACTCCTTCAAGGACAGATATTTGCGGATGGTATCCTAATTCTTTTTTTGCCTTGTCAATATTCAAAGTCTGGCTGTATCTCATTAAATATAGCGTATATTTGGTAAGAGGAGGCTCTTTTTCAATTCCAAAAAGTTTATAAACTTTTTCTAAAATTGAAACTAGAATTAAAATTAGTCTGTAGTTCCATTTTAAATATTTACCTTCTGTTCCCATCTCGTTAAAGAACAATGTCAAAATTTCCTTAAATTCTATCGGCTCATCATTTGTTATATTATAAGTTTGCCGTGAATATCTTTCATTTTCTAGTGCCAGCCTTAAAGCATAGGCAACATTTTCAACACAAGTTACATCGACTTTTTGTTTTCCATCAGCAAAAAGAGGTATTCCCATTTTTTTATTCAAATCTAGTAGTCTTGGAATTATGCTTGTATCTCCGATTCCAAATAATCCACGTGGACGAATTATCATATAATTTAGCTTGGAATTCTTGATTATATTTTCTGCCATAATTTTACTTTTTATATAAAAATTAAGGTTATTATCCTTTGGAGCCTCATTTTCCTTAACATCCAGCTGATCCTTTGCCCCAGCATATATGCTTGGAGATGAAACAAAAACTAATTTTAGGCCCTGCTTCTCACAAATTTCAACAATATTTCGAGTTCCTAACACATTTACCTTATAAAAATTTCTCCATTTACCCCAAACTGTAGATAATGCCGCAGCATGAATTACTGCACTGCATCCTTGCAAAGCTCCTAGCAAATCTTCCTTATTTTCTATATCTCCCTTAAAAAACTCAACATTACTGTCAATCAAAGTCTTGCCAATTTTCTCATTTCTTCCAAATGCAACAACCTGATAACCATTATTTTTTAATTCTTCAACTATATATTTTCCTAGAAAACCAGTTGCCCCTGTGATTAAAACCTTCATCGCTATCCTCCTTTTAACAGCCTGTCAATTTCTTTTTTCAACATTTCACTTGGTAAATAATTATTAAATTCTTTTGATAATTTTTTCAAATTGTTCCATTCTTCTCTTTTTAGCATTTTCTTAAAAGCCTTTAAAATGGACTTTCTTGATTTTAATTTAGCTGGTATTCCAATTTTAGCTAAATCAGCCCTTGCTGCATAATCAAACTGGTCATAATCATGAGGAACAATAACAGCAGGCTTGTTATATTTTATACAGGAATAAAGTATTCCTGCTCCGCCATGATGAATAACATAATCTATATTGGGCAAAATTTCATCATAATCTAAATAATGGTAAATGTGTAAATTATTTTCCTTTACAATACCCTTATCTTTTTCTAAATAACTTCCTAACGAGACTACGAACAGAAATTCAGGATAGATTTTTGAAAGTTCTTTTGCCAGCTCGATTATTGATTTTTTAGCCCATTTTAGATGCGTTCCGTTAGTTAAAAATACAGTTTTTTCAAATTTTTTATTATTTTCAAATTGCACACTATTTTTAAAAAGGGACGAACAGCAAGGCCCAACCCAAGAAAATTGACTTGGAAAATCATCTCTAAATTCAATTTCTTTCATGCCTAAACCTAATATAGAATATGGAGAATAAATATTTTCTTCACCTTTTTCGTTGTACAAAGTGAAATTAAATTGTCTTAATTGATTTTTTAAAATAAAACAAACCATTCTTTTAAAATTTCTGACAATATTTCTTGATAGACTATCTCTTAGTTTGAATAAAAAATTATCTCTTGGATATAGTCCTCCCATATAAGCAGGTGTTGTTGTTCTGCTTTCTATTGCAAATGGTGTTGGAATGCTTGTAATCCAAGGAATATTATTTTTTTTGCACACAAATCCTGCTGGAACGGCTGTAAAATCTGCTATAACTATGTCAGGCTTTCTTTCAGAAAAAAAATCTTCCATTTCTCTTATTATTTCTGGCATAAGTCCTATATTTTCTTTAAATTGCTTATAGATAATCCGAAGATTGGTCTGTTTATCAGTATCAGATATTTTTTCAAAGATAGCAGGCTTATCTCTAAGAAAAACTTTTACAGGAAATCCAAGTTTCTTTACAACTTCCTCTTTTTTACAACCTGTATAAATACAGATATTGTATTTGTCCTTTTCCTTTAATAGAGGGAGAACTAACTCTAAAGCTGGATAGAGATGTCCGCTAAAAGGTGGAGCAACAACTGCAATTTCAATTTTTTCCTTGTAAATATTCATAAATTATTTTTTTTACCTTTCTATCCTTAAAATATTCCAAATGTCCACAATTTACAATTCTATCAGTCTTGTGAAAATCTAGAAGCCAGCTGTAAATATCTAAACTTCCCTTAATAACTACTGTATTTTTCAAGTTTCCATAACCTTTCGCTACAGGTCCTAAAGCAAACATCGTAATATTCCCATTATCATAATTTGCTAAATCCATAAATTTATTCCAAACATTTAAGCCTGAGCTTAAAGAAATAACTATCACATCTTTTAAATGCTTAACAGGCTCTAAATGTCTCAAAATCTCCTGTTTAAATTTTTTATTAAAAAGAGTGCCAGAATAATAAACAATATTTGATAAACTTGCTTTAAAAATACTGATATCTTCATATTTATCATGTTCAAAGTCTTCATTATATGGAAAATTTGAATTTATAATTTTATATCCAAATTGTTGAAAAATATTTAAAATCTCAAATCTTTCTTGTCCTAAGGCAGCTGTTTTAAGATTACTGCTTCCACTTATAAAAAAGACAATTTTATCTTCTTTTAAAAAAGTTTTTGAAACATCAAGACTTTCCAGCTTTTCTAAATAGTCGTTAAACTTCATAATGTATTTTCCCGTCTTTAACTCTAATTTTTTTATTTCTCCATATAATCACAGGCGGTGTTAAAAGAGTATAGACAAGTATAAAAGGCAATAAAAATTCACTTGCTAACTCATACGGCAATTCATCAGCCTTATGAAAAAAATTACCTTTCTTTTGTATTTCTGACTGATAAATAAATAATCTCACTATATGGAACAATCCAACCTTTCCTACAAATAGCACTATTATCATGATAAAATGATTTATTCCAAAATAAAAACTTAAAAATAATAGAATAGCTGGTAGGAATACAGGCAATAATATTATAAATAAAAATTTAATGGAAAATGCATTTTTCATATAAACATTACTAAATAAAAGCCATCTTTTCATAAGAAGAATATATTTTCTAAAATTTGGAACAGTATTTCTCACATTGCAAAAAATAGTACTTTGTATAATTTTTACATTTTTGGAAAGCAAATAAGTTGCAAGTGCCAAATCATCACATAGCCAATATTTTATCTCTTCAAAAGCAGAATATTTTTTTAAAATATCAGTCCTTAAAATATAAAACATTCCATTTATAGTCTTATTTTCCTTTAAAAAAGACATAGAAAAGTATGAAAAAATAGAATTAGAATTTATAAAAGCCGAGATTAATTTTGAATAGAAGCCTTTAATATTATAATTATAAGGAATCCCAGTTACTATCCATTCAGCCTTATCTTTTTCATAAATACTTAATTCATCCAGTTTTTTTCTGTCAATAACTGCATCATCATCTAAAATTACCGTATATTCCGTTTTTATTTTCTTTATAGCTTGCGATAATTTAAATACTTTTGGATTTACTTCTTGCGGAACATCATCTAAGTAATACACTTCTGCTCTGCTAGAATAATTTTTATTTTTTAAAATATTTTCAACTGTCTGTCTTGCTAAACAGTCACTTTTATCAACAAGCCAAATAAATTTCATGTCATCAGTATTTTTTAAATTGGCAGACAAATCATCTTCCAATCTTGTATCTCCAGACAAAATAGGTTGAACTACTGTGTATTTACTCTCATCTATCTTATTTTTTTCTAGACTATTTATTCTTTTAAAATAGACAAAAGAAAATATTAATTTTAAAATGAGCAAGATTACTGCCAATATCAATAAAAAATTAAACAATACTGTCATTTAATCACCTTTTTCAAGACTAATCCCGCCAGCCTTAACTGTAACGAAATTGGCAATAAATTTATTAAAAACATGGACACTCTATTCCTAAAGCCAATAATAGAAAATCTTCTTCCTTTTTCCATCGCTTTTATAATTTTTTTCGCCGTTTCTTCCGAACTCATCATAAATTTTTGAGAACTTCCGAATTTTTCCTGCGTATTCTTATCAAAAAAATTACTTGCCGTTGGGCCGGGGCAAACTGATAAAACTCTCACATCTTTATTTTTATGTCCCAATTCTTCATCTAACGCCAAAGAATAATGTAATAATGCAGATTTTGCCGAACTATAAACTGCCATATACGGATGCTGATATAAAGCACCTGTTGAACATACGTTTAAAATTATTCCTTTCCCTTTTTGCAAAAATTTTTCTGAAAATTTTTTAGTTAAAATTAACGGAGAAACAAAATTCACATTCACAGTATCCAAATCTTCTTTATCACTCAATTTCAAAAAATCTGTAATTTTTCCAAAACCAGCACAATTAATAACCAAATCAACATCACAATTTTCAACAATATTTCTTAAATTATCTATATCTGTTAAATCATATTCTATACAAATACATTCAATTAAGGGATTTTTTTCTTTCAGTTCTTTTTTCAGTAAATTCAATTTATCAGAAGATCTTGCCACCAAATACATTTTTTTACTTTTATTTGCTAATTTTTTTGCCAATTCTTTACCAATTCCTGAACTTGCTCCTGTTATTAAAATTTTTTCCATTATTCATTCATCCTATTCATAATCAAATAATCTGGCTGTCAACAAACTATTATAGTCCTTTATTTATTTGATTTTCCGTATATATTTAAATTTTTTTCAATTTTAGCACTACAATTTCAGGCTGTGCAAAAAATCTTATAAACATTTCAAAAGCTCCACCACCAACACCTGAAGTAGTATAAATTTTATGTCCATCATATTCCTTTAATCCATATCCGTATTTCCAAGGATGCTTAATTTCCGCCCATAATATCAAGCCAAACAATGTTATCTGTCCACCGTGAGTATGCCCTGCCAAAGTCATATCTGATCTTTCTTTCTGTTCATTTGTCATTTCTTCAAAATAATCAGGATTATGTGTGATGAAGATATTAAAATCATCTTTTTTTATACCATTAAGAGCCTTCTGTGCATCAGGTTTCCCTTTTAGTAAATCGTCAACTGCTGAAATGTAAATACTCTGGTTATTTACTGTTATTTTGTCATTTTCATTTACCAGCACTTTGTACCCAAGGCTTTTCAGTCCAGCCATATTTTTTTCCACAGAATTATAATCATGATTTCCCAAAGTCGCATAAATTCCATAGTTAGGTTTTTTCAGCTTTTCCATTTCCTTATAAAATCGTGGAATTTTCCCTGTCCAATTCGTATAATCTCCACCAAGAATTATAATATCCTTTTCCTGCTTATTTATCAGTTTAATAATTCTATCAAGCTGCTTTTGATTAAATCTCGCATAAGTATCAATCTGAAAATCCGCCGCAAATACAATTTTCTTTCCATCAAATTCTTGCGGAATATCCTTTGAGGCAATCTCTATCGTTCTTACTTTAAGTTGCGTGTACTCATAATGTGCGTAAATTAGGCAAATTATAAAAAATATTACTAAAATACCTAAAACTGATAATATTATTTTTCTAGTTATCATAAAATTTTTCCCTCTTAAACTTTTTACCATTTAAATTCTTCTTAATTCAAAAATCACAATTTCAGGCTGTGCAAAAAACCTAATAAACATCTCAAGGAAAGCCCCTCCTAATCCCGAAGTAATGTATATTTTATGCCCGTCGTACTCTTTCATTCCGTATCCATATTTCTTTTTATCTTTTATTGCTGACACAATAATTTTTCCAAAAAAAGTAACTTGTCCGCCGTGAGTATGTCCCGCCAGTGTCATATCAGCCTTTTCCTTCTCATCTTCTGTCATTTCCTCAAAATATTCAGGATTATGAGTCAAAAATAATACAAAGTCCTCTTTTTTCAATCCTTCAAGAGCCTTTTTTGCATCAGGCTTTCCATGCCACAAGTCTGTTACTCCTGCGATATATATATTTTCATTGTTAATTGTTATTTTCCTATTTTCATTTACAAGTAGATTAAATCCAAGTTTTTTCATATTTTCAGCAGTTTCCTTTTCACCTGGATACTCATGATTCCCATAAATCGCATACACTCCAAGTTCTGGAATCTTTATATCCTTCGCATCCTCATAAAACTTAGGAATATTTTTCTCCCAAGTCGCATAATCTCCCCCCAGCAGTATCATATCCTTTTTCTGTGCATTAATCAGCTCAATCGCCTTTTTCTGCTGTTTTTTATTATACCGTGCCATCGTATCATACTGAAAATCTGCAACAAACAGCACTCTCTTTCCATCAAACTCCTTTGGCACATCCTTAGACTTTATCTCAATCATTTTAATTTTTATTTGTTTATATTCATAATGTGAATCAATCAGAAACACAATAATTATTGTTAAAAAAACATACAAAACATTAAGAATCCAACTTTTTCCTTTCATTTTTTCTCCTTATTAATAAATTTACTCCTAACCCCATAAGAAATATTACATCCAAAGAACCAATATAAGCGATATAACCGTAAATAATAAATACCACAAATATTCCCAATTTATCATCCCCAAGTGACAAATCTAAAAATGTTCCTTGAATCCATATCCATAGTATCAATATCTTTACTATAATTGCAGCTATTGTTAAAACAATTACAGGTTTTTTCTCAATTTTTGCTTTTACATAAAAATACGAACAAAGTATATTAAGAAAAATCATTATAAAATAAATTATTCCTAAATATTTTTCTTCATCAATTTTTAAATACTCTGAAAACAATTCTCCCACCATCACCAATAGAAAAAATATTAAAATATTAAAACAAAGCAAATGAATAAAATAAAAACTCCTAAGAAATATTTTTTTCATTTCTTCTCCTTCTAAATAAATTGAACAATAATCCCAAATAGAAGTATAAATTTGTCATTCCCATATAAGCTCCAAAGCCTGCTACCATGAAAAATGCAAAAAATATACTTTCTCCCGTATCATCAAGGGACGTTATATATTTTAATATACAAAAAAGTATTACTGCTTTTATTGTTACTATAACTAATGGAGGAATTAACAAACTTTTTTTACCCACTTTTATTTTTGAAATTAAATAAGCAAAAATGAAGCTAATGATAATAAAAATAATTTCTTCTAGTGAAAATAATCTTTCTAAAATCCACTTATTTTTTATATTTAAACTTTCTAAAAAACTATAAATGCTATTATTAAACCTTATAATCACCAAAATAATGTCAAAAAATATTAAAAACAACAAGTAGAATAACCAAAAAAATACTTTTTTCATTTTCATTCTCCACCTAATTTTTTATTTAACTATTTAAAAATTTCAAAAATTAAATTTTTTCTTTTTCCAAAATCTTTTATCCATTAGGGTTATCATCAAGAATTATCGCACAAATAATATAAGCCAACAAGCCTGTTCCCGCACAAAGAACCAAAATGAGCCACAATATCCTTACAATATTTGAATCAATGTCAAAATATTCCGCAATTCCTCCACATACACCTGTAAGTTTTCTATCTTTTACTGATTTGTACAATTTCTTTTTCATAAAATAAAACTCCTTTTTTCATTTGCTTTATATACGAGTATTTTCTATTTTTCTTCCTAATTACTCACAAATTCCTTAATTTTCTCAAGAAATTTCTTCCTATCCTCATCTTTACCTTTTGCTCTAAAACTATAATGAATCCATTCTGTTTTTTTTATTCCAACACCACCAAGATTGGCTTTCTTCATAGTAATTCCAAATCCTGTTATACTTAATAAAATTTTAGGCGCTTCAGCTGTCGTAATCATTTTTGCTGTTTTTATATTAGTCAAAAGACCCTTTATTCCATTTTTTGCGCTTTCATATGCAAAGCCTTTAACCATAACTTTATCAAAAAATCCTTTTAATATCGCAGGCATTGACATCCACCAGATCGGAAATACAAGTATCAGTTCATCAGTATTTTTCAATATTTTCTGATATTTTAAAACTAAAGGATCAACACTTTTCCCTTGTGAATACAAAGATAATTCTTCTTCTGTCATTACAGGATTAAATCCATCCTTATTCAAATCTATAATTGTATATTTTTCTTTTATTTCATCAAGTTTTTGGACTATATTATCTAAAATTGCCTTGTTAAAACTTTTGCTGTAAGGATGTGAAAAAACTATTGTTTTCATTTTTGAATTTCCTCTTTTCTACAAATAATTTTTCAAAATACTTTATTAAAACTTTTTGGATATATTTAAATTTAATACAAAAATTAGCGATTTCCATATTTAAAAAAATTTTTAACCTATAATCTTTGAAATTAATTTGGCGAACAGTGTCCGCCATTTTCCAAAACCATAAAACAATAAAAGTTTTCTAAATTATGCGAACGGTGTTCACACTTTTTGTATTTAAAAAATCAGAAAATTCCCTCCATCTCTACCTAAACTAACATTAGTATTTTATCTATTCTTTTACTTTCAAAACTAAAGGCTTTCCTATAATAAGACACAAATTACCCAATACACCAAGCGTCAAAGCACTTAAAAGGAATTTACTTGTTTCTATTTCTCCATTTAAAGTTTTAAATAATAAAATTGTAATTGAAAGCCAAAATATCAAAGCAAATAACCAATTTTTCCAATTAAATCTTATTTCAATTTCCATAACTTCTTTTTCAATGTTTATTTTTTGTTCCGAACTTTTAACAAAAAGTGTACTTGCTTTAATTGTATGTTCTCCATAATCTACATATTCAATTTCTTTTTTTGTTCCTTTAAATGTTATAATTTCATCATCTAGAAAAAAATCCATTGAAATATTTTGTCTAATATTTGATTTATCATTTATAATCAATTTAGGCATAAATTTCCCTCTCGATCATTCAGAATTATTTATTATAAAGCCTATTTATCCCATTAATATAAGCCTTTATACTTGCTTCCACAACATCTGTACTTTGTCTTCTACCAATAGATCTATTTCCATTTTCATCTTTCCAAAATCAATTTTAATTATCGTAAAATCTATTTCTTTTATCTTAATTTATTGAGAAATATGTAAAACTTCGTACACTTTTGAATTTTCTACTTCTTTAGGAGCAGCTTCAAAAAAATAATACTCTGTATGTTTCCAATTTTCAGGATTATATACTAATGCTTTTCCAACAATTTTATCATCTGATATAGAAAATTCCATTCTTTTCATTTTTTCCATCGGTTTTGTTTCGTTCTCTATTTCCAATAAATATTTTGCTTTAGAAAAGTTTTCATTAAACTCTTGCAACAATGGTATTCCAATATTTATAGTCTGCCAGCCAAAAGAATTTAAAATATTATCATAGAAACCATCAAATATGAATTTATTCATTCCTTTGTTATCTTTCCAAAAGTATAATGGCGAATATTCTTTATTTTCCTCAGAGATTAGATAGGCTTTAAAAAATAAATCTTCAAATCCATCTGTTTTAAATCCATTTTCTTGCACTCTTTTTCTAATATTGTTCATATCAAAATCATTTGGAAGTTTTACTTTATACTGCATCATTATCATATCTTTTATCCTCCAATATTTTCTATTTAATTACTATATAATCTATTTATTCCATTAATATAAGCCTTAATACTAGCTTCAACTACATCTGTACTTTGTCCTCTACCGATAAATCTGTTTCCATTTTTCTCGATAATCACAACTACTTGTGCCTGTGCATCCGTATCTCCTGTAATTGCTTCCAATTTATATTCTTCCAAGACAAAAGTGTCGCTCACTGCTAGGTTTACTGCGTTGTAAGCTGCGTCAACTGGTCCATCTCCAAGAGCTTCTTTAACCAATTTTTCTCCATCCAAGTCGATTGTAACTGTAGCTTTTGGTT
>ERZ772926.636-NODE-636-length-18909-cov-4.211997_pt1 | contig 18909 bp, 18 predicted proteins | sample MGYA00511136_ERZ772926 | MGnify/ENA primary metagenome ERZ772926 (study PRJEB29015, sample SAMEA2737917) | human oral metagenome | biome: human oral; feature: human-associated habitat; material: dental | place: China | collected 2153 ... | reverse complement strand
TGTCAGCACGTCTCTGTACACTTTTGAGAGACCAAAAGTAAAAAGTACCGTCTATCATTATAGCACGACGATACTTTTCTGTCAATACATTTTTTCTATTTTAAGCTTATCTCTGCTTATTAGATTGCTGCTAACTTATTGCTGCGGCTGAGCCACTGCTTCTTCTGATACAGCAGCTGGATTTTCATAAACACCAGCCTGAGCCCCTTCTGGGTCAATCAGGACAGCTATTGCATGAATACGGCTTTGGAATCTAGCCTTAGTAGCTGCATCTTTGACCTTCTCTGCTGCAGTCTTAGCTAGCTGCAAATCTTCCAAAGTTTGCATGGTTTCAAGTTGTTTAACCGCTTCTTCTGCGGCCTGAACTGCTTGCTCCTCTTCCTGAATTTCTTTTTCCTGTGCTTCTTTTTGAGCAGAAGACAGTTGTAAAGAAGAGCTGCTTGATGCGATGCTGGCAGCTGAACTAACTGAATTCCTATTGGTATTAGACTGCCCCTGCACAAAAACCATGCCAGTAATCAGAATCCCAAATAAAATCGACAATACTCCTAAACGAATCCACAACGGACTGTGGTCAAACTTTTCTAAAACTGTTTTCATCTATAATCTCCGCCCTTTTCCCTAATCAAAAATATTTCCAATTTCCACATCAATGGTATTCGCCTTGACATCAATATTGGTTACTTTCAAGAGCGATTTATAGTCCAGATAATCGCGATTAGCCTGCGCGTTGTCCGCAAAGACAGCTACACCTGCCAACTCAGAGTCAAACTCAGACAAGAGGCTAATCATCCCTGTAATGGTCCCCCCGCCTTTGAGGAAGTCATCCACAATCAAGACACGACTGCCGGCCTTGAGACTTCGCTTGGACAAGAACATCTTTTCGATACGATCTCCGCTGGAGCCAGATACGTAGTTGACACTGACCGTTGACCCTTCTGTAATCTTTAAATCCCGACGAACGATGACAAAAGGTACATTGAGAACATTGGCTACTGCATTGGCCAAAGGTACACCCTTAGTTGCAACCGTCATGACAGCATCAATCTGTTGACCTTTAAAGCTTTTTGCAATGATCCGTCCGATATTATTCAAAATGGATGGAGTACTGAGCAAATCAGATAGGTAAATGTAGCCTCCCGGAAGAATCCGATTACTTTCAGACAGCTGATCACAAAGACCTTGCACAATGGTCTTAGCTTCTGTATCGGAGATGGACGGGCTGAAAATCACTCCTCCACCGGCACCAGTAATCGTTTCAATGGTCCCAATTTCAATCTCTTCAAAGGCTCGCTTAATAATGACAATATCTTCTGAAATAGAAGATTTGGCAGATTCATATTTTTCTGCAAATGTATTTAAGCTCGTTAATTCATAAGGATGGTTAATCAAATAATTGGAGATAACCACCATACGCTCACTTCTTCTTAATTTCATTTTTTCACCAATTAAAGTTATTTTATTCATTATACCATAACAGAAACAAAAAAACGAACATTCTTTTCCAAGTAATGTCCATTTTTCGTATTTTACTGTTCAAGTTTTGGTTTGTAGAAAGAACGGCCTTCAAGAGCGAATATTTTATTGCTCATTTGACCTGGATCTACAAGTCCTAAGGCAGCAGTCATCATCATCATCTCCGCATCCAGATTATCAATCATGTGCAGAATCTCCGCCTCCATAATCTTAGGCCGGACAGGACTGCCATATTCCAAGAGACCGTGGTGGCTGAGAAGAACATGCCGCAGGACAATAACCTCTTCCTTACTATCGTCAATTTTCAGCTCCATCAAGGTCTTGGTCAATTCTTCATCAATCAAAGCGATGTGGCCAATCAGATTGCCTCGCACAGTGTACTCTGTATTTTCTGGACCGCTGAGCTCAATAACCTTGGCCAAGTCATGGAGCATGATCCCTGCGAATAACAAGCTTTTATTAAGCTGAGGATAAATGTCTCCGATAGCATCTGCCAGCTTGACCATAGTAGCGGTATGAAAGGACAGACCAGACTCAAAAGCATGGTGATTGGTCTTGGCAGCTGGATAGGAATAGAACTCCTTGTCATACTTGCTATAAAGCGAGCGGACCACGCGCTGCCAGACCGAATTCTCAATCTTGAAAATCATCTGAGATAAATAGTCTCGGATTTCTTTCTGATCTACTGGCGGTTTTTCCTTGAAATCCGCTGGATCGTTGGGCTCTCCAGCCTTAGGAAGACGCAGGGTCAGTTGATTGACCTGGGGCGTGTTATTGTAGACTTCCCGTCGGCCTTGCATGTGCACAACCTTGCCAGCAGTGAATTCTTCAACATTATGTGGCTGAGCATCCCAGAGTTTGCCCTCGATTACCCCTGTATCGTCTTGGAAAGTAAAGGCCAGATAATTTTTCCCAGCCCTTGTCTGACGGACTTCTGCTGACTTGATCAGATAGAAACCTTCAAACAGTTCATCTTTTTTCATTTGATTAATCTTCATTGTTTTCCCTTTCTTCTGAAAAATCAAGTAAGTTCAAATCGAGGTCTTGGTCAGACAGCTCAATATGGCGTAAGGTTCTTTCGATTGCCCCTGTCCGCCGAGTCAAGAGTTCATCAATATTGCCTGAAGCATGCTGTAAGTGCTTTTGTGCCTTGGTCAGGATGCCACCGAACTTGTTAAACTCGGATTTGACAGAACCCAGAACCTTGCTGATGTCGTCCGCACTTTTTTGGATATTGAGCGTTTTAAAGCCGACAGACAGTGAATTAAGCAAGGCAGATAGGGTAGACGGCCCCGCTACCACAATCTGCTCCTCCCGCCGCAAACTGTCAAAAAAGGCTGGGTTGCGAACAACTTCCGAATAGAGACCTTCTGTTGGCAGAAACATAATACCAAAGTTGGTCGTAGCCGGCGGTGCCAGATATTTACTCTTAATATCCTTGGCAAAGCGTTTAACGCTTGCTAAGAGAGACTTGCGGTAGAGCTCAATCTCATCCTTGCTGCCAGACTCATAAGCATCTTCCAAACGGTAGTAATCAGCTAGAGGAAACTTAGAATCAATGGGCAGATAGACATATTCATGCTCCGTCTGTCCCGGCAGTTTAATAGCATATTCGACACGCTCACTGGAACCGGCCACCGTCACAAACTCTCGCTCATACTGGCTGGCCGTCATGATGTCCTCGATAATCTGCCCAAGCTGCAGCTCGCCTAAAATCCCTCGGGTCTTGGTATTGGATAAGACCTTATTCAGTGTACCGACATCTCGGGCAACACTCTGCATTTCTCCCAAGCCGCGATTGACAGACTCCAACTGCTTAGAAACGGTCTCAAAAGAAGTCTGAAGACGAGTCTGAAGTGTTTTTTCCAATTTTTCTTCAACAGTCTGACGCATCTGCTCTAGACGGGTTTCATTGGACTCTTGGATCTGCTGCATACGCTCGTCAGTTTTATCCCGATTCTTGGTCAGGTTGTCACTGATTTCCAAGCGCAGCTCTGTCAAGTTGCGGTGCAAATCTGTCCTGACCTCGCTCAAACGATCTCCCAGAGCTAATTCCAGCTCTTTCTGAGCCGTTTGCTTTTTCTGGCTTTCTTGCTCCAAGCGATAGTCCAACTGATCCGATAGATGATCTGCCTGATTTTCTAAGACTTGCTTTAGCGTCTCGGTCTGCTGACTAAGCTTTTGCCATAGGAGAAAGGTCAGCACTAGGTTTCCCAAAAGAATGAGGATGATTATAAACTCCATATCAGCTCCTGTCTTTGCTGTAAATGACGACTGTATAGCCGCTATCAAAGTCCAAATAAATGGGCCTATCTATAAATTCGTTAGAAGAATACACTTTTTTGAAAAAAAAGTTATCTTTATTGAGCGGATATTTGGCGCCCTCAATCGTTAAGGCAGCATCATCCGACGGCAGAAAGGCTAGATAGCGCATGCCAGCTACCGGTTTGATTTCATGGCGACCCTTAGGAACATAGGTCAGCAGATTCTGTTCGTCTTCCAGAAAAATCTTCTCCATGTATGGTGCAATTTTTTCATTACTGGGCAGGAAAACATTAGCCAAAGCATGATCCAGACGGCCTCCAAAGGCTCCAAAAATAGTTAGACAAGCATCTGGATACCGCTCAAAACAAGCTAGAACAGCTAACTCCAAGTCCGTATCATCCTTTTCAGGATGGGCCTGAACGACTTCCTTGGCTCTATCTTTTATGCGCAGCAATTCTTCCTTGCTCACAGAGTCAAAATCCCCGACAGCCAAATCAGGACAAACTCCTTGCTCAAGCAGAAAGAGGCTCCCACGGTCTACTCCGACCAACACATCAAAATCTAAGCTAAAATGCTCCAAGTTTCCGCCAGCAAACAGCGCAATCTCAGTCATGTAGGGCATCCCGTAAGGTCTGAACTTGATGATTGACATCGCCCTTGAAGACATAGCTGCCTGCTACGAAGACATTGGCACCGGCTTCTTTAGCAATACCAATGGTCTTATCGTCAATACCGCCATCCACTTCAATATCAAAATTCAGCTGATTGACTTCGCGCAGAACGACCAGTTCTCGAATCTTATCCATGGTTTCTGGCAGAAAGGCCTGGCCGCCAAAGCCTGGATTAACTGTCATCACAAGGACTTGGTCAACCAGATTTAAAACATTTTTGACTGCTTCAACTGGTGTTCCCGGATTAATCACAACACTAGGCTTGACTCCTGCTGCCCGAATCTTCTGAAGCGCTCCGTGGATATGTGGTGTCGCTTCAGCATGAATGCTGATAATATCTGCACCGGCACGAGCGAATTCCTCAATATGATGCTCTGGATTGGAAACCATCAGATGGCAGTCAAAGACTAGCTTGCTGTGAGGACGCATACTGGCAACAACCCCAGCTCCAAAGCTGATATTTGGTACAAAATGACCATCCATAATATCGATATGGGCATACTCAGCACCTGTCGCTTCTAATTTCTTCAATTCTGCTTCAAAATTAGCATAGTCCGCACTTAAGATTGAAGGGGCGATTTTGAACGATGTCATAGTTCTTCTCCTTATTTAGAATTTTTTTTGGCAACTTTTTTATAAGTTTCCCGACGATTCTCAATCTCGCTGAGAAACTGCAGATAATTATCAAAGCGGAAGGACGCTATCTTGCCGGTCTCAACAGCTGGCTTGACTGCACAAGCTGGCTCGTGAGTATGGGTACAAGTACGAAATTTACAGAATTGGCTGAACTCAGCAATCTCAGGAAAGGCTTGATTGAGGTCTTCAGCTGTACTCACCTCGTAATCCAAAGACGAAAATCCTGGCGTATCGGCAATCTTACCGCCGTTTAGATTGTAAAAACTGACAGCCCGTGTCGTATGACGGCCGCGACCCAGACTTTCAGAAATCTCTCCTGTTTCTAACTCTAGATCTGGGGCGATTTTATTTAGCAGGGTAGACTTTCCGACCCCAGTCTGTCCCATGAAAACAGTGATTTTCCCTGTCAGCAACGGCAGCAACTCCTCAGTAGCCTTAAGGATCTCATAACCGATAGCCTGATAGGCCTTTACATAGACATCCAAGCTCTGCTCATCTTCAAGCAGGTCTAACTTGCTGATGTAGATAATAGGATGAATCTGTTTATGCTCTAAAAGCACCAGAAAGCGATCCAACAGATTGGCATTGAAATCCGGCTCTTTCGCGCTCATGATTACAACTGCCTGGTCAATATTGACAATCGGCGGCCGTACAAGACTGTTCTTTCGCTCTGCTATTTTTAAAATATAGCCTTCCGAGTCTTTTTCTGCTGAAAATTCAACTTCATCACCAACATAAGGTGTCTGCCCTTTTTTGCGAAAATTCCCCCGCGCTCTGGTTTGATAAACCTGTCCGTCCGACTCTACATAATAGAAACCAGCCAGGGCCTTAATGATTTTTCCTTGCAAGATTGCTCCTTAAAAGTTAATACACTCATTATAACAAAAAAAGCGAGATTTAGCTTGCTTGTTTTACATAGAAGGCATTTCTTAAGGTTGGGTTCATTTTTCATAGAAAGCAGCTGCTTTTAAATATTTGGAATAAAACTGACATGATAAAAGCGAACAAGTCCAAAAGAACCTGTTCGCTTTTTTATATCGAATGAGATGTTTACTGTGATTTTCAGTAAGTCATAAAACTGATTAGCTGCGTTTAGCCTTAGCCATCAGCATTCCTCCTGCGAGAAGCGCTGCTAGGAAGCCAAGAATAGTAACAAGGAGATTTTCTTCCTGACCAGTACGAGGAAGAGTTTTTCCTCCGACTTTCGGAGCTTGACCGCCTGGCTTATTAGTTGAAACCTTATCTTCAACACTCTCTTTCTTAGCAGGGATATGACTGAAGGTTAGCTGAGTACCGTTGATCTCAAGCTTGTAGCCATCTACTGGATCAGCTGCAACGCTGTAGACAATTTCCTTACCGTCCTTGTACTTAGGAAGATCGCTAAAGTTATACTGCCAACCATTTTCTTCTGATACAACCTCTTCTTTGATTGGTTTGCCATCTGCCAAGAGGCGAACAGTAATCTTAGAAGGTCGCACCTTATCTTGATTTTCAGCATCAGACCATACAGCAGTTCCCTTAACAGCAATCTGTGTTGGTTTATAGCTGTTAGTCAAAGTGAAGCTGCCATCTGTTGCTTGTTCTTGGCTGCTGCTATAACCCTCAACTGTCACTTCTTCAAGGACTGTATAGTTGATTTTCTTGCCCTTCTTATTCTTAGGCAGATCTTTAGACTCAAACTTCCAGTCAGTAGCGGCTGTCACTTCCAGCTCATCTACCACCTTGTCTCCGTCCAAAATCTTGACCTTGATAGATGATGGGCGCTTGCCATCTTGGTTATTTGCATCATCCCAAACCTTTTGACCAGAGACTTTAACGGTTTCTGGAGTGTAGGAGTTGGTAATGGTGAATTTATCAATCTTAGTTTCATACTGAGCAACAGCATCTTCAGTAAGTGTGTAGGCAATCTCTTGACCATTTCTATATTTAGGCAGGTCTTTAGATTCAAACTTCCATCCATTAGCAGCTGTTACTTCAAGTGTATCAACAACAGTGCTTCCATCCATTACTTTAACTGTAATAGATGTTGGGCGTTTGCCGTCTTGATCGTCTGCATCATACCAGACTTTCTGACCAGAAACTTTAACCTGCTCTGGAATATGAGAGTTAGTGATTGTCTGACCTTCTACTTTCGGACTGTACCCTTTTTCTTTCAAAGCGGCTACTGTTGCATCATCCTCTTTGACAGAGTAGGTGATCTCCTGTCCCTTGTCAAACTGAGGCAGATTGGTGAAGCTTGCTTTCCAAGTGTTAGCAGCTGTCTCATTATCAGCCGTCAAGGTCAATGTCTTACCTGCAACAGCAATTGGCTCTTCACCATTTACTGAGCGATACAGTTGCACTGTGATAGAAGCTGGACGCTTACCGTCTTGGTTATTAGCATCATCCCAGACCTTCGTAACAGCATACTCCGTACTTTGAGGAGTGTAAGAATTGGTAATGGTGAACTTATCAATCTTAGTTTGATAGTCCGCAACTGCTTCTTCAGTAACAGTATAGGCAATCTCTTGACCTGCTGCATACTTAGGAAGGGCTTTAGACTCAAACTTCCAATCGTTAGCAGCTGTTACTTCCAACTCATCTACGACAGTATCGCCATTTTTCACCTTAACCTTAACAGAAGCTGGACGCTTGCCATCTTGGTTATCAGCGTCATCCCAGACTTTTTGACCGGAAATCTTAATCATCTCTGGAGTGTAAGAGTTGGTAACTGTGAAATCTTTGATTTCTTTAGTGTAGCCAGCTACATCATCTTCCTCGATAGAGTAATCAATCTTCTGACCATTTTCATAGACTGGCAGATTTTCAAATTTGGTTTGCCATTGATTAGCAGCAGTCACTTCCTTGCTAGCGACTTCTGTCTTGACACCGCCGACGGTCTTCATCAGCTTAATGCTAATCTTAGTTGGACGCTTACCGTCTTGATTATCGCTGTCATTCCAGGTCTTGCTGGCAGTGATTTCTGTCTTTTCTGGTGTATAAGAGTTAGTGATATTGTAGCCGTTGAGATTGGTTGAGTAACCCGGTACAGCTTCTTCCGTTACTGTATAGGTAATTCGTTGGCCATCCTTGTAGACTGGCAAGCCAGTAAAGTTGTAAGACCAGCCTTCTGCCTCACCGACTGTTTGTATATTGACTTTTTGACCATCAGCTAGCAGATTAACTGTGATAGAAGCTGGACGTTTGCCATCTTGGTTATCGCCATCTTCCCAAGTCTTGCTTCCAGACACAGTCGTTGTCTCTGGAGTGTAAGAATTAGTGATGTTGTAACCATCCACTTTGCTAGTATAACCTGGAACAGCTTCCTCACTTACAGTATAAGTAATTTCTTGACCTGCTGCATACTTAGGCAAAGCCTTGGATTCATACTTCCATTCGTTAGCGGAAGTCACATTTTGCTCATCAACAACCGTATCACCATTCAGAATTTTAACCTTAACAGAAGCTGGGCGCTTACCATCTTGGTTATCTGCATCATCCCACTTCTTCTGACCGGAAATCTTGACCGTTTCTGGGGTGTAAGTGTTGGTGATGTTGTAGCCGTCCACTTTGCTTGTGTAGCCTGAGACAGCTTCTTCTGCAACAGTATAAGCAATTTCTTGGCCTGCTGCATATTTAGGAAGAAGATTGGATTCATATTTCCAACCATTAGCAGCCGTCACTTCCTGCACATCGACAACATCTTGGCCTTTCAAGATCTTGACTCTAACAGCATTTGGACGCTTGCCGTCTTGATTTTCCGCATCTTCCCACTTCTTCTGACCAGAAATCTTGATTGTTTCTGGTTTGTAAGTGTTGGTCACTACAAAGCCGTCAGCAGCATTACCAGTTACCTGAGATTGATAGTGAGGGACCGCGTCTTCTTCCAGAGAATAAACAACTTCTTGTCCCTTTTCATATTTGTTCAAGTTGGCGAACTCGGTTGCCCACTGGTCAGCTTCAGTCAGAGTTCGGTTCGCAACTTCTGATTTCTGACCACCAACTTCCTTATAAAGTTTTACAACAATATTGGCAGGACGTTTGCCGTCTTGATTTTCAGCATCATCCCATTTCTTGCTGGCTTTGATAGCGATCTTCTCTGGCGTACGAGTATTGGTAACAGTGAGATTTTCCTGATCTACTTCTGGAGCATCGTAGCCATCAAGCTGATCTTCACCGATTGTATAGGTGATTTTTTGACCATTTGTATCAAAGATTGGTAAATCAGTTGTCTGAGCTGTCCACTCCGCATCTGTACTGCCACCAGTTACGGTCACTGTCTTATCAGCCAGTTTTTGACCGTTAGCATAGACATCTACAGTAATGGAAGCCGGACGCTTGCCATCCTGATTGTTTTCATCTTTCCAAACTTTCTTGACTGTCAGCTTTTTGCTAGCATTTGGATCCACCGTATTCTTGACTGTCTTAACCGCTCCATCAGCCTTGATAGTCACCTTCATCGGCTGGTTGTCTAGTACATAGCCTTCCGGAGCTGTTACTTCTTCTACTGTGAATTGACCTTTCTTGATTTCTTCACTTGAGAAAGGCTGTGTAGAAACCCGACCGTTAGCATCTGTCGGTGGCAGAGTAATCTCTTCACCGCTAGGAGTTGTCACCTTAAAGACAGCACCTTCCAGCATTTTGCCAGTCTTAGAATCTTGCTTGTAGAGAACCAGACTGTTGCTGATATCAGCTGTAATGACACCACCCTCTGTAATCCGGCTGCTACGTTCTATTATAGAAGACTTAACACTAGGACGATCATCTCTGAATGGCAATGTTTCATTGTCAACTTCCATTTCAGCTATATTGGATACCAAAGATCCGTCAGCCGGAGAAGTTGTCATATAGTTCAACATAAAGGCATGGTTGCCTGGATTAAGAATTGTCAGAGTAAACTCTGTATAGGTCTCATTATAGGCAACCGTATAATCTTGACCTTCTTTCAAGATAACAGAATTTGCAATACTTGATAAACTCTGTGTGTACTCCCCTTGGCGAAGGACAAATTGCTCCGGAACGAACTGCATCGGCGCACTGTTATCCGGAATAGTATCCTTGATAACAATCGGCGAATTATAGGACTTTTGCTGAGTATTGATACGTACAGTCCAGTTGTGTGAGTAGTCACCGCTCTTGTCTAGAATAGCCGAATTGTATGGCTTCTTAGCAATAACTCCCCCAATTTTAGCGTAGTTCTCACCGGCGGTTGAAAAGCCGCCTTGTTTACGCTCGTTAATGGTTACCTTATGGCTCATTGCCCCTTGAGTTTCCTCAGGATTATAATTCCAGTCCTGATCAGCGCCTACTGTCGTCGCCTGAAAATCAAAGAAGAAGCTCCCTCTTACTCCACTAGCAGTTGTCTTGGCCTTGTAATCTGCCAAATTCTGAATAGTAACCGTGATCAAACCGCCCTTACCCGAACCATTCGACGTCATCTTAGCAGCTCCAAGCTGGACCTGCGTTTCATTATCCGTCAGGGTAAAGGTTGTACCATTAGCAATGGTTGCACCGTTCGGTACTGTAAAGGTAAAGGTATCCCCATCCTTGAGCTTGTTATCGTAAGCAGACAAATCAAAAACTAGCTCATAGCGATAATTTCCCCCTTGAACCAAATTGTAAGCACCGTTAACCTTGGTTGCTTCGCGGCCATTAGAGTGGTCCCAGATTTTAATATCTGTGATTGCATTCTTCAAAGCATCCGCTTGAGCAGTTGCTGTAAAGAGCTTCAAATCCAGCAAAAACAGAAGGGGCAGCATCAAAAATAGTAGCCATTTTTTCAGTTTCATAACATTCTCCTTTTTTATTTCGTTACCTAAATAAGTAATTAATCTAATTGTAACAAATACTTGCTATAATGGCAATATCATAGAACTATTTTAGTAAAGAAAAAATAGAAGCTTTTTCGTAGTATGAAAAAATTTCACATTCTCTATTGGCATTTTCACAAAAATAAGTTATAATAGAGTCTCAAGCGGAGGTGGTGGAACGGCAGACACGCATGCTTCAGGCGCATGTGCCCGTACGGGTGTGAGGGTTCAAATCCCTTCCTCCGCATAAAAGGTAATCCTATCAATCATGATAGGATTTTTTGTTATTATGAAGCAGAATTACACTGCTGAGAAAAGCCAGAAAGGTCAGTCCCCCTGTTAAATACTTCTCTAATAGACTCACGGTCACAAAGAAATTGAAAACAGTAGCCAAAAAGAGAAAAACAGTTCCGCTTAAGATGATCTTTCTCAAAACAGAAGACTTCAAGCCACTTCTTAGCCAACCGCCAAAAGATAGATAACTGAAACCAAAGAAACCCCACAGCAAGAAAAGTAGAAAGTTAACAGGCCGCAACCATAAAGGAAATACTATATAAGCGCCGCCAAATACCAAACGTCCCAGAGGCAGACCTAGTAGTAGAAGGAAATGGAGCAAAGACTGCGAAAGCCAGAGTAGGGCAGAAAACAAAGACAGAAATTTCACTTTCATATGTATCTCATTAGCAAAATAGAAGACCAGCTATATAGAGCAGATCTTCTATTTTTTATAATCCCTCAGACTTCAAAGCGTCTGCCAGGCGCGCAAATTCCTCTAAACTCAGAGCTTCTCCCCGAACACTTGGAGATAACTCCGCTCGTTCTAGAGCCGCTGTCAATTTGCCTTTAGTCTCCTCAGACTTCCCAAAACAACTGGTCAGGTTATTCCAGAGAGTTTTCCGGCGGTGGACAAAACTGGCCTTGGAGACCTTGAAAAAGAATTTCTCGTCCTGTACCGCAACAGCAGGCTGGTCTCTGCGCACCATCTTGAGAATAGCCGAATCCACATTAGGCGCTGGCACAAAAACTGTCCGCGGCACGACAAAGGCAACCTTGGCCGTCATATAATACTGCACCGCAATCGACAAACTGCCGTAGGACTTGGTATTCGGCTGAGCTGATATCCGATCCGCTACTTCTTTTTGCATCATAACGACAAACTCACTAAAAGGAATTCCGCTCTCAATCAAATGCATGAGAATCGGCGTCGTGATATAGTAGGGCAAGTTCGCTACTACCTTGATAGGCAAATCAGGATTCTTAAACTCTGCTATGTACTGAGCCAGATCAACCTTGAGAATATCCTGATTAACCACTGTCACATTGTCAAAATCGCGCAGAGTATCCGCCAAAATCGGCACCAGCCGGTCATCAATCTCAAAGGCCATGACTTCGGCGGCACTTTCCGCCAAAAACTCCGTCAAAGCCCCAATACCGGGACCAATCTCGATGACATTGACCTTTTTGTCAATCTCGGCTGTGTCCACAATCTTCTGAAGGATGTTAGTATCCGTCAGGAAATTCTGACCGAAAGATTTTTTAAAAGTGAAACCGTGACGCTCCAGAATGGCACGGGTCACACTATGGTCTGCAATTCTCATCTTCTCTCTTTTCTATCTCTTAACCATCATATAAAAAATCAACCTAATTACTAGTGCCAATAAAAGCAAATATATGACGCCATTAACTCGCTTGTTCTCTTTTGCATCGACCCCAGTCTCATCAAGCCCTTGATCATCTTCTTGGACTTGTACCAGCTCTTCTTGCCTTTGCTCTTGTTTAGCTTCTTGGCCTTGCATTTTCTTCAACTCATTTTGATATGCAACCGAGTCGAGAATATTGTCTTCTGGCAATAATTCTGAGGCATAATAATCAGGAAACCCCATAGCAAGAGCAATTAAGTCCTTACCTGTTAAAGAAAAATCCAAATCTTTTGCTTCACTTTCCTGAATAGCTCGGATATTTTTTAAAAGTTTATCAGAAGCTATAGACAACTCGTCCATAAAAACAACTTCTAAAACATAGAATCCTAGCATATCACCATCTTTAGCATTTACAAGAATATAGCGAACAAAGTCATCATACAGTTGCAGGGTCTGAGGAGCATACTGTTCTAAAAAAGACCGATTTTGGAGAGCATTTTTCTGGAATTTTTCAATAGGAATTAAGATATCCACATTCTGCTCTTGGTAAAATCTTTCTGCCTCATCATCATCTTCTTCTTCGAGCTGTTCCGCTTTTTCCCATATAGGAATAACTGATTGCAAATCTTCTTCATCCCAAAATAATTGCCAAAAACAAGGAATTGTGTAAACTCCCTCCGTTAGAATACGTGCCTCATCGCCGTTTTTTAAATAAATATAGCTTCTATTTGCCATGTTGTTTCCTTTCATAATCTTTTATTAAAGTTTCCACTTCCGCCAAAGTCACCCCAAACAATTCCAACCGTTTTAGCAGTTGCTTGCCATTGGAATAGCCGATACGGAGTTCTTCACCCAGATACTCTCGGCGCTGACGGCTGTCGCTTCCCATAAGCAGACCCAGTCGCACAAGATCGCTTTTGGTGATATCAAAATTATCCTCATCATCGAAATATCCGACCAGCCCAGCTAACGCCTGCTGTAAATCCTCAAATGAAGCGTGTTCCACTCCAAGCGATTTACCTTTGTTCTTAGACTTTGGAGCTGCCTCATCTCGACGGAGAAAGGCATGTTGAGCAGTTGGCACGGCTTCCATAATCATTCGACGGATACGCTCACCGTTGTAGTCTGGATCGGTAAAGACAATAACCCCACGCAGCTGGTGCAGTTTCTCTATCCGCTCTAGGTCTTCTTCATTGATAGCGGAGCCTCTCGTCTCGTAAGTGTCAACTTGGTAAAATCGCTGAAGGTTAGCTGTATCATCCTTGCCCTCAACGACGATTACCTGAGGAATTTTTATCTTCTCAGTCAAGCCCAAACACCTTCTTTGCATTTTCATAGGTCGCCTGCGCTACTTCTTCGACAGTCAACCCACGAAGCTCAGCAATTTTCTCTACAACATAGCGGGTATAGGCTGTTTTGTTTTCTCGGCCACGCTTGGGAACGGGCGCCAGATAAGGTGCATCCGTCTCAACGAGAATTTTGTCTAAAGGCAGGCTCTGCGCAGCCTCCTGAATATCCGTCGCTTTCTTAAAGGTGACGACTCCAGAAAATGAAATCATCATTCCTAGCTCGATAAAACGCTCTGCCATTTCCAAAGAACCCGAATAAGAGTGCATAATACCACCTCGAGGGCCTACACCCTCACTCTTGATAGTCTCATAGGTATCCTCCAATGCGTCACGTGTGTGAACGACAAAGGGCAGGTTCAGCTCTTTGGAGAGCTGGATTTGGCGTCGAAACACCCGCTCCTGAACATCCTTGGGCGCAGTCATCCAGTGATAGTCCAGCCCAATCTCGCCCAGAGCCAGCACCTTGGGGTGACGAAGCTTGTCCAGCAAATAGGCTTCCACCGCCTCATCATAAGTCCCAGCCTCAGTCGGATGCCAGCCAATCGTAGCATAAAGCTGATCATAGCTGTCGGCCAACTCCAAGGCGCGCTCAATGGTTGATCGGTCAAAACCGACAATATTTATTTTGCTGACGCCCATTTCTGTAGCCAGCTGGAGCTCCTCTGCCTCTCGACCAGCAAATTCTTCCACATTTAAATGCGTGTGTGTGTCAAAAATCTTCATGGTTTACTTCCTTGTCTTTCCTGTCCTTTATTATACCAAAAATTAGACGAAATATTCATCCCCTTCTGCTCTGTTCATCTCCTGATAAGAAATCCATCTCTATAAAATAAGAACTTTTTAGAAACTTTCATCTAGTCCTTAAGACTGATTTTATCTTTTTTCGATATTTTCTTATTGATTATCGATAAGATACGTGTTATAGTTACTAAGAAATGAAACGTTAGTCGGAGGAAATTATGACAGACAAAATGAAAAAGACTGCTGAAGATATGAGCATCACTCTTACAAAAATCAGTATCAGCCTTTTATTTATTGCTTCCATTATCCTGATAGCTCTAGGACCTTGGGTCGTCAACCTAGTTATCGAATTTCCCTCTCCTTTCTTTCAAGGAGAGACACGCTTTTGGATTTTGCTGCTGCTCGGCTATGTCCTAGGCTGCCTAGCGCTGGCCTGCATTGTCCATCTCTATCGGCTCCTTAGCCATATTGGTAAAAATCAGGTCTTTATCACACAAAATGTTCAGTACATGCGCTACCTTGGCTGGGAAGTGGGAACTGTCGCTCTTATCTCCCTCTTTATGGGACTGACAGCCTATTTGCCCATGCTCTTAGTCACTGTTTCTTGCAGCATCTTGACCCTGATTATCCGTGTCATCCGCAATGCCTTTGGCAAGGCCATTGAGCTGCAGGATCAAGTGGACTACACTATTTAGGAGGTCTTATGATTCAGATAAATTTAGACCTTGTCATGGCGAAAAAGCGTATCAGTGCTGGCCGTTTAGCAGAGTTGATTGACCTAACACCAGCCAATCTATCTATCCTAAAAAATAATCGAGCCAAGGCTGTCCGCTTTTCAACACTCAATGCTCTCTGCCGTGAACTAGACTGCCAGCCTGGCGATATTTTGGAGTATATCCCTGACGATGAGGAGGAGAAATAATTATGGAATATCCAGCACAAGAACAGATGAATGTCCAGCCTTGTCTGCCCGCAGAAGCAGAACGACAGACCATCTTCACAGGCCTAGAGGACAAGCAACTGCGATTCTTTAAAATCAGCTATCCAATCCTCTATCTCTTAACCTACTTTTACTCTGCTGTATTTTTTAATTATCAAACTGCATCCTTTTTCCCTTTTGCAATCGGTCTTATATTGCTAAGCGAAGCCTTAATCAGGAAATTGGCCTATCCATCTCTGCAGATAAAGAATCTTGACAGCAGATTAGAGGCTAGAAGCTTTCTGATCATGACGCTAGCTCAAGCCCTAGCTTTAAGTCTCTGGGGACTTCATCGTCAGTTAGAATTTTTCCAATTTCTAGCCATCCACATCTCATTCGCTTTCTATATTCTGTCCCGCACCGGCTGGTTAAGCCAGGGGCGTTTGGGGATCCTGGTCTGGTTTGATGCCATTCAAGCCTTCTGCATCCTGCCCTTTAAAAATTTTATTGCTGCTATTCTAGTCTTTATAGAAGGCAAGCAGCAGGACTCTTTTAACAGCTCTGACAGTATGTCTTCAAAGAAAGCTCAACAGCTCGCTATTATTGCCAGTAGCTTCTTTGTCGCGGGAATCTTGGTCTACTTTGTCTGGTCCCAGCTAAGTCAGGTTTCAGACAGCTTTGCCTCATTCTTCAGCAATACCGCTGTTTTTATTGAGAATCTATTTGACTCCCTCTTTTCAAGTCTTGATAGCAGCATGATTCTCTTCAAGGCCTGCCTGGCTATCCCTGTCAGTCTCTACTTGTACGGCCTCCTAGCTGGCAGTCTGTTAGGCAAAAAAGATACTAAACTTAGCTACAAAAAATTTCAAGCAAGTATCCGTCCTTTGCGAGTAGCCCCTGCTTTGGCAGCCTACATTATCATCGGCAGTCTCTGCCTGACCTATGCAGTCTTCTTCCTGACGGGTCTGGGTGAGCTCGGTCAGCTTCTGAGCGCCGGAACAGTAGCTCAAGCTATTTCTCCGCAGAATGCTTCAACTGTTGCCGTAGCTGGTTTCTGGCAGCTGGTTCGGGTGTCTATCCTTAACTTTGCAGTCCTAGGTGTCTTCTATCTGATTGCTAAAAAGCCACTCTGGGACCAGAAAGGGACGCGATTCGCAGCTACTATCCTCTTTATCTTTACCGGTCTGCTGGCCTTGCTAGCTGGCTGGAAATTATTTGGTATCTACATCTACCTTTACGGGCCAACACCGCTGCGCTTGATTTCAGCATGGTTCATTCTAGTTCTCTTGGTTTGGTGCCTACTGACCCTGATTCGTTTCTATAAACCTATCCAAGCTATTCGCATCGGAATCTTTTACGCCCTGATAAGCTTTACCTTACTCTGCTATCTGTATCCAATACTTTTACCAGTAGCAAAATAAGCAACTGTACTTAACTATACACAAAAAACCAGAAAGAAAAACAGTTTCTTTCTGGTTTTATTCTATTTTTACATCATTTACCAGCATTCAATAATAGACCGCTCACCTTTCCAATTCAAAGAAAAATGATTATATCCTAAAATCACAGGTCAGCAAATGATCATTGACCATGCCAATGGACTGCATAAAGGCATATACAGTCGTAGAACCAACAAAAGAAAAACCTTTCTTTTTGAGTTCTTTACTAATTTTATCGGATAGATCCGTTCGAGCAGGCACCTCTTCAATACTAGACCATGAATTAAGAATCGGTTCATTCTTTACAAAAGACCAAATATAAGAATCCAAACTACCATAGTCTTCTTTTAATTTTAAATAGGCTTTAGCATTTTTTATAACTGCCTTTATTTTCAGCCTATTTCGTATCACTCTTTGATCACTAAGCAATTCTTCAATCTTCTGCTCGTCATAGTTGGAGAGTATTTCAGGATTGAAGTTTTCATAAGCCTCTGTCATAGCATCCATTTTTGACAAAATAGTTTGCCAGCTCAAGCCCGCCTGCTGACCTTCCAAAATCAACATTTTAAAGAGTTTATGCTCGTCATGCACAGGTCGCCCCCAGTCATGGTCATGATAATTTCTCTCAAGCTCACTATTTTCAGCCCAATTGCATCTTTTTATCTCAACCATCTATTTTCTCCTTATAGTTTGATTTTCTCAACTTGATTATTATCTAAGACCAAGAAGGCATTAGAAAAAGATACTTCAAAAAGTTGCAAAGAGTTTATGTATTGCTCAATAATAGCTTGATAATAAGGGTACTTCTGGACAAAAACGCCTCTTATATCCTCAATAGAAAGCTGACTTTCTTTGACTATCCCTTGAATCCGGACATACCTCCCATCACCTTTCGGGATTGTTGTAAGAGCTATACGATTATTGGTTGCCAACTCTTGAATTTTTTGACTATTTTTAAATGAGATAAAGAACAATTTCTTTGTCTCCTCATCATAGTAAAAATTTACAATTCTTACATTTGGGATATCCTTTACAGAAGTTGCTAGGGCCATTTCTGTCTGTTCTGCCAATAAGGCCTTAAAATATTGATTCATATTTGACTCCTTTATTATTTTCTCTAAAACTAGTATAATATAAAAAAGTGTCATTTTTTGAAACCATTTAATAAAAATATGGAGTTTCTCATGAATAAATCTCAAAGAATTAACGATATGCTTATTTTTCTCAATAAGAAAAGACAATTCAATCTAAAAGATATTATGAATCGATATCATATTTCAAAAAGCACTGCCCTTCGTGATATTGCTAGCCTTGAAACATTGGGAATTCCAATTTATTCTGACTTAGGCCGGAATGGCAGTTATAAAATTCTTAGCAACGACTTGTTATCTCCTATTATTTTCTCCATAGATGAAATTTCTGCCTTGTATTTTTCCATGCTAACTCTGGAAAACTACAATATGTGCCCTTTTGATATAGACCTGCAAAAATTAAAAGAAAAATTTGAAAACTCGATTTCAGAACAGCAGTTAAGTAAGATCACAAAAATTGAGAAAATCCTTCAACCAGAAGTCAGGAAAACAATCAACAACTCTCAGTTGCGAATCATTCTTGATATTTTATTACATAGGCAGGAAGAATTTTTTCCAATTAAGTATGATCAGCAGTCTCTTCAGGTTCAATTTGTCAAACTATTTAGCCACAAAGGAGACTGGTATGCGGAGGTCATAAATAAAGACACTGGACAAAAAGAAGAACTTTCCTGCCAGTTTATTGAATTTTACCCATAAATTTAGCACAAAAAAACCAGCGGTCTCGAGTCTCCGCTGGTTTCTTGATAAATCGTTTGGATTAAGCAGCCAAAACTTTGCGTCCTTTACGACGGCGAGCTGCCAATACACGACGACCGTTTTTAGTTGACATACGATGGCGGAAACCATGTTTACGCGCACGACGGATTTTACTTGGTTGATAAGTACGTTTC
>ERZ772926.633-NODE-633-length-18976-cov-26.141272_pt1 | contig 18976 bp, 19 predicted proteins | sample MGYA00511136_ERZ772926 | MGnify/ENA primary metagenome ERZ772926 (study PRJEB29015, sample SAMEA2737917) | human oral metagenome | biome: human oral; feature: human-associated habitat; material: dental | place: China | collected 2153 ... | reverse complement strand
ATGGGTGCAAAACCCTCCTATATGGTTTAATAATGTCAATGCAATAATAATTTTGAACTACAAGCCTATCGTATCTCCTAAATCAATGATGGTTACAGATAGAGACAAATTGAAAGCTTTTTATAAGGTAGTATCAGATTGTAAGAGTGTAAAAGTCGGTTTTGATAGCTGTTGCGTTCCTGGTATTGTAACATGGATGGATGTTAATCCCACACTGATTGAATCATGTGAATCTGCTAGATTTTCAGCATTTATCTCAGAAGATATGAAAATGTATCCATGCTCTTTTATGGCAAATACAGAGATGTATGGTGATTTGAGAACTACTTCATTGCTGAACATTTGGCAAAAGAGCCCTGCATTTAAGAATCACAGGAACAAAATCTTGAAGAATAAATGTGGAGACTGTAACCTTTATCAAATTTGTAATGGTGGATGTGTGTTTATGCCAGAGATCAATCAATGCAGAAATCATTATAATACTCTACAGAGATTTTGTGCAAAACTATAAGGCAATTGATTGTTTTGAGTCCGAAAAGAACATATTAGAAACCGTACAAAAATCGGTGTTAAGGTTCAGGAAGCGGCCATTTAACCACAAAGTCTACATTTGTAGTACCGAAACCGAAGTAATTTGCAGAGTTGAAAAATCCCAATACCTTTCAACCATGAATAGAAATACAGAACAAACGATATTATATTATAGGCACAATGAGAGCACAGATAGCTCTTGATGATTATTGATTCCTGTTATTCAGGATGCTTATGGTGTTTATTATTAGTGTTATAGTTTTCTTAAATCACTAATAACAAACAGTAATACTTTATAGGAATGAAATGAAAATTGAAAAATAAATCAAAGTCTCGATAGTTTATATTCGCCCATTGAGACTTATTGATAATACAATATGAAAAATCTTGTTTTCCGACGAAATGGTATATAGTCATAACCTCTTTATTAGATGTTCTTTGGTTGATAGCACTTTCACTAATCCCTTAAATATCAAAAGATATTTCTCTCCTCTAACGCTGAGGCTGCCACTGCTTTACAACTGTTTTGCCAAGACATCGTCTGTGTAAGTGCCGCGAAGGAACTCCGAACAGACTACGGCGGTAGCTACCGCCACGTTGAGCGACTCAGACGAACGGCTCTTGGGCGAGAAGTTCGGTATCGAGAGTCGAGTATCGATATATGGCGTCAGGCGTTCGGAGATACCTTTGCCCTCGTTGCCCATTACTATCAGTCCGCTTGGAGTGAGTGTGCGTCGGTAGATGTTGTTGCCTTCGAGGAATGTGCCGTAGACATGGGTATCGAAGAGCTTCATACGTCCTACGAAGTCGGGCAGGTCGGTGTATGCGACATCGACGTTTGCCATAGCGCCCATAGTGGCTTGCACGCTCTTGGGGTTGTAGATATCGGCAGTATCTGGCGAACAGACTATCTGCCGTATGCCAAACCAGTCGGCGATACGCACGATAGTACCGAGATTGCCCGTGTCTTGTATGCCGTCGAGTACGATGGTTAGTCCTTTGGTAGGTGGCATATTGTTGATATCGGGGCGAGTCGGTTTCTCGAATACGGCGAGTAGTCGGTGTGGTGTGCTTAGCGACGAAATCTGTCGGAGCAGGTCGGCGTCGTCGACGTATAGATACTCGTGTGCATCGATACCCAGAGCATTTATCTCTGCCTCTTCGCCCACGAGATACCGACACCTAAAGGCAGAGCAGAGGTCTTCGATGATTTTACGCCCCTCGGCTACGAAGAGTTGATGGCGATCGCGATATTTCTTGTATTTAAGAGACGAAATTAGTTTTATCTGTTGTCGTGTCAACATTTTATTGGTGTTTTATTTTACTATAATCTTGCCGCTATCGACTCGTCTGCGGTTGTCATACATTGCTACTATATATATTCCTCGAGCTTCGGGGGCATCTATCTCGGTGGAGCCTTCGGCTATTTTGTGTGTCGATACTATGGTGCCTGCTACGGTCTGTATCTCGAGAGTAAGGCTTCGTGTCGATACCACGGCGAAGCGTTGTCGGCTGCCGACGACAGTGGGGTACTGTGTTACATCGTTGTGATATTGCGGAATAATGGAGCAGGTCTTGATACGTACGCCGTTGTCGGAACGAGTGAGTTCGGCTCGATATCGCTGCCCGAAGTCGAGCTGTCCGTGGCGTATGTATATGAACGAACGTTTTTCGCCCTCGATGACGATATCGTTTTTGTACCAAGCATAGTCTGAAAATCGGTATCCGCCGTTGTATCTCTCGTTGAGTACGGCAATGACGTCGTTCCACATCTGTGTCAGTATACGAGCCGAATACAAGACAGGTAGCACGAGGTCGTAGTGCAGTGTGTTGCAGGTGGCTGCAGTGTCGTATAGCTCTATGTGGCATTGGTAATAATCGGGCTCTATCGGGTCTGGTATGTCGACCTCTATATCGCTTTCACTGCCGAGCCGTCCGCTGCCGTCGGCGAAGCCTTGCCGTAGTGCTTTGCCGTCGAACTCGATTTTGTAGTGTGTCGGTAGCTTGGCGTTGCTTTTTGTTTTTGTGAATTTGATGGAAAAATGTCGGTCGTCGGCACATATCTCATCGGGTAGTATCGGAGGCGAAGCGTCGATGTTTGGTATGATATTGAGCTTAAGGTCTATACGGGCGCAGCGATGTTTCACCCGATATACGCCACTCGTAGCCTCTGTACCGAATATTGTGTCGTAGACGGCAATAGGCAGACGGTCGGCACAGATAGTAATACTATCGGCAAACGACGACGGCAATACCGTAAGGTCGAGCTCCACGATACTGTCGCAGCCGTTGCGGGCAACGAGCGTATCGCGGTATATTCCCGATGTATGGAGGCTATCGCTGCCGAAGACGTACTTTTCGCACGCATACGAAGTGTCTTTGTAACTGTACGAAATATTGGGGTGTTCGGTAAGAATAAGCGTTATAATCGAGTCGCAACCGTTTGGCACTATCACCGTATGTTCGTAAGTACTGGCAACGCTCAAGGGGGTGCCGTAGAAGAGATAGTGGTGCCCTGTACAGAAAAAAGTGCTGACGGTATCGCGAATTTCGGGCAGGGCTCTGAATGGTTCGCCGTATCGGTCGAGGGTGGTATGCTGTTGGAGAAATGTGTTGAATGGCTGAATATCGTCGGCAGTACCGAGCACTCTGTCGTTGCCGGCAAAGAATGTAGCGGGGTTGAACTGTCGTCGGGGAATGCTAAGGTTTTCGTTGACATTGACAGCGTTGTAGACATATTGGTTCCACACACGTCGTGCGGGAGCCCACGCTGCTCCGTCGGACTTGTAGATTCTCAGGAATCCCTCGCGGCGTTCGATGTAATTGTTGTTGTTGCCTCCTACTGCTATTATCTCTGCCTGATAGTCGTTGTCGACATCGGCTACCAATGGATATTCGAACCCCGTGCCGGCATAAGCAGGGAATACGCTTCGGTCGTCGAAGTCGGCGGTGTGCGGGTTGGCGTTCATTATACGGAGGTTCTCTTCGTCGCGGTATACGAGTTCCATGATACCGTCTTGGTTGAAGTCGAAGAGTGTGATACCTGTCCCGCCCGATGGGTCGACCACTTGCGTGGCGTATACTATGTCGAGCATATTAGTCGCTCGGTTCAGTCTGTATGCGGTAATCTTGTCGTACGTTACTTGCACTATCTCTACATCGGGGTTCGAATCGATATTTCCTACCAAAGGCACCGAGACAAACGGATAATTTTGAGGCTGCACCCAAGGGATTCCTCCGTGTGCTATGAGAGACTGAGTGCGGGGATTCCATACAATTATCTGCAACCGAGAGCCGTTTATGTCTGATGTTACGACGTCGAGCTGCCCGTCTTGGTCGATGTCGGCTACTATTGTTTTACCGTCTCGTAACCACAATGTACTGGGTAATGTGTATGTAAATGCGGCAACTACCGTTACGGAGTTTAGCGAGCTATTCGTGCGTGAGTGAATATTCACATTGTAGACATTGAGTCCGGCGCAGAGCTCGAGTCTGTCGTCGCCGAGTACGTTTGCGGCAACGGTAAGCTGCTGGACCCCCAGGGCCCTGCCGCCAAGGGCCCCGAGGGCGTCACCCTCACCTCCAAAGACACCGACACCAGCAGCAAGGTCACCATCACCCTCGACCACCTCACCCGCCAAGACGGCTACCTCCTAGGCACCATCACCTGCGCCATCAAAGACGGCTCCACCGGCGCACCGCTCCACCCCCTACTCGAGGACCCCCAGACACTCCTAGCCAACCAACGCGACGAGGACGGCAGCGCCCTACCAACCTTCAACGCCAGCGACGGCCTAACCCTCATCGCGGGCGGCGAGCGCATCTTCCCCGCCGACTACCTTGACGCCGACGCCGGCCAGCACCTCCCCCTGACCGAGCTACGCCTTCTCGACCACCTCAAGGCCAGCACCACCACCATCTGCACCATCTGGCCCGACCCCGGCGGCGACACCATCACCCTCGACCACCCCGACGGCAAGTACGCAATCAAAGACACCGCCTACCGCCTCACCGACATCCCCATCAAGAACAGCTGAGAACACCATGCCTCAAACACCACCCACACACACCCAACACCCAACACAAACAGTGTCCAACGAACGTGGCAGCATCCTCCCCTACGTCAGCGTTGCCGCTGCACTCGTGGCATTTGTGGCACTGGGGCTCATGACCGGCCTGGGTGACGCTATTCTTCACCGTCGCGATGCCAGCAACGCGGCAGATGCGGCTGCTTTGGCTGCCGCGCGGGCCTGGGCCGATTCCATTGAATCGACCTATGGAAATGCAGTGGACGCCACTGACGAGGACGGTCTCTGGGACAGCGCCGGCAGGGGACTTGGCACCTTTGCCGGTCCTGGAGCCAAGCGAGCAGCAGAGCGCTACGCCTCGCTGGACGGGGCCACAGTCACGGCGTACTCCGTAGACACGGCTCAGGGGACTGTCACCGTGTCGGTCCGCACCAACTCGACCGTGACCGGCACCGACCAGCGACTCACCGCAACCTCAACCGCCAAGATCATGCTTGAGGACGGGGCCTGCCTCAGCGGTGGCCAGGTCGGTTTCGAGATCAACGGAACGTGTGTGACAAAGCGCCCCCAGGCAAAGGCCCCTGATCAGAAGAAGGATGCCAAGCCCGCCCCCAACGCGAGCGCCACGCCGACCCCCTTCAAGCTACCTGCCGGAATGAGCAAGAAGGCCAAGGTCTCCACTCGCCTGGTCTCAGCCTGAGCACTGGGCTCCAGAGCAGCTGGGTCACTTCCCTTGAAGGTGCCATGTCCTGCACCTGAGACAGACTGCTCTTCACAAACGTTGGCACTGAGGCGCATCTGTCCGTAGAGTCTCGGACAGATAACGGTATCGACCCCGACGACACCGCTCCGCACCTGTCGCCTCATCGAAAGGACGCACTCCGTGCGCCGCCGTTCTCACATTTCCCATCCGGTGTGGGCAGCCGTCCTCGCGCTGTTCGTCAGTATCCCGGTAGGCACCGTCCAACCGGTTGCGGCGGCTCCCAACCCGGGGGAGAACCAGAGCACCGACATCACACGATCACTATCCGACGGATACAGTGCAGAAGGTTCCGGGACCAACCCGGTGACCACACAGGTCACCGACGCGCGGGCTAAACGCGCGAAGCCTCAGTGCCCCGACCAACGATCATGCGCATCAGCTCCGTCCCCGGAGATCACCAAGCAAGCGGACAATGTGGGGGCTGGACGAGTCAAGCACTCGCATCCTTCTGCGGCGGCTCAGCCCGACACCACGATCGAGTCATCGGCGAGCCGGCTGACGGTTGGTAAGACGTCGTCGGGCAATGCCCCCGACCGCGCAGCAGTATCCCAGTCCCCGATCCTGACCATTGGCGGCGCCGTCACATACCGGCGGACGACCACTGCTAAGCCCGACGGAACCGGAGCGGTCAGCCACACACTCTCATACAAAGCCGATGTCCCAGTGCCGGAGCACAGCCAGGAAGTCGACTCGACATGGAACAGCTTTGGCATCTCCTCTCCCCCCGCAGGTCAGCGTACCTGTCTGGGCAGTGTTGCCCTCTCCTATGACACCGGAGGCGACCTCGACAAGATGACCTTCACTCATGTCACAGAGGGTTCTGCCAACGGCGGCATCTCTGGAGTCGCAGCAGGCACGGCAGTCACCACGATAGTGACCACCACACTTGACGTATCAGTACTCAGCGGAACCGATCGGGATCTCGCCAACAACTACGCCAGGACCGTCCTACTGTCATCGGGCACCGTCAATGTGCCCGCAGCCTCATTGTCCATAGGCGACCCGCCGAGCTCCTCCGCCAGCGGCACGCTTGCCACAGTCCTTGCCACCAAGGCGAGCACCACACAGCTTGTTGTCAACGGCACAGCCATCACGGACAACGGTGGTTTCGACGCCCTCTCCGGGACCTGGAGCACCGACAAGCTCACGACGGGAAGACAGCAGCTGGCCAGTCACACCCACTAGCCGCTTCCTCCCGGAGACGCCTGACAACGACGCAAGGACAGTGCATGAAGACTTCTGTAAGAGCCACAGCGGCCGCAGTGGTGTTGGTCGCCGCAGCAGCGTTGGGTGCCTGCGGCAGGAACGGTACCTCGGACCCCAGCGCAGAGCCAACCACCGCTTCGACATCCCAACCGTCGACGTCGAACGGCTCGGCCGTGACGTCATCAGACGCCATGATGACGCTTCTTCCCAAAGGAAGCCTCATGCTCCAGGTGCCTGTGGACGCCATCACTGAGACCCCCACGACCTATGACGACGGCATGCAACAGACCTACTACGACAGCAGAGGCAGTATCCCTCTGACGGTTGCTGTTGAGTACTACGCCGCCGGCGCCAAACCTGCGGCAAGCATTCTGGCCACAGAACAGCAGGCACTCGGCGCCCAGTCCATTCAGCCCAAGATCACCCCCGCAGAGGTTCCCGGAGGAACCGGTGGAAGCCGTCTGGACTGGCAGACCAAGGCGATCCCACCTTGGCTGCAGGACCGGAAAACCGCCGAGGTTCCTATCACGTGCGCAGGAATCATCGTCGACGGGCCGAGCGGAGACAGCTACGCAGTCTACGTCTTCGCCGATCCTAAGAATCCGGAGAGCCTGAACCGTATGGCTTCCGTCCTCTCATCGTTGAAGGTGAATGCCTCATGAGGCGCCGTCTCCTCATGGCCGCAGGCGGTATTGCCTCGTTGAGCACGGTCGTGTCATGCAGCAGTTCTCCAGACAAGACGCCTGTGTCAGGAATGACCTCGGTCGAGGACGTGGAGCAGCCGCACGCCCCATCCAAAGGTCCACAAGACGCTCCTCACGACTGGACCAGTGTCAACTTCTCCGGGATCTCCCTCAGTCTGCTCTCCTCTCTCAAGGGACCCACTCGACGCAGTGGATGGGCTCCGTACATCGTGTCCTACGACAAGCAGGGTTCCGGCAGCGACGTCGAGCAACGGGTTCTACTCTCCGGAGTCGACGCCAGCACCACCGCTGACGGCATCAGGCAAACCGCCAATCTCATGAACTCCTACCTCTTTGAGAACTACTCTGAGATCAGCCGGGTCTCCTGGGAGGCCGACGGAGATAAACCCGCTACTGAGAGAATCGCCTTCTACTGGGGGCCCACCTCGTCCTGGCTGGGGTGGACCTGGTTGCTTGCCTCAGAGGTGGGGACCGGTACCGTCACTCTCCTGAGTACGTCCTTGGACGACGGCCTTCGCAACGGTATCGAGAACTCTCTGACTCTCACAAGGCGGCAACAATGACTATTGGACGACGACGCACACTTCTCGCGGCCTCGACGGTCGGAACCGCTGCTCTTCTTGCCGGCTGCTCCTTCGCAAAGCACCCAGGTCCAGACGGCGACTGGGATCGTCTTGAGGATGGCGACCTACTTCTCGCCGTGCCCACGGGCTGGGATCGGTCGGTGGCTCAGTCCGGCATCTGGGGCACCACGTGGACCGATCCCTCAGACAAGTCAGCCGTCCTCATGACAGCCCAGTCCATCGACGCGAAAGACGGCTACCAGGCCCTCAACCTCGCGATGAACGCCGCCCGAGCCGTTACCCGCGGATACCAACCCGTCGGTTCGCGAACAGCCATCACCGACGGCTCCACGATCCTGGCACAGCAGCAGTACCAGACCACCTGGCCGTACCAGAAAAAGGGATCCCTCTGGGCCATTAGCCAGGATTCAAGGATCTGCCTCGTAGACTTCTCCGGAGAGAAGATCACCAGTGACCAGATCTCGACCGTGGGCCAGTGGATCGAGCTACGTTGAGTGTCCGAGACGCCCCGCCTCACCCCCAGCGCACGTCGACATGGCGGTTGGCGGCCTTGCCGGCCTCGTTGACGCTGCCATCCTCGTTGGTCTCCGATGCCACAGGCTCGCTCTCCCCCTTTCCGGAGGACTGGACGTTCAGGGACGCCACCTTGGAGGTCAGGTAGTCCGCGACGACCTTGGCCCGCTGCTCGGAGAGCTTCTGGTTGTAGGCGTCGTCGGCCACGGAGTCGGTATGGCCCACCACGGTGACCGTGGTCGGAGGCTTGCCGTTCCAACGGCTGACGATCTCGTCGAGCACCTGCTTGGCACGGTCGGTCAGCGCGGCCGAGTCGACATCGAAGGTGACATCACCGGACAGTGAGGCCACAGTCGTCTGCCCGTCCGAGGAGTAGGTGACCGCACTGTCCGAGCTGCTCGAACGCGACACCGGGGTGACGACGCGGTCCACGGTCTGAGCCACCCGGGGGTTGCCCGGACCCGCGCTGCCCGGCTGCTTGACGATCGTTGTCGGATCGGCTGTGGCGCTGTTGCTCGAAGCCGCCACCGGGCGGCCCGCTTGCGGCGCGACAGGTAAGGCGACAGATCCAGCGGAAACCGACCAGGATGCCGCGCACACGGCGACGGCCGCCGCGGCACGCACCCCAGGCCGAGGGTGACACTTCACAGCCCTTGCCCATGTTCCATGCATCTGCTGTCTCATCGAGCCACCGCCACGTTGCTGAAGGTTCCGCCGTTCGGAATGGTGACAGTGACGCTCTTGGCGTCCGCCGGGACACCGGAGAAGGTCGCTTGGAGCGCGATCGTCTGACCGGGTTTGACGTACTCCGTGAGGTCGCTGGAGCACAGGCAACCCCCTTGGGAGTCGTAGGAGACCCGATAGATGTTTGAGGAGGACGGCTCGATGAGCGTCAGGCCGTCGGCGTTGTTCGTACTCCCTCCCGGGCTCGCCTTTCCGCTGGGCTGAGGAACCGAGTCATCTCCGTCGGAGAATGAGTCATAGATCCACATGTCATTTTTCTTGTCATTATTCGTCACGGAGAACATGACGGTTACCGTCGTTCCTGCACCGGACACGGAGTTCAGGGAAACAGTGCCGGGCTTACTGTCAACGGTAGTGGGATGCGATTCGATCACCGCACCATTACCACCATTGCCGCTTGCCCCGGCCTGCGCTGATTTCGGCGCCGATGCCGACGTCGACGCACCCGAGTCCTTCGAGTCCGAGCCACCTCCCAGATCGCAGGACGCTAAGGTCGCCGCCAGGCCGATGGTGCTCACAACGGCCAAAACTCGCTGAGAAACAGTCATCATGATGGAACCTCCATTGCTAGTGCTCAGGCCACCTCGGCCTGAGGAATACAAAAAATCTAAGCTGCATTCCTCATCCGAGAAATGGGGAGGCTCCCACGGGGAGAGAACGCGTAGTACACGGACATACCTGGGTCCCCATGGGCTATCCAGAGCGCCTGGGGACTCCCCGTGGAGCGATGGGTAGTACACGGGGAGCCCCTATTGCAAGTGCATTTACGTTCTGATTACGCTCTGTTTCGAGTAATTCTGTCGGCCTCGCCTAGGAGTTCTTGTGGTTTCTGTGTTCTTCCGTTCGCTTAGTGTTCCTTCGACAACGCCGTCCCGTCGGTCTTTTGTGGCCTTCTCGGTCCTGGCGGGGGTCGGGTTGCCGGTGCTGGCAGGATGCGATCTGCCGGGTGCGTCGAAGGGCAAGGACTCGGCCTCGGCAAACGGGTCAGCCTCAGCCAAAGGTAAGGCCAAGGCAGGTAGCACCGACTGGCAGGAGCTCGACGCCCACATCATGGGCCACAAGGTCGCGGTACGAGTCTCCCCCGTCATCCGCAAGAACGACACCACCTCGATCATGGCCCTGGAGCTGACCCGCGCCAAGGACGACGCCTCCATCGACCGCGTCAAGACCGACTCCTCCGACACAGAGGACAACAAGCTCAACATCTCGAGCTACCTCGGGACCCCATCCATCTATCGCCCCGGCACCGGCGCCTCCCTGGTCAAGCTCCTCGACCTGGGCTCCGGACGCGTGTGGAGCGCCACCGACGGCAGCGGCACCGACAACAACGGATACCTGGAGATCACCCCCGGCGAGAAAACCACCTCCTACCTGTCCTTCGGCAAGGTCGACACCGACACCGTGACCGTCATGGTCCCCATGGCCGGCTTCACCACCGTCGCGGTCCTGGAGGCGGACGCCGCCAAGAAAGCCAGCATCGACCTGGACGCCGCCAGCAGCAACCTCGACCAGTTCCCAGACGCAGCCACCGAGCTCGCCAAGCCCGCGACCATCGAGCGCTACACCCGCGCCCTGGACGACTCCACCAGCACCCACACCGGCGACAAGGACGTCACCGTCACCCTCGCATCAGACGTCACCTTCGCCTCCGACTCCGCCGACCTCACCCCCGCCGCCGACACCCAGCTGCAGACCGTCGCCGACCAGCTCAAGCAGCACCCCGACGGCGGCACACTCACCATCGTGGGCCACACCGACGACGTCCAGGACGACGCCTACAACCAGACCCTCTCGGAGAAACGCGCCAACGCCGTCAAAACCAAGCTCCAGCAGCTCACCAAGCTGGACAAGTGGAAGACCAGCGTGTCCGGCAAGGGCGAGAGCCAGCCCAAGATCAAGGACACCACCGACGAGGCCCGAGCCGCCAACCGAAGAGTCGAGATCACCCTGACCCCCACCGGCGGCACCTCCCCCAAGGACAGCAGCAGCACCACCGCCACCCCCAGCAACAGTAGCGGCAACGGTAAGCTGCCGGACCCCCAGGGCCCTGCCGCCAAGGGCTCCGAGGGCGTCACCCTCACCTCCAAAGACACCAACACCAGCGGAGAAGTCACCATCACCCTCGACCACCTCACCCGCACCGGCGGCTACCTCCTGGGCACCGTCACCTGCACCGTCAAAGACGGCTCCACCGGCGCACCGCTCCACCCGCTGCTTGAAGACCCCCAGACAGTCCTGGCCAACCAGCGCGACGAGTCCGGCGGCGCCCTACCAACCTTCAACGCCAGCGACGGCCTAACCCTCATCGCGGGCGGCGAGCGCATCTTCCCCGCCGACTACCTTGACGCCGACGCCGGCCAGCACCTCCCCCTGACCGAGCTACGCCTTCTCGACCACCTCAAGGCCAGCACCACCACCATCTGCACCATCTGGCCCGACCCCGGCGGCGACACCATCACCCTCGACCACCCCGAAGGAAAGTACTCACCCAAAGGCACCGCCTACCGCCTCACCGACATCCCCATCAAGAACAGCTGAGCGGCACCATGTCTCGTATTCTGCGTAAGACCGCGTGGTTTCCATCCGGACCGGCAACCACTGAACGCGGCAGTATCCTGCCCTACGTCAGTGTTGCCGCAGCACTTGTCGCACTCGTGGCACTGACTCTCATGACTGGCCTTGGAGACGCCATCCTGCACCGTCGCGATGCCAGTAACGCGGCAGACGCAGCTGCTTTGGCGGCAGCACGAGCCTGGGGCGACTCCATCGAGTCGACCTACGGAAACGCCGTGGACGCCACCAGCGAGGACGATCTTTGGAGCATTGCCGGCAGAGGACTCGGATCCTTCGCCGGTCCAGGAGCCAAGCGAGCAGCGGAGCGCTATGCCTCGATGGACGGGGCCACGCTCACGGCATACTCCGTGGACACAGCGCGCGGCACCGTCACCGTATCCGTCCGTACGAACTCCGCCGTAACTGGTACTAACCGGCGGCTCACCGCAACCTCGACTGCGAAGATCGAGCTTGAGGATGGTGCATGCCTTAGCAGCGGCCAGGTAGGTTTCGAGATCAATGGAAAGTGCGTGACCAGGCGTCCGCAGGCCAAGACCCCTCATCAGAAGAAGGATGCCAAGCCGGCTCCCTTCAAGGCGCCTTCGGGGATGAGCAAGAAGGCCAAGGTCTCCACCCGCCTAGTGTCAGCCTGAGCTCTGGACTCCAGAGCAGCGGGCCATCGTCCCGAAGGCGCTATGACCTGCCCTGAGAGAGACCGATCTCCACAAACGTTGGCGCTGGCGCATATCTGTCCGTAAAGTCTCAGATAGATAACGGTATCGACCCCGATGACACCGCTCTGCACCTGTCGCCTCACCGAAAGGACGCACTCCGTGCGCCGCCGTTCCCACATTCCCCAACTGGCAAGGGCAGTCGCCCTCACACTGTTCGTCGGTATCTCAGTCAGTACCGTCCAACCGGCTGCCGCAGTCCTCAACTCAGGGGCGAAACAGAGCATCAGCACCACACGGTCACTGTCCAGTGGATACAGCGCGAAAGGTTCCGGGACCAACCCGGTGACCACGCAGGTCACTGACGCACGGGCTGAGCGAGCAACGTCCCAGTGCTCCAGCCAACGTTCCTGCCCATCGTCCTCACCACCGGGGACCAAGCAGGCGGAGAATGCGGGGGCCGGCCGAGTCAAGCACTCTCACCCTTCTGCGGCAACGCAACCCGACTCCACGGTCGAGTCATCAGCGGGACGGCTGACGGTCGGCAAGACGTCGTCGGGCAACGCCCCCGACAACGCAGCAGCGTCCCAGTCCTCGGTCACGTACCCGATCCTGACAATTGGCGGCAACATCACGTACCGCCGGACAACCTCTGCAGAGCCCGATGGAACCGGCGCGGTCAACCACACGCTCTCCTACAAGGCCGACGTCCCGGTTCCAGAGCACAGCCAGGAAGTCGACTCGGCATGGAACAGCTTCGGCATCGCCTCTCCCCCCGCGGGTCAGCGTATCTGCCTGGGTAACGTCGCTCTCTCCTATGATTCCGGGGGCGACCTTGACAAGATGACCTTCACTCATGTCACCGAGGGATCTGCCAACGGCAGCATCTCTGGAGTCTCTGCGGGCACGGCAGTCACGACGGTGGTCACCACAACACTTGACGTCTCAGTACTCAGCGGATCCGATCGCGATCTCGCCACCAGCTACGCTACAACCGTCCTGCTCTCGTCGGGCACAGTCAACGTCCCCGCAGCCTCATTGTCCGTAGGTGATCCACCGAGTTCCTCCGCTAGTGACACATTCGCCGCAGTCCTTGCTACCAAAGCGAGCACCAAGCAGCTCGTTGTCAACGGCGCAGCGATCACTGATAACGGCGGCGTTGATGCTCTCTCCGGTTCCTGGAGCACTGACAAGCTCACGAAAGACCGGAAGCAGTTGGCAAGTCAAACCCACTAGCCGATTCCTCTTTGAGACGCCCGACGATAACGCGAGGACAGTGCATGAAGACTCCTGCAAGAGCGGCTGCTGCTGCGGTGGTGATAGGCGCCGCGGCCGCGCTGAGTGCCTGTGGCCAGAGCGGCGCCTCGGACTCCAGCGCCGCACCAACCGCCACCTCCGTTTCAGCATCCCAATCGACGGCATCAGACGGCTCGGCCGTGACGTCATCGAACATGATGCTTCTTCCTCAAGGCAGTCTCATGCTCCAGGTGCCCGCGGACGCCATCACGGAGGCCACCACAACCTACGACGACGGCATGCAACAGACCTACTACGACAGCAGAGGCAGCATTCCTCTGACGGTTGTCGTCGAGTACTACGCCGCCGGCGCCAAACCAGCGGCAAGCATCCTGTCCGCAGAGCGGCAGGCGCTGGCTGCCCAGTCCATTCAACCGAAGATCACTCCCACTGAGGTTCCTGGGGGAACCGGAGGAAACCGTCTGGATTGGCAGGTCAAGACGATCCCACCATGGCTGCAGGACCGTAAGACCGCCGAGGTTCCCATCACGTGCTCGGGGATCATCGTCGATGGCCCAGGTGGAGAGAGCTACGGCGTCTACGTCTTCGCAGACCCCAAGAACAAGGAGAGCCTGGACCGTATGTCTTCCGTCCTCTCATCGTTGACGGTGAATGCCTCATGAAGCGCCGTCTCCTCATGGCCGCAGGCGGGATCGCCTCGTTGAGTGCGGTCGCCTCATGCAACAGGTCACCAGATAAGACACCCGTTTCAGGAATGACCTCGGTCGGGGATGTGGAGCAACCGCATTCCCCGTCCAAGAGTCCACAAGACGCTCCCCAGGACTGGACCGGCATTAACTTCTCCGGAATCTCCCTCAGTCTGCTCACCTCCCTCAAGGGACCTACTCGGCGCGGTGGGTGGGCCCCGTACACCGTCTCCTATGACAAGCAGGGTTCCAGCAACGACATCGAGCATCGGGTTCTGCTCTCCGGCGTCGACGCCAGCACCACCGCCGACGGCATCAGACAAACCATCAACCTCATGAGCTCCTACCTCTTCGAGAACTACTCGGAGATCGGCCGGACCTCCTGGGAGGCCAGCGGGGATAAGCCCGCCACCGAGAGAATCGCCTTCTACTGGGGCCCTACAGCATCCTGGCTGGGGTGGACCTGGCTGCTCGCCTCAAAGGTGGGAACCGGCACCGTCACTCTCCTGAGTAGCACCCCGGATGACGGCCTTCGCAACGGCATTGAGAACTCTCTGATCCTGACGAGGCGGCAACAATGACCATCCAACGACGACGCGCTCTTCTGACAGCCTCGACGGTTGGCACCGCAGCTCTTCTTGCCAGCTGCTCCTTCGCAAAGCATCCAGGTCCGGGGGGCGACTGGGACCGCCTTGAGGACGGCGGCCTACTTCTCGCCGTGCCCAAGGGCTGGGATCGGTCGGTGGCTAAGTCCGGCATCTGGGGTACCACGTGGACCGACCCGTCAGACAAGTCGGCCATCCTCATGACGGCCCAGTCCATTGAGACAACGGATGCTTATCAGGCACTGAACCTCGCGATGAACGCAGCCCGAGCCGTCACCCGCGGATATGAGCCCGTTGGCTCTCGAACAGCCATCACTAACGGATCCATCATCCTGGCGCAGCAGCAGTACCAGATCACCTGGCCCTACCAGAAGAAGGGTTCCCTCTGGGCCATCAGCCAGAAGTCGAAGATCTGCCTCGTGGACTTCTCAGGAGAGAAGATCACCAGTGATCAGGTCTCGACCGTGGGCCAGTGGATCGAGCTGCGTTGACTGTTCGAGGTGCCCCGCCTCACCCCCAGCGCACGTCCACGTGGCGGTTGGCGGCCTTGCCGGCCTCATTGACACTGCCGTCCGCATTGGTCTCGGAGGCCACCGGCTCACTCTCTCCCTTGCCGGAGGACTGGACATTCAGGGATGGGACCTTGGAGGTCAGATAGTCCGCGACCGCCTTCGCTCGCTGCTCGGAGAGCGTCTGGTTATGAGCGTCGTCGGCAACGGAATCCGTATGCCCCACCACGGTGACCGTGGCCGGCGGCTTGCCGTTCCAGCGCTTGACGATTTCGTCGAGCACCTGCTTGGCGCGGTCGGTCAGCGCGGCCGAGTCGACATCAAAGGTGACATCACCAGACAATGAGGCCACAGTCGTCTTCCCATCCGAGGAGTAGGTGACCGCGCTGTCCGAGCTGCTCGAGCGCGACACCGGGATGACGACGCGGTCCACGGTCTGGACCACCCGAGGATTGCCCGGCCCCGCGCTGCTCGGCTGCTTGACGATCGTTGACGGATCGGCTGTGGCGCTGTTGCTCGAAGCCGCCTCCGGGCGGCCCGCTTGCGGTACAGGTAGGGCCACAGCTCCAGCTGAAACCGACCACGATGCTGCGCACACGGCGACAGCCGCCGCGGCACGCACCCCAGGCCGAGGGCGACACTTCGCAGCCCTTGCCCATGCTTCATGCGCCTGCTGCCTCATCGGGCCACCGCCACGTTGTTGAAGGTTCCGCCGTTCGGAATGGTGATGGTGACGCTCTTGGCGTCCGCCGGGACACCGGAGAAGGTCGCCTGGAGCGCGATCGTCTGACCGGGTTTGACGTACTCCGCGAGGTCGTTGGAGCACAGGCAACCCCCTTGGGAGTCGTAGGAGACCCGGTAAATGTTTGAGGAGGACGGCTCAATGAGCGTCAGGCCGTCGGCGTTGTTCGTACTCCCTCCCGGGCTCGCCTTTCCGCTGGGCTGAGGAACCGAGTCATCTCCGTCGGAGAATGAGTCATAGATCCACATGTCATTTTTCTTGTCATTATTCGTCACGGAGAACATGACGGTTACCGTCGTTCCCGTTCCAGAGACGGAATTCAGAGAGACGGTTCCAGCCTTGCCGTCAATACTGGTGGTATGAGACTCACTGACCGCGCCGTTACCGCCATTGCCACTCGCCCCGGCCTGCGCTGATTTCAGCGCCGATGCCGACGTCGACGCACCTGAGTCCTTCGAGTCCGAGCCACCTCCCAGATCGCAGGACGCCAAGGTGACCGTCAGACCGACGGCACTCACAACGGCCAGAACTCGCCGAGAAACAGTCATCATGATGGAACCTCCATTGCTAGTGCTCAGGCCACCTCAACCTGAGGAATGCAAAAACTCTAAGCAGCATTCCTCATCCGAGAAATGGGGAGGCTCCCACGGGGAGAGAACGTGTAGTACACGGATATACCTGGGTCCCCATGGGCTATCCAGAGCACCTGGGGACTCCCCGTGGAGCGATGGGTAGTGCACGGGGAGTCCCTCTTGCTAGGACGATTACGTTATGATTACGCTCTGTTTTAAGTACTTCTGTCGGCCTCACCTAGGAGTTCTTGTGGTCTCTGCATTCTTCCGTTCGCTTAGTGTTCCTCCAGTTCCGTCTCGTCGGTCTTTCGTGGCCTTCTCGGTCCTGGCGGGGGTCGGGTTGCCGGTGCTGGCGGGGTGCGACTTGCCGGGAGTGTCGAATGACAAGGGCTCGGCCTCGATAAGCGGATCAGCCTCAGCCAAAGGTAAGGCCAAGGCGGGTAGCACCGACTGGCAGAAGCTCGACGCCCACATCATGGGCCACAACGTGACCGTGGAGGTCTCCCCCGTCATCCGCCAGGACGAGAAGACCTCGATCATCGCCCTGAGGCTGACCCGTGCCAAGGACGATGCCTCCGTCGACGAGATCAACGCCAATCCACAAGATTCGGACAATAGTCTAAGTCTCAGCTCCTACCTTGGGGCCCCGTCCATCTATCGCCCCGGCGCCGGCGCCTCCTTGGTCAAGCTCCTCGACCTGGACTCCGGACGCGTGTGGAGCGCCACCGACGGTAGCGGCACCGACGACGGATTCCTGGAGGTCACCCCCGGCGGGCAAACTACTTCCTACCTGTCCTTCGGCAAGGTCGACACCGACACCGTCACAGTCATGGTCCCCATGGCCGGCTTCGTCACCGTCTCGGCCCTGGAGGCGGACGCCGCCAAGAAGGCCGACGTCAACCTGGGCACCGCCCAAACCGCGATCGACCAGTCCCCCAAAACCGCCACAGAACTCGCCGACCCCGTCGCCATCGAGCGTTACACAAGATCCCTGGACGACTCCACCAGCACCCAGGCCGGCGGTAAGGACATCACCGTCACCCTGGCCAGTGACGTCACCTTTGCCTCCGACTCCGCCGACCTGGCCTCAGGCGCCGAGGCACAGCTCCAGACCGTGGCCGGCCAGCTCAAGCAGTACCCCGACGGCGGAACACTGACCATCGTGGGCCACACCGACGACGTCCAGGACGACGCCTACAACCAGAAGCTCTCCGAGAAACGAGCCAACGCCGTCCGCACCCGCCTCGAACAACTCACCAGCCTCGACAAGTGGCAGACATCCGCCACCGGCAAGGGCGAGTCCGAACCACGCGTCAAGGACACCACCGACGAGGCCCGCGCCGCCAATCGAAGAGTTGAGATCACCCTGACCCCTACCGGCGGCACCACCCCCAAGGACAGCAGCACCACCCCCAGCAGTGGCAACTCCTTGCCCGAAACCAAGGGTCCCTCCGCTAAAGGCCCCGATGGAGTCACCGTTACCTCCGAAGGCCCCGACTCCAGCGGCGAGATCACCCTCACCCTCGACCACGTCACCCGCACCGGCGGCTACCTCCTAGGCACCGTCACCTGCACCGTCAAAGCCGGTTCGGTAGGAGTCCCGCTGCACCCACCGCTCAAGGACCCCCAGACATTCCTCGCCAACCAGCGCAGTGAAGAAGGCGGTGCGATACCAACCTTCAACGCCAGCGATGGCCTGACCCTTATCGCCGGTGGTGAGCGCATTTTCCCCGCCGATTACCTCGACGCCGACGTCAAGCAGCATCTTCCCCTGACCGAGCTCAACGTCTCCGATGACCTCAAGGCCGGCACCACCACCATCTGCGTCGTCTGGCCCGACCCCGGCGGCAACACCATCACCCTCGACCACCAAGGCAACAAGAACACCAACGAGAACGCCTACCGCCTCACCGACATCCCCATCAAGAACAGCTGAGGCGCATCCGGACCCACCGCGGGGCGGAGAGGTCGTCCCCGTCCTTGCGAGAGGGAGAGACAAGGACGGGGACGACCGGCTTTTCCACTCCCCTCCCCCATCCGGTGCTCCACCGACACCTTCACCGTAGTCAGCACGGCGCCCCCCGGACCATGGGCAGTTGCCCCTGTGGAGGGCTCGTGTAGTCCCCGTGCAGTCCCCGGGGACTCCCCGTACGCCCCAGGCGGAGCAAAGACAAAGAACGGCGTCGGCCACCTCCCACGTGAGGAGACGGCCGACGCCGTTGTGAAGGAAAAGGGCCTCAGGCCTTGGTGACGTCCATCGGGATGCCGGGGCCCATGGTGGTGGTCATGGTGGCCTTGAGGATGTAGC
>ERZ772926.632-NODE-632-length-18996-cov-4.978195_pt1 | contig 18996 bp, 19 predicted proteins | sample MGYA00511136_ERZ772926 | MGnify/ENA primary metagenome ERZ772926 (study PRJEB29015, sample SAMEA2737917) | human oral metagenome | biome: human oral; feature: human-associated habitat; material: dental | place: China | collected 2153 ... | reverse complement strand
CTCCGTATTTTTCAGAAAGTCCCTTCACATCATTTAGTAATTTTTCAAGCGATTTATTTACCGAACTTCTTGGCAATGCCTGAATTTTTATCACGATTTTTCCATCTTTATTTTCAGTTTTTATAACTCCCAAATTTATTGAAGTTTCCACAAGCCCTTCAATATCCTTGCTCATTGAAATAACTCCATTTGGAAATTCGTGAAAAAATGAAATAACGGCATTTGTGTTGGAAATTGACAATTTTTCTTGATTTTCCAGTTCTTCTTTTTTAACTTCCTTCACTTCAATAACTGGATTTTTATCAATAATCTTAAAATCCTTTGTTATATTTTCAAAAGCCAATTTTGCCAATCTTTCAAAATCGCTGACTTTTTCATCCTCAAGTTTCACAGCCAGCACCGCCACAGCCTCTCTCGGTATCGCATTAGTTTTTTCCCCACCGTCAATGTCCATTATTGCAAGAGTGTATTTTTTATTTAAATGATTCAGAACTTCTGCCAAAATTTTATTTGAATTTCCTAATCCTAAATGAATTTCAGCACCTGAATGCCCACCTAGAAGCCCTTTCACATCAACACTTATTACAGTATCGTCTTCTTCTAATTTTTCAGCATCAAAATTAAACTCATTAAGGATTCTCGCACCACCTGCACTACTCACATAAACTTGTCCGTATTCTTCAGTATCCAAATTTATAAGTGTCTTTCCAGAAAAAATTCCAAAGTCAAGGTTATTAACTCCGCTCATTCCGTCTTCTTCGTCAGTTGTGATAATAATTTCAAGTGCTGGATGCTTCAAATCATTACTGTCAAGTATCGCAAGTGCATAAGCCACAGCAATTCCATTATCTGCCCCAAGTGTTGTGCCATTTGCCTTCAAGTATCCATCTTCCACAACAAGTTCAATTCCTTGTGTTTCAAAATCAAATTGTGTATTTTTATTTTTTTCCCAAACCATATCCATATGTCCTTGCAGGATAAGTGGTGAATATTCCTCGTATCCAACTGTTGCAGGCTTTCTTATTAATACATTTAATGCCTTGTCCTGAATAACTTCCAGATTTCTTTCCTTCGCAAATTCTACAATCCAGTCACTAATCTTCTTTTCTTTTCTTGAACCTCTTGGTATTTTTGAAATCTCACCAAAATAGTGAAAAACTTTTTCAGGATATAAATTTTCTATTTTCATTTTGTTTTCCTTTCTGTAAATATAAATTAATAAAAGGGGACAAGCCCCTTGCTTTTGAGAATATAGATTACTTAAACATTTCCATGTTATAAAATATTTTCCAGCAGTTCTTCCAATTCAGCCATTTCCTTTTGCGTCAAATCGTATCCACTTTTTAACTTTTTCAAAATTCTATTTTCAGAACCAACCGAACTACGCTCTAAAATTTTTATAACTAATCTTTTATAAAATTCCACTAATTTTTCTCCCTTTAGTTATTTTCTTTAATTATTTTAAAGCTGTATTGCTGTTTCCAATGCCACTTCTATCATTTCGTTAAAAGTTGTTTGTCTTTCTTCAGCACTTGTAACTTCGTGAGTAATGAACGAATCACTTATTGTAAGCAATGTTAAAGCATTAGCTCCCAATTTTGCCGCTGTTGTATAAAGCTGTGCTGTTTCCATTTCCACACACAATACTCCAAACGCAGCCCATTTTTTCCAAGCGTCAGGATTATCCCCATAAAAAGTATCGCTTGTAAACACATTTCCAGCCTTTACATTCAATCCTTTCGCCTTAGCAATTTCATAAGCCTTGAAAACTAAGTCTGAACTTGCTGTAGGTGCATAATCTGCTCCATTAAATCTCAACTTGTTAATAGCAGAATCTGTTGAAGCCGACATTGCGATAACAACGTCCCTAACTTTTACATCTTCCTGATAAGAACCAGCAGTTCCTACTCTAATCAAATTTTTTACTCCAAATTCAGTTATCAGTTCATGTGAATAAATCCCAATCGAAGGCACTCCCATTCCTGTTCCCTGAACAGATACTTTCTTCCCTTTATAAGTACCAGTAAATCCTAGCATCCCTCTAACATTGTTATACTGAACAACATCTTCCAAAAATGTCTCTGCAATATATTTTGCCCTAAGCGGATCTCCCGGCAACAATATAGTTTCTGCAACATCTCCTCTATTTGCCCCAATATGTGGCGTTCCCATTCCATTACCTCCTAAAGTTTTTATATTTTCTAAAAAGTTTTATTATTTACTATAATTGTACTTCACTTTTTGAAATTATTCAAGGACTTTATTTTATTTTTTTAGATATTTTTATTCTTTATATTTTTATTTTAATAAATTTTATTATATTACTGTTAAATTAAAATTAAAACATATACAAGCTTAATATTTTATTTTGTATTTTATATACATTATATCTATATTTAATATATACAAATTTATTACAAAGGAAGTAAAAAATAGAATGTTCAAATAAATACAAACCAACAACCAATTAATAATTCTTATTTTTCACAAAATAAGAAAGACCAAATTTTTAGGAAAGGAGAATGTAATAAAATAAGAGATTTTATTACGATGTAAAGGATGCGAAATAAAGAAACTTTAGAATCGGTAACAAATGTCGCGAAAAGTAAAATTGGACTTTTAAAAGAAGGTAAAGGAAAGTACTTCCTGTCTGCATTTTTGGCTGGAATGTTTATTGGGATAGGAATTTTATTGACTTTCACAGTAGGAGGAGTTAGCAGTGGCTTGCCGACTAACAAAATTCTTATGGGAGTTAGTTTTGGGATAGCACTTAGTCTTGTAGTTGTTTTTGGAACTGAGCTTTTCACAGGAAATAATATGATTGGAGTAGCAGGATTTTTAAACAAGGGAATAAGTTTTAAGGATATGATTCTTATGTGGGTAGCATCTTATGTGGGAAATATCGTAGGATCAATTATGCTTGCAATAGCATATGTGTTTTCAAATTCTGCTTCAAAACCTGTTGTAGAATTTATTGTAAAGGTTTCAAAGGCAAAAATTACTGCACTGCCTCACGAACTGTTTTTTAAAGGAATTTTATGTAATATTCTTGTGTGTCTTGCGGTTCTGGCTGGAATAAAATTAAAAGAGGAAACTGCTAAGCTAGTAATGGTATTTTGGTGTTTATTTGCATTTATAACTGCTGGATTTGAGCACAGTGTTGCTAATATGACTCTTTTAATGATGGGTATAATATACAATGGAGCAAAAGAACTAACGTTGAATGGTTATTTTTATAATTTATTATTTGTAACATTGGGGAATATTGTTGGTGGAGCATTTGTTGGTTTTGCTTGCTATTATTTAGCAAAAAAGGATAAATAATAATTTAAATAAAAAGAAAAATAATTTTTAAAATGGAGAGATAAAGTAAAATTTAGGAGGGAAAATGAAAATCAGTTTAAATCGTGAAAATTTTAATCTGGCACTTGAAAAGCTGAAAAAAGAATACAAGATATATGCACCAATTGAGATACCATTTCGTGGTACATTTTCAGATACTTCTGTAATCAGATATTCTGAAATTGAAAAAATTGATGAAATATGTTTTGACAAAAAATCTCATTTTTCAGCAAAGGAAATAATGCTGCCAATAACGCAAACAATGTTCTATTTTACAGAAGAAGGATGTAAGATGCCCAAAGAGCAGGAACAAAAATATCTTATATTTCTTAGAAGCTGTGATTTACATGGAGTCAAAAGAGTTGATGATATTTACTTGAATAATAAATTTTTGGATATTTACTACAAGAGAGTTAGAGATAAAGTTAAATTTGTAGTGTTTGGATGTCCAAATTCATTTGAGAACTGTTTTTGTGTAGATATGGGAACTAACAAAACTGATGAATACAATATTGGAATAAAAGTTACCGAAGAAGAAATATTTGCCGATATAAAAGATGATGAACTGAAGGTTTATTTTAACGAACTTATTGCTGAGAAAAATAATGGAAACGATGATGAGAATAAAATAAATGAAATGTATCTAGATGTAAAAGATGAGAAAATGAAAAAATATCTTGAAGAGATAATTGCCGAAAATAATAATAATAAAATAAAGGAAAATGTTGAATTTGAAATGGAATTCGTAGAAGATAATGAAATTCATGTGGATATTCCTGACAATATTGAGCTTGAAGATATAATAAATCTGGATTTATGGCGTGAATACGACAGCCGTTGCATAGCCTGCGGAAAATGTAACTTTGTTTGTCCAACTTGTACATGTACGACTACGCAAGATGTTTTTTACAGTGAAAATGAAAATAATGGAGAAAGAAGGCGTGTATGGGCTTCATGTCATGTGAACGGCTTTACAGATATGGCTGGTGGGCATTCATTTAGACAAAGACATGGAGATAGAATGAGATTTAAGGTAATGCACAAAATATCTGATTTTAAAAAGAGATTTGGATATCAGATGTGTACAGGATGTGGAAGATGCGATGATGCCTGTCCTGAATACATTTCATTCTCAAACTGTATAAACAAGTTAAGTGCCGAACTAAAAAGAATTTCGGCTGAAAAAAGAGGTGAAAAATCAGAATGAGTACAATTAACACAATAAATATGGATGAGCAGGCTATATTGGACATGAATGTATATTTACCAACTGTTCACAAACTTTTGTTTATCGAGAAAGTTACCGAGCTAGAATGGCTGTTTCGTGTTGAATATAAAAAGGGAAGTGTAGAAGCTGGACAGTTTATGCAAGTTTCATTACCAGGAGTTGGAGAGGCTCCTATTTCCATTGCAAATTTTGACTTGGAGGAAGGTTATCTTGATTTCCTTATTAGAAAAGTTGGGAAAGTTACAGACAAGATTTTTGAACTGAAAGCAGGAGATAGAATTTTTTTGAGAGGACCTTATGGACAAGGCTTTCCAATTGAACAATACAAAAATAAGCATATTGTAATGGTTGTTGGAGGAAGTGGAATTGCACCAGTTCGTCCGATTATCGAATATTTTACAAAATATCCTGATGAAATGAAGTCCTTTAAAATTATTGTTGGATATAAAAATTATGAAAGTATTATTTTTGAAGAGGAATTTTCACGTTGGAGAGAAAATATTGAAATACTTGTAACATTGGATAATGTAGAAACAGCAAGAAATATTGGAAAAACAGAAGACGAAATTCACGAAGGAATGGTTACCAAATACATTCCTGATTTAAAAATTCCTGAAAATATGGATGAAGTTGAATACATTGTTGTAGGCCCTCCAGTAATGATGCATTTTTCTTGCCTTGAAATCCTAAAAACAGGTATTCCAACTGAAAAAATATGGGTTTCATTTGAAAGAAAGATGTCCTGTGCCGTTGGGAAATGTGGGCATTGTAAAATTGACGAAACTTATATTTGCCTCGAAGGGCCAGTATTTAGATATGATTTTGCAAAAAAATTACTTGATTAAGATATAAATTTTAAGAAAAAACAAAAGAAGAGGTAAGAACAATGAGCATAGATTTAAATAGAAAAATTGTTACCAAAAACGCATTCAGGGTAACAAAGGACAGATCTAAAACAGCATTGCGTGTGAGAGTGCCAGGAGGAGCAATTACTGGCGAAATAATGGAAATGGTTGCAAAAATAGCTAATACTTATGGAGATGGAAATGTTCATATTACAACTCGTCAAGGTTTTGAAGTATTGGGAATTTCTTGGAATGATATTGAGAAAGTAAATAAGATGGTGCAACCAATCATGGAAAAATTGGAAATTAATTACAAGGATAAAGATAAAGGATATGCTGCTGCTGGTACAAGAAATATTGCCGCTTGTATCGGAAACAAAGTGTGTCCAAAAGGCGCCTATAATACAACAGAATTTGCAAAAAAAATCGAAAAAGCAATATTTCCAAATGATTTTCACTTCAAAGTAGCATTAACAGGCTGTCCAAATGATTGCCAAAAAGTGAGAATGCATGATTTTGGAATAATTGGAATGGCAAAACCTGAACTTGATGAATCTAAATGTGTTTCTTGCGGAATGTGTGAAAGAAAATGTAAAAAGCTTTCAACAGGAGCAATTTCATATAAAAACTATAAACCTGTAAGAGATCATCAAAGATGTATAGGTTGTGGAGAATGTGTCTTAAACTGTCCAACAGGAGCATGGACAAGATCTCCTAAAAAGTATTATAAACTTGCAATAATGGGAAGAAGTGGAAAACAAAATCCAAGATTGGCAGAAGACTGGTTATTCTGGGCAGATGAAGAATCGATAATAAAAATTATAAAAAATACTTACGAATACGTTGATAAATATATCGACAGAAGTCTGCCAAAAGAACATATTGGTTATATTGTTGACAGAACAGGTTTTGAAGAATTTAAAAAATGGGCATTAAAAGACGTTAATCTTCCAGAAGAAGCTGTAATTGTAAATAATGTGTACTGGAAAGGTATAAAATATCAAGGAATATTATAAATATTAAAATTAACTTTTAATGTAAGCTATAAATTAAAGATAAGGAAGGGTGATTTGTATGTCTTCATCTTGGATGGATAAATACAAAAAATATAAAAAAGATTTTAACAAAAAAGATTATCATGGTGAAGATCCCAGTGAAGTCAATGAGTATGATGAATATGACGAATACGAAGAGCATCAGGATAAAGATAATGATGATGAAACTAAAGAATAAAATTTGGTATGTTGCAATTTATGAAAATAAAAATTAAAGTTAGAAAGGCTATTTTGGAAAATAAAATCCAAGGTAGTCTTTTTATAGTAACAGCAGTTTATACTAAACCACATTATATTTTGTTAGTTTAATGGGGGTTTAGTATTAAAAGAATTCGAGTGTATTTTAAATTTTTTTTATTTAAATATAAATTTGTAAAAATTTCAAAATACTATTGATTTTTTCTAAAAATGTAGTATAATAGATTGAGAAAAAAATAATTTGTTTAAAAAATTATTTAGATAGAAAAATAAAAAATAGATATTGTGAAGGAGAATTTAAGAGTATGAAAGTTGTAGTAATTGGATGTACGCATGCTGGAACGGCGGCGGTTGTGAATTTGAGAAAAACTAACCCTGAAGCTGAGATAACAGTGTTTGAGAGAAATGATAATATTTCGTTCTTATCTTGTGGAATTGCATTGTATGTGGGAGGAGTTGTGAAAGATCCTCAAGGATTATTTTATTCTTCACCTGAAAAACTAAAAGAAATGAATGTTGAAACAAGAATGAAACACGATGTGAAAAGTGTTGACATTGAAGGTAAAAAAGTACGAGTTGTAAATTTGGAAACTGGAATTGAATTTAATGAAACTTTTGATAAATTAATTATCACATCTGGTTCTTGGCCTATTATTCCACCAATTGATGGAATTGACTTGAATAATATTTTGCTTTGTAAAAATTATAATCATTCAAATGAAATTATCGAAAGAGCAAAACATTCACAAAAAGTGGTTGTTGTTGGAGCAGGATACATTGGAGTGGAACTTGTTGAAGCATTTAGAGATAATGGGAAAGAAGTTGTTCTAGTTGATGCAGAAGAAAGAATTTTGAGCAAATATTTTGACAAGGAATTTACAGATGTTGCTGAAGAATCGTTTAAACATAGAGGAATTGTAATTGCGACTGGAGAAAAAGTTGTTAAATTTGAAGGAAGCAATGGAAATGTAACAAAAGTAGTTACTGATAAAAATGAATATGAAGCAGATATGGTAATTATGTGTGTTGGATTCCTGCCAAGCACTTCATTGTTTAAAGGACAGCTTGAAATGCTTCCAAATGGAGCGATTAAAGTTGACGAATATATGAGAACAAGCAATAAAGACGTTATGGCTGCAGGAGACTGCTGTTCAGTATTCTATAATCCGCTACAAAAAGAAAGATATATTCCACTTGCAACAAACGCTGTAAGAATGGGAACATTAGCAGGTATAAACTTGCTTGAAAATAAAGTTAGACATCTTGGGACACAAGGTACTTCAGGAATTAAAATTTATGAAAACAATATGGCTGCAACTGGATTAACAGAAGAAAGTGCAAAAGAAGAAGGAATAGAGGTTGAAAGCGTAATTGCAGTTGACAATTACCGTCCTGAATTTATGCCAACTTATGAAAAAGTAACATTAAAAGTGGTATTTGAAAAAAATAGTAGAAGAATTTTAGGAGCACAGTTAACTTCTAAAATTGACTTAACACAATCAATTAACACATTGTCAGTATGTATTCAAAATAAAATGACTGTAGAAGAATTGGCATTTGTAGACTTCTTCTTCCAGCCTCATTATAACAAGCCTTGGAATTTCTTGAATTTAGCAGGATTAAATGCTTTAAAATAGAAAAAATTTTTAGAAAAAAATAATTAATTAAAAAAGGAGCAGTCTCAGAAAAGATTGAGAAAACTCCTTTTTATTATATCTTGTTGTATCTTATCGTATATTTTTTTAGATTAGTTTATTAGTTTTATAAAAATAGTAAAGTATACAAAATTTATAATTGATAATTTTATTACCTTATGCGATGGTTCTCGTTACATCTTAAATTCTCCAACTTCTCCGTTATTAGCTTTGTTAATCAAAAAATTCGACAATTCTTTAAATTCTGATAGAGCTTTTGCATCTTTTCCTGTTACGGAGTTTACATTTTGAGTATTTACTAGATTTCTTGATATTTCAAGAGAGACGTCTCTAAATGAAGATTGACTCATTGAGAATAATTCTCCATTTTGGTTTCTTCTGTCATATTGGGCACCAATTATTTTTCCGTCCTTTATGGTTAATTTTACAAATGAACTCCAGTTACCGTCATATTTTTTTTCAACAGAATAAATACCATTTTTTAATGCTGAAAAACTTAGAACATTTATTAAAAATGTTAAAATAAATAGCATTTTTTTCATAATTATCACCACTTTTCTAAGTAAAATTTTTTTCTTCTTTCCTTTATTAACAGTTGAACCACACTAATATTATACACCATAAAATAAATAAATCAAGTCTTTTTAATAAAATCCTTGAGTATCGGTTACATAACCTTCTTGACTGTAAAAAGTCCAAGTTCCATAAGGCTGATAATGTCTTAAAGTTCCTTGTGTCTTTATTTTCCCGTTGTCATAGAATTGAGTAAAAGTACCACTTCCATTATCTAGCTTCATTTCACGTTCTTTTACACCTGTTCTGGAATAACCTATAATATCTGTAATTGTACCATTTTTATAATTTTCGATTAATTTTTTTGTACCATTTTCATAGTTCCAAGTCCATTTTCCATCTCTTAAATTTCGGGTATAATTTCCATCCACACGTACGGTTCCATTAGAATAATAAAATTTAGTTTTTCCGTTTAATTGTCCATTGACATAGGTATTTTCATTTGTAACAATTCCGTTTGAAAGTTTTAGTTCCTTTCCATTTCTGGCGTTGTTTACATACTGTACTGATGAAGTTAGTCTTCCAAATTCATCAAAGTCATACCCATCCCCATTTAGCATACCGTTTTTGTAATTTCTAATTGTTCGGGAATTACCATTCCCATAAAAATCAATATCTTCGCCTTCTCTTATACCGTTTATATAGTTAGCCACTTTTGATATATTACCATTGTCATAGTATGAAAACATAGGTCCGTTTAATGCTCCGTTCTGGTAGTTTCTTACTGCTTGTGCTCGACCAATTTTATTAAATTCAACATATGTTCCAGTAAATGGTTGACCAGTATCTTTTAAAGTTGCATAATTTCCAGAAATTGTAACATTAGCAACAGTACTGTAATATGAACTTAATGCGCGTGAAGACTGTGAAGTATATTCACTACTTCTTTTGACAGGAATATTTTTATTTACAGTTGCAGCTGATGAAAAAATACCTGTAGATATGCACGAAAATAAAATTATTATCGATTTTCTTGATTGCTTAAATAATTTTAACATAATAGCTCCTTCTTTTTAGTTTTTAAATATCATTTTTATTATAACAATTTAAAATTATATTTTCCTTAGAAGTTATATTTTTGTAAAATTTGTAAAAATTTAAAAATATTTTTAAAAAGAAATAAAATATGCTATAATTACTAATACATAATAGTTTTTTTTAAAAAGGTGAAAGAAAAACAGAAATATTAAATAAAAAAGGAGTGATAGCATGGCATTTGAGAATTTTCAGAGAGAACTTTATGAAAAAAAATTAGAAACAAAAAAATATTTTTCAATGGCATTTGAAATTTTGAAAGTATTTATAAATGAAAATAAATTATGGACAATATTTTTTGTTATTGCAAATATCTGGAAATTATTTTCAAATATAATTGAAAATAGAATATATGATTACAAATTTTTAATATTTATTCCTAATATAGTAGCAACAATATATATTGGAGTATTTTGCATAGTCTCGATTATAAAAATTGGAAATAAAATTGAAAATAAAATATTTGAGTATAATTTAAAGGATATAATGAAAAAATATCTGATAACTATAGCAATACTTGTAATTGCATATTTAGTGGCTGCTGAAATAATTTATATGATTGCTAATTTTCAGGTAGCTATATTTGGAATGTGGTGGCTAGGCGCTGAAATCGCAAGACCTTTGTATGTAGGTTATGAACTATTTTTGATAATTTTTGAAATAGTTGTTGCAATCTTGTCCTTAGTAGTATTTGGTGCAATAATATTTTTAATATCAAATGTTTTTTATTTTGTACAGATATATTGCATTAGAAGTATTTCAGTACAGAAAGCATTTGGATTAAATTTAAAATTATTGGAAGGTAATAGATTAAGAATTTTAATTCCGGTTGTATCACTTGCGACATTAAATTTCATATTAACAAGTCCGTTTTCCAATATTGCCATATTAGTCTCGCTAAGTTTTTTAAAATTTTTACCAATATATGCAGTATTTCCAATATCTATCATAATTGGAACTATTTCTAGCTTGTTAATCATTTTTATAATAACAATAAGCGTTATAATATACTTAAATGTGGAATATGATTACATTAAAAAACATAATAAAAATTAGAAAGGAAAAAAATTATGAATTTGGAAAGTATACAGGAAAAACTGTTTGAACGAAAACTTGATCTAATAGAATATTTTAAGGCTGCATTTGATATATATAAGGAATTTTTAAAAAATAACAAGTTACTAGTATTTTCGACATGTTTATTGCTAATGCTAATAACAAGTCTGGATATTTTTAATAAATATTTAATGGCATTAGTTGTCAAGTATAGAGAAGTAAAAATTGCATTTCTTGTTATGATGTTGTTAATTTTGGAGCTAATTTTGTCAGTAGGTCATTCATTTTTAATTGGATATTATTTTAAAAAAATAGTAATGGGAATCGAAGGAACTGAAAATAGTTTTGAGTTTAAAAAATTCTTTTTAAAGATGTTGAAATTTATTGGAATACAGTATTGTCTCGTAACATTTTTTCTTGTAGTAAGTTTAGAGCTGAATCTGCTTCATTTAAATTTTATTGACTTAGTGTTAAAAATAGTTCTGATAGTTATGTTTTTTAAATATTTTCTATATTTTGAAACATATTATGTTCGTGATTTTAAAATTATGGACTCGATAGAATACAGTCATCAATTATCAAAAGCAAATAGGCTCAGAAAAATTATTCCTGAAGTAATTTTTATTCTAATAAGCATTGTATTTGTATTCATAATTTCCTTAGGGATTTCCAAAATATTCGGAATAAATTATCAGATAGAAATTATAACGACAGTTATTTCAATAATTGGATTCGTATTTTGGGCAATATATTTTCAGGTTTTAAATGTTTCAATATTTTTAAATGTGGAATACGATTATTTGAAGAATCAAGAAGAAGAAAATATTAATAGTGATTCAAATCTAGATATGGAAAGTGAAACAATAGATTGTAAAAATGAAGAAAATGATAATTAAAAATGGAATCTATTAATTTAAAATTGTGGGATTTTTATAATCTCACTTTTTTAAGATTTTTTTTAAAAAATATATAACAAAAATAAAAAAATTGTGCTATAATTTGTATATGATAAACTTATAGGGATATCAATTTAAAAATATTTCTATAAAATAATAATTTTTGGGATAGGAGGATAGAAAAATATATGGGGATTTTTGATTTTTTTAAATCTTCTGAGAATAAAAATAAGAATAAAGAAAATAATGTCGATAATGAAATTAAAATTAATAACCATCAGATTAACAAGGAAATTCCTGACAAAAATATAAATATAAATGTAAATAAAAGTTCAAACAATGATTCGGAACCTATTGAAAATGACAACTATGCGGATGATTTCAAGGAAATTTCCTATTACGATGAATTTGGAAAAGAATTCAAAATGCCCAAAAAGGATTGGCTTGAAAAAAAATTATATCCATCAATAAAAAAATATTGGAATAATATGGACGGGTTATATCCTATAATACAAGATGCCTTTTCAAAGGAGATTTATCCTGAGATTAAGGAAGCTGTATTAAGATTTTATGCATCTGATGAAAATTTTGAAAGAAAATTAATTCTTCTCGGAACATATCATATAAAGACAGGAGCGTATAAAAGTGCAGTAGAACTGTATGAAAAAAACTGGAACGTCAATAATTCAACAGAAGCTCTTTGTATAGCCTATGCGGAAGCATTGGAGCTTTTTGGGAAATCATCAGAGTCAGAAAAGAAATATTATGAGGCACTCGAAATTAATCCAAATTCAGCTACCGCATTTAAAAAATACTTTGATATTGTAAAAAAGAGAAGTAAGACTGAATATGAAAATAAACTGGAAAAACTTTCTGCAATAAGAGGAAACTGGCGTGCTAAAATGATGCAGGCGGTGGTTTATTTCAAGAAAAATGACAAGGAATCGGGAAATGCCTGCTTATTAATGGCTCTTAAAGAGTCGGGATATAATTCTGAAGTAATGTATATAACATCAAGCATTTATATTCTAAATGAACTGTATGAGGAGTTTAAACAATATGTAATTACATATTATAATCCTGAAAAACATAATGTTTATACTGCATTAAATGTATTAAAGTATTATAAAGTGAAGAATATGTATAAGGAAGGACTGGAACTTTGTAAATTTACATCCAAGTTTCCATGGATTGAACATTATAAAAAATTTATGTACTATGAGGAATATTTCTGGAAAGCAAAAGTTAAGAATGAAAATAAAAGTGATGATGAAAAACAAAATAAAAATAGATTCTTTTCAACAAATAAACCTTTATGGTATTATGAATTTAACCGTCCTGAATTTATGTTAAATCAAAATAAACGTATAAAGCCCAATATTCTTATTTTAACTTTTACATCAATTGGGGAAAAATCAGAACTGGCTGAAAATTTAGCTGTTTCACTGCCTTTATATTTAAATGAAAACTTGCATTATAAAACAAATCTGAATTATCAGCTGGCAGTTGCCTATAGTGGTGAAAGTCTTTTTATATCAAAGAAAAGATACAGTACAGATTATATGAAACTGATACGTAGGCAGAATAATAATTTAAATTTTGTTTTGGCTGGAAATATTCTTAAAATGCCAAATGTTGAAAAATATGAAATTGAAATTTATTTATATGACACATTTAATGAGCATAAATCAAGCTTAATTAATAAAATTTATGATGAAAATACAATTTATAATGTCCAAAACGATTTATTAAAATCAGTAAATAACTTTTTTGAAAGAAGTTTTTCTATAAAATATGAAAAAAATTTGAATAATCTAGTTTTGTTTTCACAAAAGATGAAATTTTTAATACAGAGCAAGCCTCATAAAAAACATCAATCGTGGAGATATAAAAAGTTGCTTTCAGATCAGATAGATGCTGTGCTTGAAGACCGAAATAACGATTTAAAGAAAATAAATCTGCTATCACTTTTATATGAGATAAAACAAACAAATAGCCAGCTGCTGAAGTTTCAAAAACCACTTATTTACAGCATGAACATTCATGGCATCTTTGAAACTCAGACGTTAAAAATATTGGCACCAATTATTTTCAAAATATATGATGATGATGTGAACTTTCAAGCTAATATAGAGGCTTTAAATATTACAGATTCAAATTATTTGAACTGGATAAATAAATTTTCGGGAGATTAACTTTATGTTTCTTTATTTAAAAAAAGGATTTTCAATAATAATTTCTCTTTTATATATTTTTGTAAATTATAATTTCTATAATTCAATTTTTCGTGAATACACAAATAATAAAATTTTTCATATAACAACTGAACTTGGCGTTATCGAAGTGGTTTTCTGGATTTTGCTATTATATTCAGTTTTTGATTTAGAAAATAAAAGTATTGAAAAAAATAAGAATAATAAAATTAAAACTAAGGAAATGAAAGAGAAAGAAATAAAAAAAGATAAAATAGATTTAATAATCTGCTCTATAATTTTTTTAGCAACCTTAATCTGTGTAAATATTTCACGTGTTATTTTGCAAAGTTCACCTTATATGAATGATGTAGTTTCAACTGTAGGTTCATATCTTCTGTTTTTTGGAGGAACGAGAGTTCTGTTTATCTTTTCTTCAATAATATTTATATTTATTGCGGTAAGCAGAAGAAATGTTTTCTTAATTTTAATATCAGCATTAAATGTTGTAATTTCAGTAATGATATGGCTGGACTTTGATACAAACATAACAGCAGTTATGAGAATTATTATTTCTATTTTTGCCATTATTTATTATGTTTTTTCAGAAAATAGTAAAAAAGACAAACAAAATACAAAAAATAAAACAAGGAGGATTAGTTTAAAAAAATGAAAAAAAATATAAAAAAACTATTATTTTTAATATCAGTATTATCTATTGGAAATATATTGAACGCATATAACGATAATAGCAATAGTGGTTCAGAAGTTAAAAAACCACCAATAGAAATACGTATTGACAATGGACAGGGCAGAACTAATGAATCGCGAAACAGTAGCAATACAACAGCAAGAAAAGGCGGGACTGAAACAATCAGCAATTCCGCTGGTTCAATAACAGTAGATTCGTCATACACTTCAAAAGGGCAAAACTATAGACAACGATTTATAATATTGCATTATACAGCGGTAAATAGAGATGGTTCGCTTAGAGCCTTGACGGGTAATGATGTAAGTTCTCATTACTTGGTATCAGACCAAAAAAATGATCCTGTCTTTTATTTAGTTGATGAAAATAAAAGGGCATGGCACGCTGGGGCAAGTGAATGGAAAACTACTAAAAACTTAAATGATAGTTCAATTGGAATTGAAATTGTTAATAATGGAGATGTAAGTGGAAGATTTGAACCATTTAAGGATTTTCAAATAAAGGAAGTTGCAGTGCTTGTGAGACATTTAATTGATAAGTATGAAATTCCACCAACAAATATTTTGGGACATTCTGACATTGCTCCACAAAGAAAGCCTGATCCAGGTCCATTATTCCCATGGGAAGAACTAAATAAAAAATATAACATAGGAATGTGGTATGATAGTTCAAGTAAATCAATGTATGAAAGTCAATATGCAAGTACTTGGGATACTATACCTGCAGCGACAGTTCAAGCTGAATTTAGTAAATTTGGATATGCAGTGAATCAAACTGGAAGATGGGATGAACAAACAAAAAATATAATAAAGGCATTTCAATATCATTTCAGACCGTCTAAATATGATGGGAAACTTGATTTAGAAACATATGCAATTTTGAAAGCATTAAATGATAAATATAATAAATAATTTTTTTGCAAGGAATGATGTTTTGTTATTTCCTTGCATTCACATTTATAACAGTGTCATTTTAAAATAAAATTTTCAAACTAATACAGAAACAGAAAGGAAAATTATACTATGAAAAAATTTTCAGACAGAGTTTTAAATATGCAGTATTCACCAATTAGAAAATTAGTGCCGTATATTGATGAAGCAAAAAAATCTGGTGTTAAAGTATATCAGTTACATATAGGACAGCCTGATGTGGAAACGCCAGATACGTTTTTTGAAGGATTAAATAACTATAAGGAAAAAATTGTTAAATATACAAATTCAGCAGGAATAATCGAATTAAGAGAATCTTTTTCAAAATCTTATGCAAAAGTTGGAATTGATGTTTCGCCTGAAGAAATTTTAATTACTCAAGGTGGGAGCGAAGCTATCCAAATTACATTAGAAACCATTTGTAATCCAGGAGATGAAGTTTTAGTTCCAGAGCCATATTATACAAATTATGACAGTTTTTTGAGAATTGCTGATGCAAAATTAGTTCCGATTGAAACTTCAATTGAAAATCATTATCATTTACCAGAAAAAGAAGAAATTGAAAAATTAATTACTCCAAAAACGAAAGCGATAATGTTTTCAAATCCAAGTAATCCAACTGGAATTGTTTTCAAAAAGGAAGAAATGGAGTTAATAAAGGAAATTGCCATAAAACATGACTTGTTTATTATTACCGATGAAGTTTATAGACAATTTATTTATGATGAAGAAATTGAAAAAAGTTACCAGTCATTTATGTCCATTGAAGAAATTCAAGATAGAGTAGTTTTAGTTGACAGTATTTCAAAACATTATAGCGCATGTGGAGCTAGAATAGGAGTTATTGCCTCTAAAAATAAAGATTTTATGGCACAAGCACTAAAATTTTGCCAAGCAAGATTATCAGTTTCTACAATTGAGCAATATGCAAGTACAAACTTAATTAATACTTTAGATACTTACATTGACAATACAAAATTAGAATACAAAGTAAGAAGAGATATGATTTATAATAATATTATAAAAATACCAGGAGTTATAACTTACAAACCAAGCAGTGCATTATATTTGATAGCAGAATTGCCAGTAGATGATATCGAAAAATTTGCTACTTGGTTACTGACAGAATTTAGATATGAAAATCAGACGTTATCATTTGCACCAGGACCAGGATTTTATACAACGCCGGAGAAAGGTACAAAAGAAGCTAGATTTTCGTTTTGTACACATAATTTGATTGAAATTGAAAATGGAATGAAAGTATTGAAAAAAGCACTGGAAACTTATAATAAATTGGATAAGTAATTTTTTATTTTGATAGACTTGTTAATAATTCAATAATAAAATAAATGTTTTTGAATTATGGCAAGTCTAATTTTTAAATAGTTTATAAAAAAATTTAAGTAAATAGGAGAGAATTAATTTGATGGAAAATATTGATTTTAAATATAAGGAAAATACAGAAAATCATATTGAAAGAGATATAAAAAATGCAAAAGAAATTCTAGAAAGAATGAATCCTAATCAGAAAATCAATTATCATACAATTTTGACTAAACTAATTTCAGATTGGGAAAATAAGGATATTCGTCCTAAAATATTGATTCATAGCTGCTGTGCACCTTGTAGTACCTATACGCTGGAATTTTTAACGCAATATGCAGACGTGACAGTTCTGTTTGCAAATAATAACATTCATCCAAAGGCAGAATATGAAAAAAGAGCTTTAGTACAGGAGGAATTTATTAAGAAATTTAATGAGCGTACTGGAAATGATGTTGGATTTATTGAAGATGAATATAAGCCAATGGACTTTTATAAGGCTGTGAAAGGGCTGGAAAATGAAAAAGAGGGTGGAGCAAGATGTACTGCCTGTTTTCAGATGAGACTTGACATTGTGGCAAAAAAGGCTCAGGAATTAGGATTTGACTATTTTGGAAGTGCTTTGACATTGAGTCCGCATAAAAATAGTCAATTAATAAATATGTTGGGCCTAGAAATTCAGGAAATTTTTGATGTTAAATATCTTCCGTCTGATTTTAAGAAAAATAATGGATACAAACGTTCAGTTGATATGTGTGCAGAATACGATGTTTACAGACAATGTTATTGTGGCTGTATTTTTGCTGCAATGGATCAGGGGATTGACTTGAATGAGTATAAATAGGAGAAAGTTTAGATTGTTATAGAAATAAAAATTTAACCGAGATGATAAAATTTGCAACTTCAGGAAATATAAGTAAAAATCGGAGAGATCTTAATAATCTCTCCTTAATAATAACAACTATTTAGTTTTTAAAATATCTCTAATTTCTGCTAGCAGCGCCTCTTCTTTAGTTGGAACTTCTTCTTTAACAGCTTCTTCAGCCTCTTTGTCAGATTTTCTTAATTTATTAATGAATTTGACCATTAGAAAAATAACAAAAGCCATTATTAAAAAGTTTACAGTATTTTGAATAAAATTACCATATAATACTGCTACTTCAGGTTTATTCCCTTGAGCAGGAGTAATAACAAGTTTTAAACCAGTAAAATTAATTTTTCCTAATATAATCCCTATAATTGGCATAATCATATCATCAACTAATGAAGTTACAATTTTTCCAAATGCTCCTCCTATAATAACTCCGACTGCTAAATCTATTACATTTCCTTTTGAAATAAATTCCTTAAATTCTTTAAACATTAAAATACATCCTTTCCTTTTAAAATTATATACTACGTATTATAATGTATTTTTTTCTAAAATGCAATAATTATTTTTACTTTTTTGCACTTGACTTGCCAATATAGTATTAAGAAAATTTAAATTAAACATCTTTTCTAATGTGTTTTTCAGCAATCGACACAACTTTATCCACTCTATCTGTATATTTTTTCTCATTTATCAAATAATCAGTAGTCATCCATATTTTTACGATTTCCTGTGCGATGGCAGAACCGATGATTTTTCCGCCAAGGCAAAGTACGTTTGTGTTTGAGTGGGAACGGGCTAGCCCAGCGCAGAATGGATCTTGACAAATAGCGGCATATACACCATAGATTTTGTTTGCAATTAAGGCGCTTCCATAGCCAACTCCGTCAATGAAAATTCCTCTGTCAACTTCACCTTTACTTACTGCGAGCGAAGCAGGATAGATAAAATCAGGCAAATCACAAGATTCTTCACTAAAAGGCCCAAAATCAATAACTTCGTGTCCTTGTGACTCCAGTAATTCCTTAATTTCTTTTTTTAAATTAAATCCAGCATGATCTCCAGCCATTGCTATTTTCATAAAATCAT
>ERZ772926.630-NODE-630-length-19029-cov-9.344735_pt1 | contig 19029 bp, 16 predicted proteins | sample MGYA00511136_ERZ772926 | MGnify/ENA primary metagenome ERZ772926 (study PRJEB29015, sample SAMEA2737917) | human oral metagenome | biome: human oral; feature: human-associated habitat; material: dental | place: China | collected 2153 ... | reverse complement strand
TACCAGTTGCAGAAATTACAAGGCCCTTTTTATTTCCATTTTCTCTTGTTTCCTTCAACTTTCCCAAAACTCTTTTCTGCATGCTATTTGGTACAAATTCATTTTCTTGTTCAATTTTGGTTTTTCTATAATCAAAAGTATTTTGTACATTTATAGATTTTTTATATTTTTCATATTCATCAACAAAATCTTCTGTTAATTCTATTGCTTCATTACTATGCCACAACTTCTCAAACTGATTTAGCGATTTTTTATAAATATTAAAAAAACTGCTATCTGTCAGCTTCACATTCCATTCTTCTGCCGAATACAAGGCACTTTGACTAATATTAGATGATCCGATTACAACACTATGATATTTTTCCTTTTCAAACAAATATGCTTTTGTATGAAAACTCTCACTTGAATTATTATAAATCTTAACTTTTATATTCTTATACGATAAAAGTTTTCGTAATGCCTTTGAATCCGTAATATTTAGATAAACAGATGTTATAATTTCTCCTTGAATCCCTTGTTTTTCAAGTTCATCCAAAGTGCTTATTAATAACTGAATCCCCGAATATCTTATAAAACTTACAATAAAATAGAATTTTTTACAGTTTAGCAATTCCTGCTTTAAATAAATAAAAAAATTACGAAATTTAGCCTTTTCGTTTATAATTAATTCATTTATATTTCCGATTATATCTTTATCTTTTCGTTTTAATGGTAATTCAAAATGAAAATTAGTATTTTTATTTTTTTTATTAAATGTCTGATTTAGTAAATATAGCTGTTTTTCAGTAAATTCAATAGCTTTTTGATAATCATTTTCTCCAATAAAATTAGAAATCTTTTTTGAAAAAGTCTCTAGAACTTCAAATTCCAAATTTTCCTTGTATTCAGTTATTTCTAAAAAATTATTATTTTTTTCTTTTGCATTTACTAAATTACTTGACTCAAATTTTTTTGCTAAAATACTCATTTTCACCCCTTTTATTTTAATTAATTTTTACAAGAATTTAAGTTCTTTAAATTATTCTTTTTCTAAAAATTCTAAAATTCTCTTATTTCCAGTTTTATGCTTCATCATTTTAAAAAATATTCTAAACATTATCAAAACATCATAATAACTTCCGTGTAATTGACTTTCTTCAAATGGAATATTATAATAATTGGCACATTCCATTAATTTTGGCCATTTGTAGTTTCCATAGGAAGAACCTGTTACCTTTACAATATCTATATTTGTTAGCATAGTATCAAATTGATTTTGCAATGGAAAATCTACAAAACTTCTGTCAAATTTTATGTTATGAGCGACAAAATGGCTTGTATCTTGACAAAATAAAAAGAAATTATCCATATCTTCCTTAAAAGTTAAAGGATATTCAATTCCTGTATTTTGAATAATATTTTTCCTTTCACTTAAAATTACATCATCTGTCAATCCATTTACATTAATTGCACCTTCATTTAATTCTTCGCCTTCATTTCTAAAATAAAATCTGTTAAATTCAGAAACTTTTTTCCATTTGTTTCTCTCTTCTCCAGAATTTTCAGAATTATAATTAACCTTTATCGCAGACATCGACAAAACAGAACTTCCTTGAAATCCGTTTGTTTCCACATCAAAAAATATAATATTCTTATTTAATTTTATTTCTTTATTCACTATTTTCTCTTTTCCTTATATTTTTACATAAAATATAAAAAATTAATCATTTAATTTTAATACTGATAAAAACGCCTCTTGTGGAATTTCTACATTTCCAATCGCCTTCATACGTTTCTTACCTTCTTTTTGTTTTTCTAATAATTTTTTCTTACGTGTAATATCTCCACCATAACATTTTGCAAGCACATTCTTTCTAAGTGCCTTAATTGTTTCTCTTGCAATTATTTTTGTACCCAATGCGGCCTGTAATGGTATTTCAAACTGCTGTCTCGGAATTACATCTTTTAATTTTTCAACGATTGCACGTCCTCTGTAATAGGCATTATCTTTATGAGCAATGAATGAAAAGGCATCTACTGGATTTCCGCTTACCAAAATATCTACTTTTACCAAGTCTGATTCCTTGTATCCAATCATTTCATATTCAAATGAAGCATACCCTTTTGTACGTGATTTTAATTTATCATAAAAATCAATTACTATTTCTGCAAGTGGCAAATCGTAACTTATCATTGTACGAGTTTCATCAAGGTAATTCATATTAAGGAAGTTGCCTCTTTTTTCCTGACAAAGCTCCATTACGTTTCCTACATAATCCTTTGGAACAATGATTGTACCCTTTACATAAGGTTCCTCAATATACTTTTTCCCTTCTGGAAATTCTGCTGGATTGTCAATTACTACCATTTCTCCTTGTTCAGGCGTTACATGATATTTAACAGATGGTGCTGTTGAAATCAAATCAATGTTAAATTCACGACGCAATCTTTCTACAACTATTTCCATGTGCAAAAGCCCTAAAAATCCACATCTGAATCCAAATCCCAACGCAAGTGAAGTTTCTGGAGCATAAGATAATGATGCATCATTTAACTGTAATTTTTCCAATGCTTCCCTTAAATCTTCATAATCGTCTGTCGAAACTGGATAAATTCCCGCAAAAACCATACTTAATGCAGGACGATAACCTTCAAGAGCTGTATCTGTTGGATTGTTCACATGCGTAATTGTATCCCCAACTTGTGTATCCTTAATTGACTTAATTCCAGTAATAATATACCCAACCGAGCCAACTGTCAATTCATCAACTTCCTTCATTTTAGGCGAGAAAATTCCAACTTCTAATACGTCAAATTCCTTTTCGGTAGACATAATCTTAATTCTATCCCCTTTTGCAATTTTCCCTTCAATTATTCTAATATATGTTATAACTCCTCTAAAATCATCATAATGCGAGTCAAAAATTAACGCCTTCAAAGGATTGTTAATTTCTCCTTTAGGTGCAGGAATATGTTCAATAATTGATTCCAGCAAATCTTCAATTCCAAATCCAGTTTTTCCAGAAACAAGAACAGCATCATCTGCTGGAAGCCCAATAACTTCCTCTATTTCGAGCTTAACCTTATCAGGATCCGCTGAAGGCAAGTCAATTTTATTTATTACAGGCAATATTTCCAAATCGTTTTCCAAAGCCAAATACACATTTGCCAATGTCTGTGCTTCAATTCCCTGTGCAGCGTCAACTACAAGCAAAGCTCCGTCACAAGCTGCAAGCGATCTTGATACTTCGTAAATAAAATCGACGTGTCCCGGCGTATCAATTAAATTTAACTCATAAGTCTCCCCGTTTCGAGCCTTATACTTCAGTGTAACTGCCTGTGCCTTAATTGTTATCCCTTTTTCCCTTTCTAAATCCATGCTATCCAACAGTTGATCCACCATTTCTCTTTGCGTTACAGTTCCTGTCTGCTCCAAAAGCCTGTCCGCAATAGTGGATTTTCCATGATCAATATGTGCTATTATCGAAAAATTTCTTTTATTTTTTTGATCCAACATTTATATTGTTTCCTCCGTTTACTCATTTATTATCTTTTTTGTTATATTTTTAAAATGAGTAACTATTCTATCCGAATCTAGTTACTCAGCAATATGTATATTATATAATAATTTTGCATTTTTTCATAGTCTTTGTGAAAAATATTTTACCAAAATTCAGTTATTTTTTATATTATATTTTAATTTTTCATAAAATTATAGCAAAACCACTTTAAAACTAAACTTAAAGACTATGACTATTTTATTCAAACCTAGAGTTTATATAATTTTTAATATATTCTAGTACACTTTAAAATTGGAAATAAAAATTATATTAGTATCACTTAAATTATAAATTTATTTAACTTTTAGCTGATTCCCAGACTGAAAAATAAAATAATTTACATTTGACAAAAATTCCCTAAAATATGATTTTGGTATGGAAATAATCGGTGTTTTCGCTGGAAGTCCGTAAATTTCATAATTTTCATTGTCAAACCCAACTTTTCTAGCAATATTTTTAGAACGGAAAATATGATAATCATTCGTTGCAATCAATACTTTTATTTTTTGATTTTTTTCATTATTGTTTAAAATATTTTTACTATTTTCAATATTTTTTATCTTCTCAAGACTAAACTTAAAATTCTCAACAGTATTCTTAGATTTGTCCTCCAAAATAATTCTATCCTCACTAATTCCATTTTTCAAAAGTTCCCTTTTTATTGCCAATCCTTCAGCAACACCTTCATTTTTCCCTTGTCCACCAGTCGCAATAACCTTAACTTCTGGATTTTTCTTTAAATACTCCGTTGCAGCCTTTATTCTTTCCATAAGTGACTTAGTCGGCTTTTCTCCTTTTACTCTTGCTCCCAGTATTATTACATAATCTACTTTTCTATTTTCATTTACGGCTTTTCTATCAGTTATATATTCTTTCATTATGAGATATTGAATAAAGCAAAATAAAAAAATAAATATGATAATAGAGATTTTTATTAATGTTATAATCATATTCTTCATAAGTTTTCTATTTTAAAAATATCCTTTCTTAAAATAAAGGCTGTTCCATTTCTGAAACAACCACTATAAAATAATTATTCTTTCACGATAGCTGTAAAATCACTCCAGTCCTCAACTTTAAAAGCTCTAATATCCCTTACAGAATTTTTAAACCATTCGATAGATTTTAGTTTTGTTATGGCTTTATAAACTTCAGCTAAAGTATTTTTTTCAGTACTATTCACATATAAACTGCCTTGTGTCCATTCAAAACCTAGTATCTCCAATTCCTGTCGGATTTCATCGTAAGCCCTGTTATATGAATCCCCATAATTTTTTTTCAAATCATCAATTTTTAAATCAAATGCAATTGCATACATCTGTAATCCCTCCTCTTTTAAATATTTTACAACAATATTTTATTATATTTTACCATAATTGTCAATTTCTTATTTTATTTTTTGATTGACATTTTGTACAAAAAGAATTATAATAAATTGTACAAAAACTATAAAGGAGCGATAAATATGTTAGCTGTAAGTTTTTCAACATTGAGAAATAATTTAAAAAGTTATTGTGATAAAGCAGTGAAAGAAAATGAAGATGTAATTGTAACAAGAAAAAATGAAGAAAATGTAGTTTTAATAAATCTTGAAAAATATAATCAATTTTTGAAAGCAGTCCAAAATGCTGAATATCTTGCAAAAATAGATAGAGGATTTTCTCAGATGAAAAGTGGAAAAGGACAAGTTCATGATTTAATAGAGGTCGATGATGAATAAATTATGGACTGATGATGGCTGGGCAGATTATTTATATTGGCAATCTCAAGATAAAAAAACTTTAAAAAGGATTAACGAACTCATAAAAGATATTGAAAGAAATGGAGCATTGAATGGAATAGGCAAAACCTGAAGCTTTGAAATATAGAAAAGGATTTAGTCGAAGAATTGACGAAACTAACAGGCTTGTTTATGCCATTGATGAAAATGGAGTTTTATGGATAATTTCTTGTAGAGGACATTGTTAAAAGATTAATAAGTGGTAAATTATTTAAAATCATAATATTTATTATAAAGAAAGGAAAAAAATAAAAAATGCAAAAAAATAATTTAGAATTGTCAAAACAGGAACTCATAAAGGATTTAGAAGAAAAGTTCAAAAATAAAATTCTTGAAAAAGAAAATATGGATTTATTAATAAAATTAATTAAAAATTCAGATAATCTATCTGAAGCAAATGCAATTGCAATGCTTGGAACAACATACAAACAAACAGGATTACATTTTGATAAAAGATTAGAAAAATGGGGAGATACGATAAAATTTTTCAAAAAGAATGAAAAACTTTCTTTTATTTCTGATAAAAATACCATTACACATAAACTTATCATAGGAGATAACTATGATGCTTTGCTTAATTTATTAATAACGTATAGAGGAAAAATTGATGTGATTTATATTGATCCACCTTATTCAAAAGACAGTATGGGAGAGTTTGCAGATACTAACTATGATAACTCGATAACAAGAGATAATCTATTATCTATGCTTTATCCAAGACTAGTGTTGGCTAAACAGTTATTAAGTGATAAAGGTGTTATATTTTGTAGCATTGATCATAGAAATGAAGCGTATATAAAATGTTTATTTGATGAAATAATGCTAGAAAATAATTTTATTGCATCTTGTTTTGTTTTAGACAATCTAAAAGGTAAATCTAATGATGGACTAATAACAAATGTTGGACATAGATTGCTAGTTTATGCCAAAAATGTTACAGTATTAACTGATTTTGGTGGATTTAATAAAATTGAAGAAGTTAATAAAAAATCATTAGAGGAAAAATATAAAGAAAAAGATGAAAAGGGATTATACAGTGAAATTCCTTTAAATAAAACAGGGCAAGATAAAAAAAGAGAAAATAGACCTACAATGTATTTTCCAATTTTAACTAAAAATGGGATTATTTATTCAATAAAAGATAATGAATACAAAAAATTACGAAATAATAATGAATTCGATGACAAATATATCAAAAAATTAGAAAATGAATATACGGAAAAAGGATTTAATTTTATTTTACCTGTAGGAGAAAATAATGAAAAAACTAGATGGACTTATGGATTTGATGGATTTAAAAAGAAACTAAAAGATAAAGATTTATACTATAAAAATAGTGCTATATATGAAAAAAAGAGACCTAGTTTAGAAGAGTCTCTATCTAATATTGCTTTGGGAATTCCCAAAACATTACTCTATAAATCTTCATATTCTAATGGAACATCTGATTTAAATAAAACTATATTAAAAAATAAATTTTCATTTCCAAAATCAGTATCTTTAATTATTGATTTATTAAAATTAACTAAAGATAAAGACTCAATAATATTAGATTTTTTTGCAGGAAGCGGAACAACAGGAGAAGCAGTAATGGAACTTAATAGAAAAGATAACGGAAATAGAATGTTTATATTATGTACTAACAATGAAATAACAAAAGAAAATCCAAATGGAATAGCATACTAAAAGATTAAAAAGAATTATGACTGGAGAATGTTATGATGGAACAAATGATTTTAAATGGATTGGAAAAAATAAGCCGTATAATAATAATCTTGAGGTTGTTGAAATTAATAAAATTAATAGTAAAGAACAATCTATGGGAAAAACTGCTTTTGATGTAGTAGATGAAACATTATATGGACTTAAAAAATTTGAAAACTTATATGAAAAAATTGATTGGATCTGTACAAACTTTGATAAAACTCAAAAGTATGTTGAGGGGGAAAAATAATGTTACAGGAAATTATTGATTTACAAAATGAAGCTATTATGGAAATTATTTCGCAGTTGAAAAAAACAGAAAAAAATATTACTTTCAAAAGTCCTACAGGAAGTGGAAAAACTTATATGATGGCAAAAGTCATGGATGAGATTTTATTTCAAAACGATGACATAATATTCCTTGTTTCATCATTATCTAAAGGTAATCTTGCTGAACAAAACTATGAAAAATTTTTAGAGTATTCTGATGAAAAGATATTTAATAATATACTCCCTTTCCTTATTAACAGTGAAAGTAGTGGAGAAGGTGGTATATATATTCCCGATAACTATAATGTTTATGTACTTCCAAGAGATCTATATAAAAAAACTGCAAAATTGAAAAAAGGAGCATATTTAAAAAAATTTCTGGAAGAAATTACAAAAAATCAGAAAAAAAAGGTATATCTTATAAAAGATGAATGTCATATAGCAACAAATAATTTAGATGAACTCTCAGATACTTATTTTTCTAAAATTTTAAGCTGTTCAGCAACTCCAAAAAAAAATCAAAAACCAGATGTACAAATTAGTAACATAGATGCTGTAAATGCAAAACTTATAAAAAAAGTAGAATATGATACAGAAGATTCTGAAATTAATAATGTTCTTGACAAATTCAAAGAAATCAAGAAAAAATACGAAAAAGCTATACAAGATAAAGAATTTGGACAAGCTATAAATCCTTGTTTAATTATACAGATTTCAAACAAAGATAAAGCTGATGAAGAAATTGAGGAAATAAGAACAACGTTAAATAAAACAAAATATCAGGATTTGCAGTGGATGTTAATAGTAGATAAAGATAGAGAATGTGTTTCAAATAATATTATACAAAAACTCCCTGTGTCAAAATGGAAAAATGAGGCAAAGAAAAATGAATCTACAATTGATATTATTATTTTTAAAATGGTTATAACTGAAGGATGGGATATTCCAAGAGCATGTATGCTTTTTCAACCAAGAAATTCAAGAAGTAAACAGCTTGATGAACAAGTTGTTGGTAGAATAAGGAGAAATCCCAAATTAAAAAATTTTGAAAAACTCTCACAAGAAAATCAAGAGCTAGTTACAACGGCTTATGTATGGGGAATAGAAAATGAAGATAAAAAAGAAACAGTCGAAGTAAAATTAGTAGGTAATAATAATAAAAAAGAAGAAAATGAAATTCAAAAAGAATTTAGAATAAAAACTACAAGATTAAAAAGGTTAGAAGAAATAAAAGAAACCGAAATTTTACCATAAAAAATCACAAAATAAAATAAAAAATATATTAATTAAAAATCTTTTCAATCAAGATGGTGAAAAAAAATATTTAATAGGTAAAAATTATTTGTTAAATTCTGACATTAAATATGAATATTATTTATATGGTATTCATTCTTCGTACCCTGATTTTATAATGAAAGACTCTGATAATCGAATACATTTATTTGAATCAAAAAGTTTAAATAAATCTAAAAATAATTTTTTAGATCATCAAGAATATGAAGAAAAAGCTAAAGCATTAAAAGAATGCTATAAGTTTTCCTCAAAATTAACGGGCTATTATTTTTATATACCAATAAAAAGAAATAACGAATGGACTATCTACCAATATTTTAACGGAGAAGAAAAAATATTGGATAAAAATACATTTTTATCTTTCTTTGATTAATTTAATATCAATTATTTTTAATTTTAAAAAACCTTCTAATTGTTATGTATTGTTAGAAGGTTTTTTAGTTATAAATTTACTGATTTTCAAATCCCCCTGTATAAAGCTGATAATAAGTCCCTCTTTGTGCAATCAGTTCATCGTGATTTCCACGTTCGATAATTTTTCCTTGATCAAGTACCATTATCACATCGGAATTTTTGATAGTTGAAAGCCTGTGGGCAATTACAAATACTGTTCTTCCCACCATCAACTTATCCATTCCTTCCTGCACGATTTTTTCTGTTCTTGTATCAATGCTTGAAGTTGCTTCATCCAGAATTAAAACTGGCGGATCGGCGATTGCCGCTCTTGCTATTGACAATAATTGCCGCTGTCCTTGTGAAAGGCTCGAACCGTCACCGCTTAAATAAGTGTTGTAGCCTTGTGGCAAGTGTTTTATAAAATGATCGGCATTGGCAAGTTTTGCGGCTGCATACACTTCTTCATCTGTTGCATCAAGTTTTCCATATCTGATGTTGTCGGCAACTGTTCCAGAAAATAAGTGTGTGTCCTGTAGTACAATTCCAAGAGATTCTCTTAAATCCTGTTTTTTTATTTTTTCAATGTTAATTCCATCATATCGGATTTTTCCAGAGTTAATATCGTAAAATCTGTTAATTAAGTTTGTAATTGTAGTTTTTCCAGCTCCTGTTGCACCAACGAAGGCAATTTTTTCTCCTGGCTTAGCATAAAGATTGATATTGTGAAGTATTGTCTTTTCATCGTTATAGCCAAATGTAACATCTTCAAAAACAACATCTCCCATCAGTCTTTCATAAGAAATCGTTCCGTCAGAATGCGGATATTTCCAAGCCCATGCACCTGTGTGCTTCTCAGTTTCTGTAATATTTCCATTTTCATCAATATTTGCATTTACAAGAGTTACATAGCCGTTATCTTGCTCAGGTGTCTGATCTAGCAGGTTAAATACCCTTTGAGCTCCAGCCGATGCCAGTATTACTGATGTTAATTGCTGTGCAATTTGTGAAACAGGCTGATTTATTACTTTTATGAACTGCAAGAATGATACAAGTCCACCGATTGTAAATCCTGCAATGTTATTAAACACTATTATTGAACCAAGGACCGCTGTAAGTACAAAGTTTATATTTCCAAGGTTTCCGACAGCAGGGCCTAGAATGTTTGCAAATTTCATTGCATTGTTTGCCCTGTTAAATAATGCCGTATTCAGCTTGTTAAAACGTTCATCGGCTTTTTTTTCATACGAAAATACTTTTACAACTTTCAGACCTTCTATCATTTCCTCTACATATCCATTTACAATGCCGATATTTCTTTGCTGTGCAGTATAGTTCTTTGAACTTTTTGCAGAAATAGTCTTTGTTGTGACAATCATAATTATAATCATTACTACTACAAAGAATGTCAATGGAACATTTAGGATGAACATTGAAATAAGCACGCTTATAATTGTAATGATTGAAGAAATCACTTGTGATAAGCTTTCTACCATCATATTTCTCAATGCATCAATGTCACTTGAATAGACGCTCATTATATCTCCATGTGCATTCGTGTCAAAATATTTTATAGGAAGCGATTCCATGTGTATAAATACATCATCTCTTAATTTTTTTAATGTCCCTTGTGCAATGTAAATCATAAAAACTTCATAAATATATGTACATGCAACTGCTCCGGCATAAACAGTTATCATCTTAAAAATTATTGAAATTAGGCTTTTTAAAAACTCTGGATTATTTTTTCCAATGTTTGGAATAATAACTCCATCTATTAATTCCTTTGAATACATCGTTCCGACAACCATTCCAAATGAACTAAGGCAAATAAATGCAATGACAAATAATGTACGAATCTTGTAATGCTTAAACATATACCCCAGTAGTCTTATTAACCCTTTTATCTGATTTTTAGATTCAGATTTTTGGGATTTTTTGTTATCTTTAGCCATTATTCATCACTCCCTTCTGTCTGAGATTCGTAAACTTCACGATATACGTTGCTCATTTTAATTAGTTCATCGTGTGTTCCTGCAGCTGTAATAACTCCATCTTCTAAAACTAATATTTTATCAGAATCCTTTATTGATGAAATTCTTTGACCAATAATAATTTTTGTAATATGTGGCAATTCATTTTTAAAGGCTTCTCTTATTAGTTTATCCGTTTTTGTATCAACTGCACTGGTTGAATCATCTAAAATTAATATTTTTGGAGATTTTAGCAAAGCTCTTGCAATACATAGCCTTTGTCTTTGCCCTCCAGACACATTTGCTCCGCCACGTTCAATACGAGTATCGTACTTTTTAGGAAATTTTTGGATAAATTCATCAGCCTGTGCCAATTTACAGGCATGTTCCATTTCCTCGTCAGTCGCATTCTCATTTCCCCAACGTAAATTGTCCTTTATACTTCCTGAAAACAGCACATTTTTTTGAAGAACCATCGCCACATTGTCACGAAGTGTCTTTATATCGTAATCTTTAACATTAACTCCTCCAACTAAAAGTTCTCCATCTAAAACATCATACAGTCTTGGAATTAACTGAACAAGAGCCGATTTTGCACTTCCAGTTCCACCGATAATCCCAATAGTTTCTCCAGATTTTATTTTCAGATTTATTTTTGTCAAATTTAGCACTTCAGGATTATTGCTGTAGCTAAAGTCAACATTTTTAAATAAAATTGAGCCATCTTTTACTTCAGTTACTCCATTTTCAGGGTTTTTAATGCTGGGCTCTTCATTTAAAACCATTGCAATTCTATCTCCTGATGCTCTTGAAAATACAATGTTTACAAGCATCATTGCAAGCATAAGAAGACTCATAAGAATATTTGTTGTATAAGCAAATAAACTTGTCAATTCTCCAGTTGTCAATTCATGCACGACAATCATCTTTGCACCAAACCAGGAAAGCAGCAAAATACATGAAAATACAGTCAGCTGCATTACTGGAGATACAAAAATTATAATATTTTCTCCCTTTAATAGCATATTCTTCAAATTTTCCGTTGCCTTTTTAAATTTTCCTGTTTCATATTTTTCACGGATATATGCTTTTACAACACGGATTCCGTTAATGTTTTCCTGCAAACTGGCATTAATGTCGTCATATTTTCTAATTGCTGCAGTAAATATTGGATGAACTTTAAAAATGATAAAAGCTAGAAAAGTTCCCAAAAATAAAACTGCAACAACAAATATCATTGACAGTCCTGGATTTATCATAAAGGACATAAATATTGCAACACACATCATAAGTGGAGCTCTTACAAATCCTCTTATTAATAGTTGAAATGAATTTTGGATATTATTAACATCTGTTGTAAATCTTGTAATAAGTCCAGCTGTAGAAAATTTATCAATATTTGTAAACGAAAATGACTGTATTTTAGAAAACAAATCCTTTCTCAAATTTTTAGCAAATCCAGCCGAAGCATAAGAAGCATATTTACTGGCTTGTATTCCCGATAACAGCGACAACATTGCTACTCCCAGCGTTATAAGGCCCATAACGATAATAAAATTCATATCACCTTTTCCGTTATTTCCGTTAAGCCCATTGTCTATAATCATTGCCATAAGCGTCGGAATAAGCATTTCAAAAATAACTTCTATTCCAATGAATATAGGCGAAATCAATGCACTTTTTTTATATTCCCTAAGACTGGAAAATAATTTTTTTAACATCTAAATAAACACCTTTCCTTTCTTTTGATTTTTTTTATTAAAATAAATTAGTTTACACTATTTCCGTTTATTAACCAGCGAACTGGATATAAATTTCTTTTTTTAAGTAGAATAATCAATATAAATTTAAAAGCACGAAACTTATTTTTTTAATTAATAAATCTCAGTGCTTTTTTATTTAGTTATTTAAAAATTTTAATATTTATGATTCAAACTTAAATATCCAAATGTTCCATAAAATATCTTATTTGCAATCTCCACCAGTCCCAGTCGTGGGCTACATCATAACCCCAGAAATCTGTCCATGCTGGAACTTGTTTTTCATAAAGAATGTGTGCTAATTCCCTATTACTTGGAAGCAGTTCACCTTCCCATGCACCTTGTCCAATACATATAATGATATTTTTTTGTCTATACAAATCCAAATAATAATGATTCCAAGGCATATTTCTCAAGAAATCAACAACAGAGTTGTTATAAACTAAATCATCCTTATAATCTCCAAAGAACATTGACGCATCAAACATTCCACTTAGTGAAATTAATGTATCAAATAAGTCAGGTCTACGGAAAAATAAAATTCCCGCATGTGCTCCACCCATACTGCATCCTGTGACAATGATGTCACTTCTCCAAGAAATATCTTGCATTCTAGGTACAAATTCATTTGCAATATAATTAAACCATTTTTCCTGCATTTCTATTCTATATCTTGGATCACCATTTATATCTGACCAGCTTTCTTTATCAACACTTCCCACACAGAATAACTGCAATCTTCCTTGCTCAATATAGTCTGATAAGACATCTACCATCCCAAATTCTTCATATTGATTGCAATCTCCATCTTGTGAAGGAAATACTAAAACTGGCTTCCCAGCATGCCCATATCTTTTAAATTCCATTTCTCTTCCAAGATTATGACTATATTCTTTTCTGTATTCTACTTGCATTTTTTCTCCCTATAATTTTTTTTTATGCCTTTTCATGTATAAAGTTTATAAACTCTTCCATTTCCTCTTTTGTAGCAAATTTTGCTGTATACATATAATTTCCCATAGCTTCTGCAAAAATATCAGGCATTCTTTCATCCATTACAATCGCATTTCCATATTTTTGCTTAATTTCATCATGTGAATGAACATAATTGTTATTATCACGACGGCTGGCATAAACACAGTAATTTTTTTCTATATTCTCATTTAATTTAGCTTTTTCGATTTTGTCAAAAGCAATCATGTCAGCCCAAATTTGATAAACATCAGTGTTATTGGCATAATTATACATATCAGGTGTATATCCGCCTGCAGGACGCATATTTGCCTCGAGTCCAATGTAATCTCCTTTTTTTCCAAGTCCTTTTTTATTATTTTGAAGTTTAAAAAATTCTAGATGTATAAATCTGCTTTTTATTCCAAAGCCTTTAACTGCTCGTCTTCCAGCTTCCAGTAATTGTTCGGGCATTTCTTTTTCTACATAATAAAATACATCTAGTCCTTTATTTACAACATCCATAATTGCAGGCTCAACTATTCCAGTTTCAAAAATAGGTTCACCTTTTGAATCAATGATTGCATCATAAGATACAAGTTCACCTTCAACGTATTCTTCCATAATATATTTTATATCTTTATTACGATTTTCAAAAAATTCCTTTAACTCATTTTCATCTTTAATTCTTTGCGTATCGCTCGCACCTACACCATTATCAGGCTTAGTAATAACTGGATACCCAACTTTTTCAATAAATTTTTTAGCTTTTGCAAGCGTTGTAACCAACGAATAGTCACAAAACGGTACGTCAGCTTTCTTATATGCTTTTTTCATTTTTGATTTTTCTTTAATGTTTGCAACTTTATCAGCTTTTATTCCTGTTGTAATATTAAAGTCTGAACGAAGTTTGGCATCCTGTACAAGCCAATACTCATTATTTGATTCAAGCCAGTCTATTTTCCCATATTTGTGAGTAAAAAAAGCGACTGCTTTCAAAACTTCATCATAATTTTCAAGACTGGAAACTTTGTAATATTCAGTCAAACTCTCCTTTAATCTTTGATCTAACGTATCATATTCCACGTCCGCAATTCCTAACACAGTAATCCCATTTTGTTTCAATCTGTTACAAAATTCAGTATTAGTTTTCGGAAATTGTGGTGAAATATAAATAAAATTCATAATATTCATCTCCTTCTATTATTTAAGTTGTTTAATGTCATTATTTTTGATAAAAAAATAGTATATATACTATTATAACATAATTTTTTACAAAATGTAAATATTATTATTTTCTCAACATATGTTGATATTACAGGTATTCAAATAAAACTTCTTGTTAATTTTACATTTTGAAAACTTAGTAATTTATGTTATAATACATTAAAAAATAAATGGAGGTTTTTATTTTTATGGATTTTGAATTTGAGAATGATAAAAATGAGAAGAATGAAATTACAGTAGCTGAACAAGAAAATACATCAGAAGAAATAAATAAAATTACAGACAATTTTTTTAAAGAAAATTACACATCTTCATCAGTTAATGAAAATTTTAATACTAATAATACTAACTTTGACAATAGTAATTTAAGTAATCCAGATAACAGTGATTTCAATAATTTTAATAGTTTTAATCCAACTAATGCATTTAATGGTTCGATTAATTTAACATTGGATGGAACTACAGTAAAGAATATGAAATTCATTTCAACTGCTATGAAAATTTTTTCAGTTTTAGGAATAATTTCAGGTGTCTTTCAATTAATTGTTTTTCTCATTGGAATTTTCACTATTATAATATCAATAAAATTCTTTAAAGCCGCAACTTTTTTAGAAGAAGCTATTTATACAAAAGATGAAAATAAATTAAAATTGTATTTTAGTGAACAAGTAAAAGGCTTCAAACTTTATATAATTTTTATTATTGTTAGTATAGCTCTAACTGCTATTTTTTATGCAATATTTATTATAATGGCTCTTCTAGGAGCTGCTGCATCAAGTGTTTAATAATTGAGAAAAGAATAGAAAAAATAACTGCAGATAAAATAAAAAGAATCCCTTATTTTATACTAAATAAAGGGATTTTTTATAATTATTTTTGTTAATCTACTTAAACGTTAAACACTTGAAATTACAACTGTCTTTATTTCTCCTGTTTCATCATAAGTTTGATTAAATATGACACCCCACACTAGATTGACATTTTTATCTTTTACAATATTTGAAATTTTTTCTGTTATTATTCCTATATCTGATAATGAAACACTGTGTCCAGCAGTAAAACTTATTAAAACTTTTTTAGCATTTTCTAGCTTTCCTTCAAACAAATTATTTTTCATTAACTGTTCAATTATATTGTCTACCGCCCTCTCTCCCTTACCTTTCCCTACACGAATAATTGTATCTTTGGAATTATTCAGTACTGACTTCACATCCAGAAAATCAATATTCATAAACCCAACTTCCGTAAGAATATTTACAATACTTTCAATACCTTCCTTTATAATCTCGTTAACTTTAGCATAAGCTACTTCAAGTGGTTCTTTCCTGTCTATATGATTATATAATTTTTCGTTTGGAATTATTATAAGGCTATTTGTATTCTTTTCAATTTTTTTTATTCCAATATTTGCAATTTTCAAAGTTTCAAATCCTTCCAAATAAAATGGACGTGCAATAATACTTATTGTAAAAATTCTTAACTTTTTTGCGATTTCAAGAATAACTGGCGTTATTCCACTTCCTGCAGCTCCACCAATTCCGGAAATTAAAAATAGAATATCTGTTCCCTTTAATAAATCATAAAACTGTCTTTCACATTGAAATGCTACTCTCTCAGCCAATTCCCTTTGACATTTTGGGACTCCAGTATCTAAGAATATCTTCTTTTGAGCCCGACTTGCATTAGAATTTTCACTATCCGTGTCAATTGTTATATACTCTACATTTTTTACTTTTGAAGTTATCATAAAATTAACAAAATTTATTCCCATTCCGCCAATTCCAATAACTTTCATATTCATTTTATCTTCCATACCAAAATCCCGCTCTTGCAAATACGAATATATATGCAAATCTCCTTTCCATTAAAGATACATATAGTGTTGAAGTTAAGTTTTATAGGTATATTTTAGCAGATTAGAGGGGGTATTTCAAGAGAGAAAATTTGAACTTATTTTTACTTTTTTCTAGAGACAACTTAAATACACAAATTTCTTTTTGAAACTATTTATTTTTTGCTATTTCCAAAATTCCCAAATCTCTCTCCCATATTCAGACAGCCACCCTGGCGTAACATATTCTCTTTGTTCATCATATTTCTTTTGAATTTTATTTATCTTTTTATTTAAAACTTGATTATCTTTATAATAATTTTTTATAATGTATTTTAATATTTCAAAGCAAAAATGGGAGCAAATTGTTGTACTTTTATTAAAGCTCCCTTTTACATATTTCTCATTTCCAAATCCTAATCCGCCTATTGTAAAAACTTTCATATCTTTATCGTAATTATTGTTTTCAAAGTAATTTTCTATGTAATTTTGAATTTTGTAAAATTCTCCATCTGGAAATTTTATTTCAAAAATTTCTGCTCGATTTTCTGAATAAGTTCTTGTTTCCAGACGGTCAGGCAAATACCATTTCATTTTACCACTTTTGTTTAAAGTTTCAGAATAATCGTAAACAGTATTGCCTACGATTAATTCACAATGGACAAAGTCTGATTTTGTTACATTTTTTATAATTTTTTCTACAATATTTTTATCATTTCCACGACAAAATGAAATAAATATTCGCTCCATTTTTATTTTTCACCTCGTTTATTTTCCGAATTTATTTTTATAATTTTCATAATTATTCACAACTTCATTTTTAAATTGATTAAAATATTTGAAAAAATTCTGTTTTAAATCGTCCAGATCAAGATTAATTTCACCAGTTTCTGTATTAACATTATTTTTTAAATATTCAGAATATCCAAGTCCAATTCCTTTCGTAATACTTGCCGCAACTGTTCCATTTGCCGCCCATCCAATACCAGGAACTATTTTCAGCAAATTAGCAGCTAATTTCCCAACTTGTGCTACACCTGTAATTGATATTAAAGCTGCCGCAATATCTGTAAAAGTATGAGTTCCTGAATTTACACGATAAATTGTGTTAATATCAATAATCAATTTTGTCTGTAATGCGGCCAGAGCTATTGAATCTGCAAAAGGTAATGGTGTAGCTCCAATTCCTGCCGCTAGAAATGCATATTTATTTGTGGCATCATTAGCTTCTTTTGCCATTGCTTCAAGCCGATCTTTTAAAATTACAATTTGGGCCTTTTTAATAGCATTTTGTTTACCTTCAGATACATATTTATATGTTTCACGTAGTAATTCTTCTGCTCCTCTAGGCTTTAAAACCACTCTTTCATCTTCATCAATTTCAACTAACTCTTCAACACTTCGTACTCTCACAATAGCTCTTGCTTTTTCCAATGTTCCTTCTTCTTTTACTTTCTTGACAAATTCAGATTCCTTTACTGTGTCTCTTTTTGTAAACACTGCAATTGTAGGAATTCCAGATGATTTCAAAATCTCAAGCAATTTTATGTCAGCCGCTTCAATTCTATCACTTCTTTCACTGATGCAAAGCCAAGCAATATGAATATGCTCATTTTCATCTTTAGACTTTTGTCTTTCTGCTAAAAAATTTTGAATATTTGATAATGTTTCTTCATAATTTTCAGCTTCAATTCCTTTTGTATCGTATAAATTTATATTATCTTCTTTCAAATGATAAGCTCCAATTTCTTGAGTTACAGGAGCCCCTGCACCAACTTCCGCTACTTTCTCCCCAAAAATATAATTAATTAGTGAACTTTTTCCAACACCAGTTTTCCCTGCAACGATAATATTAACCGCTTCTCTATTACTATAACTATTCCACATTTTTTTATTTGTCTTTTCATCAAAACTAAGTGTTCTCTCACTAACTGTCAATCCATTGAGACTTTCTAAAATTTTATTTTTCATTTCAATTTTTTGGTTATCCTGATTATTCATTTTATTTTCCTCCACATTTATATTTTTTTCTTTTTCAATTAATTTTTTAAATTCTGTAACATCCATATTTTTCTCCTTCTTAATATAAGTTTCAAGACTTTTATATATCTATTATTTATTACTATGGTAACATAATTATATTTTTATTTCAATTTTAATTTAAAATTCTTTACAATATAAAATTTATTTACTTTTTTAAATAATTCATCAGATTCTGCAGATTTAAATATTATATATAATGGCATAGATATAAGTAATATACCAAATATTAGAAAAAGAAAAAACTTTGTCCTAACATCTCTTTGTT
>ERZ772926.620-NODE-620-length-19172-cov-4.611341_pt1 | contig 19172 bp, 15 predicted proteins | sample MGYA00511136_ERZ772926 | MGnify/ENA primary metagenome ERZ772926 (study PRJEB29015, sample SAMEA2737917) | human oral metagenome | biome: human oral; feature: human-associated habitat; material: dental | place: China | collected 2153 ... | reverse complement strand
CAAATGATATATCAATGAGAATACTGATTGTAAATACCAGTGAGAAAACAGGTGGGGCTGCTGTTGCAGCCAACCGGCTCAAAGATGCTCTGAATAACAACGGAGTTAAGGCGAAGATGTTAGTACGTGATAAGTTAACAGATGATATCACCGTGGCAAGTCTTGGGCATGAGTGGAGGAATCAGTGGCACCTATTATGGGAGCGCTTCTGTGTGTATTGGAATCTTCACTTCTCTCGTAACCATCTTTTTGAAATTGATATAGCAAACTCTGGAGCTGATATTACTAAGCTACGTGAATTCAAGGAAGCAGACATTGTTCATCTTTCATGGATTAATCAAGGTATGCTTTCATTGAAAAGTATCAAGAAAATTTTATGTTCGGGTAAACCTGTCGTATGGACAATGCATGATCTTTGGCCAGCATCTGGTATTTGTCATTATGCGCATGGGTGCCATCGTTATGAAAATGGTTGCGGTAATTGCCCGTTATTACCTGGTGGAGGCAGTCCGAATGATTTGTCTGCAAAGGTGTGGAAACGTAAGAAGAGCGTCTACCACCATGGTAATATGTGGTTTGTTACTTGTAGTCATTGGCTCGCTCGACAAGCAAAAATGAGTGGACTTTTGCGCGATATTAGCGTTAGAAGTATTCCTAATCCTATTGACACACATCTTTTTGAACCACAAGACAAACAAGCGGCTCGCAAGCGATTGCGCCTTCCAGAGGATAAACGGCTGGTACTCTTTGTTTCTCAACGTGTGACAGATCAGCGTAAGGGTATGGATTATTTCGTTGAAGCTATCGAAAAAATGGTTGCTGAATATCCCGAAATGAAGGAGAATACGGGTATCGCTATTCTTGGGGGGCACGCTGAAGAACTGGAAGGAAAACTTGCTTTGCCAGTTCATCCTATCGGTTATGTGAGCGACCAACAACAAATTCGTGATGTTTATAATGCCGCTGATGTCTTTGTGCTTCCATCACTTGAAGACAACCTTCCTAATACGATTATGGAGGCAATGGCTTGTGGCGTACCTTGTGTAGGCTTCAAAGTTGGAGGAATACCAGAGATGATAGACCATGGTAAGAATGGTTATGTTGCGACAGAACGTAATGCCGACGACCTCGCAAAAGGTATACACTGGGTACTTGATGAGGGGGATTATGCAGCCCTTTCAGCGGACGCTGTGGGAAAAGTACAGCGTAGTTATTCACAACGAAGTGTTGCGATGCAATATCTTGAAGTATATAATGAGGCACTTGCCTATAAGAATTTCCGATTATGATCACATTTTCAGTAGTCACTATAACCTATAATGCAGCTTCGGTTCTGCAGCCGACACTTGACAGTGTGCTCATGCAGGACTATCCTCATGTGGAGCATATCATCATTGATGGAGCTTCAACAGATGATACATTAAAGATTGCTAAAGCCTATCAGAAGCAGTCTGATGAGGCTGAGAACGAGCATGTCGTACGTATTCAAAGCGAACCAGATGATGGGCTTTATGATGCAATGAATAAAGGTTTACAGCAAGCAACAGGCGATTATATTGTTTTTCTGAATGCTGGTGACCGTTTTCCTGAGCCTGACACGTTAGACAAGGTGGTGCTTGCGGCGGTTGTTGGGGATGGTGAGCAGCGTCCAGCTGTCCTCTTTGGTGACACGGATATCATTGATGAAAAGGGCAACTTTCTTTGCCATCGCCGGCTCAGTCCGTCTGAACGACTCACTTGGCGTTCTTTTCGTTATGGTATGTTGGTATGCCACCAGTCGTTCTATGCTCGCTTAGATATAGCCCGTTCGCTCCTCTATGATACCTCTTATCGTTATTCAGCAGACGTTGATTGGTGTATTCGTGTAATGAAAGAGGGCGAACGTCAGCAACTCCTTCTGCGTAATGTCCATGCTGTTATTGCAAATTATGTGCAAGAAGGGCAAACAACGCTTCATCATAAGGAGTCGCTCCGTGAGCGTTTTGATGTCATGCGCAGGCATTATGGACTGGTTCAAACGTTATTGCTCCACGTATGGTTTGCGATACGTAGCGTGATAAAGTAAGACAAGTTCTTGGACTTAAATGCCCTTAATACGTCCTATTGATTGTTAAGGACAGCAATTTTTGCATTAATTAGTCGTTCTCTTTAATAGGTAGTATCAATTTGGGTATGTATAGATAGCCTATAAACATTCCCTTTCACCTAATTAAATGTACGAAAATGGAAAGAATTAGAATTAAAATGTTAGTCGCTTTGTTGTTGCTGTGCCTCTCGATATCAGCGCAGACAGAGTATAGTGGTATTGCTGGAGCCTCACCAAGAATGGTTAAAGCGAATAAACAGGCTGCAGCTAAGCAGGCTAATCGTAGTACGAAGGCGGATACTTCGTCAACTGCAACAAAGCCTAAGAGTTCATACGATAGTAATGTGAATAGTAATAATTCAACCTATGCACCGCTGCCAGATAATGATAGGTCAGGTGAGTCGGAGGTAAAAGATGGTTTTAAGACTTTCTCACGTGGTATGGGTAAAGTTATTAAGCGTGAAACAAAGTCAGTAGGAGAAGCTGCTCGTAAGATTGGTGCTGACGGTAAAAAGTTTTTCAAGAAACTTGGTAAAGGAATCTCCGACTCCTTTAAATCAGATAGTACAACATCCAAGTAGAATTTCGTTTCATACTATATAATGTGTGTTCCAAGACTAAGACCATTATTGGCAGTAGTCTTGGAACATTCTTTTTTGTATCTGTTCTCTCGTAAACAACTTCTTGTTTAGATTAATCATTGTGTCATTCGATATCTGATTATACGCTTCTTGCTCCCAACTAATTGTCTTTAACGATTGTGCAGATGCCTAACACGAGTGGTGCGGACGGTATGCACCAATGGTGTGGAGGGTATATTGGTTTATTAGTTGTCTTAACATCTTATGAAATCTATCGTTAGTGGCGTAACAAGTCATTTGTAATGTTTTGCCATTAGTAAATAATTGACTACCTTTGTCAGCCGAAACAAGATTATAATGAATACCATAGTTCCTTTTAGTCATCCCATGTATATCATGCTGAAGCCTGCTGGTTCGCTTTGTAACCTGAGGTGTAAGTATTGTTATTATTTGGAGAAGAGTAAGCTATATGATGATAATAAGAATCATGTAATCACTGATGCTTTACTTGAGAAGTTCATTAAGGAATACATTGAGGCACAGACAACGCCGCAGGTACTCTTCACATGGCATGGAGGTGAGACCCTGATGCGACCTATATCGTTCTATCGTCGTGCTTTGGAGCTGCAGCGTTATTATGCGCGTGGTCGCCAGATAGACAATAGTATTCAGACGAATGGCATTCTCTTAAACGATGAGTGGTGTCGCTTCTTTAAAGAGAACAACTTCCTTGTGGGCGTATCTATTGATGGACCACAGGAGTTCCATGATGAGTATCGTCGCAATGCAATGGGTAAACCATCCTTCCATCAGGTGATGAAAGGTATTAATTTCTTGAATAAGCATGGGGTAGAGTGGAACGCACTTGCCGTTGTCAACGACTTCAATGCAGACTATCCATTGGATTTCTATCACTTCTTTAAAGAGATTGGTTGCCGTTATATTCAGTTTACTCCTATCGTTGAGCGAATCGTTAATCGCAATGATGGATTGACCTTAGCACCTGGTATGCAAGAGGGTGGGGAGCTTACCGACTTCTCTGTTACTGCTGAGCAATGGGGCAAATTCCTCTGTACTATCTTTGATGAGTGGGTGCATCAGGATGTAGGTGAATATTACATACAGCTTTTTGATGCTACTTTAGCCAACTGGGTTGGTGTTGCACCGGGTATTTGTACGATGGCTAAGGAGTGTGGACATGCAGGGGTAATGGAATACAATGGCGATGTTTATTCTTGTGATCACTTCGTTTATCCAGAGTATAAACTTGGAAATCTATCTCGTCATACCATCTATGAGATGATGAATAGTGACCGACAAAGGGAGTTTTCCAAGATGAAGTATAAGCTTCTTCCGCAGCAGTGTAAGGAATGTAAGTATCAGTTTGCTTGTCATGGGGAATGTCCTAAGAATCGTTTTATTCGCGATTGTTATGGCAATCCTGGACTTAACTATCTCTGCAAGGGCTATTATCAGTTTTTTGATCACGTTGCACCTTACATGGATTTTATGAAGAATGAGTTGGAGAATCAACGTCCGCCCGCTAATGTGATGAACCAAGTGTTTGGGAAGTGATTTCTATCTTTGCTCACAAAAGTATGTATTTATACCCTTTCTCTTTGCTCTTATGGAGGAAAGGGATATGAACGAAAACGGCTCCGATAGACGATGTCCATCGGAGCTGTTCGTATAATGTATTGAAAGTTTACTTCGTAATCGAGAGGAGTTGTCCTTCTGACACACGAGTCAGTTTGCCTATACGGTTCTGGCGGCATAACTGCTCTACTGAAATACCATGCTGTCGAGCTATCGTCTCTAACGTCTCACCATTAGCAACCTTGTGATAGAAGATCTTTCCATTGTCAGCAGTCGGTTCAGTGCGAGGCGTATGGTTTGAGAAATCTGTGTTATAGTTTCTCTCTTTACGTGGGCTATAGCTCTGATTGCCTTTACCTTGAATGTTCTCACGAGAGTAACCAAGGCTTGATGAAGTACCACGATCTGCCGTTGCACGCTCAGACTCCTGTGCTACAGTGCTGCGACGGTAGACATAGTAGTCGCCAGTAACATCTTGATTAGCAAAGTCGAAGAAGAGTGCAGGGTTCAATGCTACACCTGCCAAACGAGTCTCGAAATGGAGGTGAGAACCTGTTGAACGACCCGTATTACCACCCAATCCGATAGGCTGACCAGCACGTACAGTTTGATTCGGACTAACTATTTGCTTTGAAAGGTGACCATAGATGGTCTCAAGACCATTGTTATGGCGGATAACAATATACTTACCATATCCGTTTGCATCATATTTTACAACACGCACCTTACCTGAGAAGGCTGCCCGAATGGTATCGCCGATATACACCTTGATATCCAATCCTTGGTGACGACGACCCCAACGGCGTCCGAAGTTACTTGTGATAACACGGCTTGGTGTTGGCATATGAAAACCACGAAGATCAATTTTATATACATCAGGGAGGTTGCCTCCACGATGTGCATAGTTGTTATTCCAATCGTTATAGAGCTCTGATGAAGGCTCTTCTATTTCTTCTGCTTCGCGAAGACGATTGATAACCATTGTGTCTAATGCCTTAGCACGACGGTCAATAGGTGCTTGGCGGGCAAGCAGGTCTTGTGCATTTGCTGAATGGGCTGTCAAGGTTAAGAGAGATGTTAGCGCAAAAGTCCTAACTATTTTCTTAAAAGTCATAATTAAGTTATTTTATTTCAAACTCTGATGCCTTATAGGCACGGGACCGATTTTCATGCCCCTTTCTAACGGCTAAATTGCCAATGAACTTCATTAAAGTACGCAATTTCTTACCGAAAGACTTTGCAAAGATAACGAAAAAAAATCGTATAAATTGCTCATTTGCATTTTTTTTAGCCTGTTTAACAATGAGATAGCATGGTTTTTTGTCTCCGCATGATTTATGTCAAGTCGCTAAAATAGGGCGTTTGAAGCCGATTTTGTAGTGTTGTTTACTATGAAATTGCAGCCCAGTTTATATTAGTCTTTCTTAACGCTTTTAGCCTATCCCATAGCAAGTTATATTCCATTTTTTGACAAGTAGGGTCGTCGTCAATGATTTTTTGAGCTTCTTCTCTTGCTAATTGTACGATTTGACCATCACGAGCAATGTCGGCTATTTTGAGGTCGAAGGCTATACCACTTTGCTGTGTACCCTCCAAATCACCAGGACCACGAAGCTTTAAGTCGGCTTCTGCTATCTCAAATCCATCGTTCGTATCGCACATAATATCAATACGTTTTCTTGTTTCCTTGCTGAGCTTATGGTTGGTAACAAGGATACAATAACTTTGTTCAGCACCACGACCTACACGACCGCGCAACTGATGGAGTTGAGAAAGACCAAAACGCTGGGCATCGAGGATAACCATCACGCTGGCATTAGGAACGTTCACACCTACTTCTATTACCGTCGTGGCAACGAGTATCTGCGTTTGTCCATTGACAAACTTCTGCATCTCAACCTCTTTTTCCTTATCTTTCATCTTTCCATGTATCTTACTCAACTGAAATTCAGGGAAGATGTTTTGCATAGTTTCAAAGCCGTCTTCGAGGTTTTTGAGATCCATACGTTCACTTTCCTTGATGAGTGGATAGACAATGTACACTTGACGTCCCAATTTTATCTGTTGTCGGATACCACTATAAAGACTTGCCATCTGGTCATCATATTTATGGATTGTCTGTATTGGCTTACGTCCTGGTGGCAATTCGTCAATAACAGAAACATCTAAATCACCATAAATCGTCATTGCAAGGGTGCGAGGTATAGGCGTAGCGGTCATTACCAACACGTGTGGAGGGTTCTCGCTCTTGCTCCATAACTTGGCACGTTGCTCCACACCGAAGCGGTGTTGTTCGTCGATAACAGCCATGCCAAGGTGCTGAAACTGTACTTTTTCCTCTATGATGGCGTGCGTTCCTACGACAATATTGATAGAGCCATCAATGAGTCCGTCTAAAACTTCTTTTCGTTTCTTACCTTTCACAATTCCCGTAAGCAGTTCTATGCGTAGGTTCATTCCTCTAAGAAAATCTTTGATAGTTTGTAGATGTTGCTCAGCAAGAATCTCCGTTGGTGCCATCATACAAGCCTGATAGCCGTTGTCAATAGCAATAAGCATTGACATCAGGGCGACAAGGGTCTTACCAGAGCCGACATCTCCCTGTAACAAGCGATTCATCTGTCGACCACTTGCCATGTCGGCACGTATCTCGTGCATCACTCTTTTTTGTGCTCCAGTGAGCTCAAAGGGTAGGTTATGGGAATAAAACCAGTTGAATTGTGCTCCAATTCTGTTGAAGATATACCCTCGATATTTGCGACGATGGTCGCTGGCATAGCGTAGAATGTTCAACTGAACATAGAAGAGTTCCTCAAATTTTAGGCGTACACGAGCACGCTGGGTATCATCCACCGACTTCGGGTAATGAATCTTGCGCATAGCAGCATCACGTGAGATGAGGTGCAAATGGGTGGTTATGAAAGGGGGAAGTGTTTCTTCTAAAGGTTCGTTGAGCTTACTAATGAGCATCTTCGTTAGCTTCTCCATGGCACGTGATGTGATGCCAGCCTTCTTCATTCTTTCTGTTGTTACATAGAAAGGTTGCATACCCATATCGTTGAGTTGCAATTGAGATGCATCGTCAATGTCAGGATGTGTAAACTGAAATCTGCCATTAAAGAAAGTTGGTTTTCCAAAGATGATATACTCTTTGTTTACCTTGTAGTTCTGATAGATATACTTTGAACCATTAAACCATACGATGTCACAAACACCGTGTCCATCTGTGAAGTGGGCAATGATACGTTTCTTTTGTTTTCCCATCTCAGCTTCTTCAAAGCTGAGTATTCTTCCTTTGATTTGCACAAACGGCATATCCTGTGAAAGTTCTGAGATAAGATATAGCTTTGTTCGGTCAACATATTTGTAGGGGAAGTATTCTAACAGGTCACGATAGGTGTGAATTCCAAGCTCTTTGCCCAGAATCTCCTTGCGATGTGGTCCTACACCTGGTAAATACATTATGTCTTGCGATAGTATATCCATTAGTTTAATTTAGAATTCATAATTCAGAATTCATAATTATGATTACTGATGTTGCTGTTTTATAATTCAAAATTTTAATTATGATTACTGATGTTGCTGTTTTATAAAACATATAACGAGATAGACTCGTTCACTTCCTCACTTGTTTCCGACCTTCTTTTAGCTTGCGGCGGTGTGTAAATAAAGACTTTCTTCAGCTTTCTTATTTGCGTTAGAATTTGTCTATTACGAATTATTTTCATGAAAAGAAATATTTATTGTCATGAAGATAAATAATTATTTGCATGAAAATAATTTCTTTTTTACGTGAAAATAATTCGGAAAGAATGCCCTTTACACTTTTTATTCCTATGTTCTACACTGCTTAGGTGTACTGTTAATCAGCAATAAACACCATCTTTACTTTCCCATCTTTAGTTCTTCTCATCCAATATCGCCGTCGCACCTTACCAGCGACGTTCCCGTACCCATCAAAAACAGTAATCATAATTATAAATTCTAAATTATGAATTCTGATTTAACAATGGTAATCATAATTATGAATTGTGAATTATGAATTATGAATTACCAGAACTTCTGCCACTTTCAAGTCGAAAGGGGTTGTGATTTTAATATTCTCACGATTTCCTTCCACCATTGTTACCGCTTGCCCGAGTCGCTCAACAACGCTTGCATCATCGGTGAAATCGGCACTTTCTTCTTGTTCGTAAGCCTTTTTGATGAGTTGGATATCAAAGACTTGCGGCGTTTGCACAGTTTTATAGTCGCTACGTTGTATGTTTCGCCCGCTTGGAGAGTCACCGATAAAACGGAGGGTATCCGTAACAGGTAATACAGGGATGACCGCTTTGGCAGTCTGGGCAGTATCAAAACAACGTGCAATGGTTTCGCAGGAGACAAAAGGACGTACCCCATCGTGGATGCCGACAAGTCCGACAGTCTCAGTAGGAATCATCGAAATGCCGTTTTTGCACGATTGGAAGCGGCTTGCACCACCATCTGCCAATTGGTATTCCTCATTGAAATGATACTGCTTACATAGCTCCTGCCAATAAGTTTGTTGCTCTTTTGGTAAGACAAGAATGACTTTCAAATCCTTATCGTAGGCATGGAAGCGGCTGATAGTATGCATGAGGACAGGTTTTCCACCCACAGGAAGAAACTGTTTTGGGATGTCTGCCCCCATTCTCAATCCTTTTCCGCCAGCGACGATGATGGCATATTTTGATGTTTTATGAGTCACTGTTCTGATGTATAAATACTGTTTAGGAATTTAGAAGTTGGTCGTAAATCATTCCCTTCTGTATCTCTTCCACCTTCTCAGCAGGTAGGAAATAGCTTAGAAGTTTATATCCGTATGGAAAAGAAGCGGCAGGACCAGCACCAGTTGTTACGTTTCCATCTTCCTGAACGAGGGCTCCTGTGTATTCAGCGTCCTCACCTAAATAGCTTTCCATACCTGGATAGATGGTTGCTTTCTTACCTTTTAGCAGACCAACAGAAGCCAAGACCAATGGAGCAGCACAGATAGCAGCAACATGTTTGCCCTTCTCAAACTGCTCTTTGAGTGCTTTACGTACGCCTTCGTGCTCGTTCAAGTTCTTTGAACCAGGCATACCGCCAGGCAACATCAGCAAGTCAGCATCAGAGAAATCGGTTATGTTCTCAAAAAGGAGGTCGGCTTTAACTACCACACCATGTGATGATTCAACGAGATTACTCCCTGTAATACTAACCATCTTCACCTCTACACCCCCACGTCGTAGGATATCAACAGGTGCCAATGCCTCAACTTCTTCAAAGCCATTAGCGAGAAACTCATATACCTTAGCCATAATTATTTTGTTTTTAAGTAATAAATCCAATAAAAATCTTTAATTTTGCAAATGAATAGTGTCTGCAAATATACTAATTATTCGTGGTATCGTGTGGCTTGTAAGACTAAAAGAATTTAAAAAGACACGTTTTTATGGCAGAAAAGAAACTTAGTTTTGCTATTTTTGGCAATACTTCTAAAGCTCTTGACACGCCTCAGATTGTTGATATTTTAGACTATCTGGTAGGGCGTGAGGCTGATATATACATCGAACAGAACTTCTATCATACTCTACTAAAAGAACTGAAAAAGGATTTTTCAATAGCAGCTGTATTTGAGAGAGGAAACTTCGATGTCGATTACGTTATTTCCTTAGGTGGTGATGGTACCTTTCTAAAAGCTGCAAGTAGGGTTGGCGCAAAGCAAATACCAATCATTGGCGTGAATATGGGACGATTAGGTTTTCTTGCAAATGTGACCTCAGAGGAGGTTAAAGGCGTGCTTGATAGTGTCTTTGAGGGGAAATATGAGATTGAGGAACGTGCTGTTATCCAGCTTGAAGCGGATGGGGCTATTCTTGAAAATTGTCCTTTTGCCTTGAATGATATTGCGATTTTGAAACGCGATAATGCTGCGATGATATCCATTAAGGCGAGTGTTAATGGTGAATACTTAGTGACTTACTTAGCTGACGGTCTCGTTATCAGTACGCCAACAGGTTCAACAGCTTACTCATTATCAGTTGGTGGTCCGATTATCGTACCCCAATCAGGTATTTTAAGTATGACTCCTGTTGCTCCACATAGCCTAAATATCCGTCCGATTGTCATCAATGATGAGGCTGAGATAAAGTTGGAGGTGCAGAGCCGAAGCCACAATTTCCTTGCAGCAGTGGACGGAAGGTCAGAAAAACTAAGTGAGGGCGTAACGCTAACAATCAAGAAAGCACCACATAAGGTGCGCATCGTGAAAGCCTATGGACAGCGTTTCTTCTCCACACTACGCGAGAAATTGATGTGGGGAGTTGATACACGCCAGTTTTAGGAAGGCTGGTTGTTTGCGAGAAAGGCAGTGATAGGCTTTTCATTCAGCCTCGTTTTTCTATCTTTCCTAGGAGTCCTAGGAGTCCTAGCTATTCTAGAATATCCGGCAATCCAAGACCTTCAATAATAATAAATATAAGAGAAAATAATGCTAAACAAGATAAAGAAACTCTTTCAAATCCCTGAAACGCATTACACAAGTAAGGAGATATTCCGCTGGTTGTGGATCGTCTGGCGTGGTAATCGTAAACAGGCAGTATTGAATGCTTTAATAGGTGTTCTCAGTGTAGTCATTTCTTTGGCTACTGTTTGGGCTGTTCAACATGCCATTGATGTGGCTTCTCATGTCATAGAGGGCAGTATTTATACCGCAGTGAGCGTCATGGGAGCGTTGATACTCTGTGATTTTGCATTGAATATAGCCTCTGTGTGGGTAAGAAACCTACTGGGTATCAAGGCTCAGAACCGTATGCAACAGCGAATGCTCGACCGTATTCTGCGTTCAGAGTGGAACGGCAAGGAGCGGCATCATAGTGGTGACGTATTAAATCGATTGGAGTTTGATGTTGCCAATGTGGTAAGTTTCCTCACCGAGACGATACCAAGTTCAGTCTCAACATTGGCAATGTTCCTCGGAGCTTTCTTCTATTTGTTATCGATGGATTGGCGACTTGCCATTATCATTGTCGTTATGATTCCTCTGTTTGTCCTCATTAGTAAGGTTTATGTGCGCCAGATGAGACGCCTGACACGTGAGGTTCGCGACTCTGACTCAAAGGTGCAGAGTGTGTTACAAGAAACAATTCAACATCGAATGCTCATTAAGACACTTGAAAGTGACGAGATGATTGTGGGGAAGTTAGAGGGCACACAACGCGAATTGCGCCGTAAGGTAGTGCGTAAAACGAAGTTTTCTGTTTTCTCCAACCTCGTCTTGAACTTTGGTTTTGCCTTTGGTTATCTTGTTGCTTTTACGTGGGCAGCCCTCCGCATGTCGGCTCATTCGCTGACTTTTGGTGGTATGACAGCTTTCTTACAGTTAGTAAATAAAATCCAAAGCCCTGCTCGTCAGCTCACGAAACTTGTACCCGCTTTTGTCTCCGTGTTCACTGCTGCCGAGCGATTGATGGAGTTAGAGGAGAACTCTTTAGAAGAACAAGGAGACTCAATAGAACTCGCTGGTCCTTGTGGTATTCGTCTGAATCACGTCGACTATCGTTATGATGATGGAGAACGAGAAATCTTAAAGAACCTTGACTTCGACTTCTATCCAGGCTCTTGTACTGCTATTCTTGGCGAGACTGGTGCTGGAAAGACCACGCTTGTGCGTATGTTGCTTGCCTTGTTGAAGCCTAATAAGGGGTCAGTAGAGATTTACAATGAAAAGGAAAGCAAGGAGTTGACACCGCTGATGCGTACCAATTTTGTCTATGTTCCTCAAGGTAACACGCTCCTTAGCGGTACAATCCGTGAAAACTTACTACTCGGTAAGGTCGATGCAACGGAAGAAGAGATGATTGCTGTACTTAAGAAGAGTTGTGCTGACTTTGTTTTCCACTTACCTTTGGGACTTGATACGCTTTGTTCAGAGCAGGGAGGAGGACTCAGTGAGGGACAGGCACAACGTATTGCCATAGCCCGTTCGCTGTTGCGTGACCGTAATATTATGATATTTGATGAGGCTACGTCAGCTCTCGATCCGCAGACAGAACGTGAACTTTTGAAGAATATACTCTCCAATCACGATAAAACGGTGATTTTTATTACCCATCGTCCAGCTGTTGTTGACTATTGTGACCAGACGCTGACCATAGAAAAAATACAATAATGTATTTGCGTTATTCAAAATAAGGTCGTATATTTGCAACATGACTGAAAACTGAAAGGAGACCTAAAAACTGCAAAGTCCATTTTTATTAGTGGAAGATTAGGAAAAGAAAATAGAATAAGATATGACAAGAATTCTTTTAGCAGCTGTTTGTGCACTTTTTATGTCCGCACCAGTGGCTTTTGCACAGACAACAAACGTTGAACAAACTAAGGATTTAGATGCTAAGTATGCCACAAATATGCTGAAGCCAGGCACACGTGCGCCTGAGTTTAAGTTGAAGACATACGATGCTAAGGAAATAAAGTTGAGTCAGTATCGTGGTAGTTACGTGGTATTGGACTTCTGGGCAAGCTGGTGTCCAGACTGTCGTCGTGATATTCCTGCAATGAAAGCCCTTTACGAGCAGTTCCGTGACTATGGGGTACAGTTTATTGGTATCTCTTTTGATACCGACCGTGAGGTCTGGGCAAAGACCTATTGGGGCAAATACCAGATGCACTGGACACAGGTCAGCGAACTAAAGAAGTTCAGAAAGAATACTGTTATCGATAAGTTGTATAAGATTGATTGGATTCCTTCAATGTATCTCGTTGACCCAGATGGCAAGATTGTCATGGGAACAGTGGAGATTGACAAACTGAAAGCAAAGTTAGAATCGCTTCCACTTGCCCCACAGGTAAGTAAAACGGAGGTGCTTCCTACCTTTGACGGTGGCGAAGAGGCTATTAAGAACTATTTTGCACAGAGTCAGCGTCGTAGTATTCAGTCATTCCGTTCAAAAGTACATGCTGAGATGACCGTTGTTTTCAATGTCGAGATGGATGGTACAGTTACTGGTGCTCGTGTCGTTGAGGTAAAGAACGTGAAGGGTGCAAGCAAGCACTTCATGAAGATGGATGCTGAGAAACAGAAGCGTGTGTTGGCTAATTGTGTTGAATACTATAAAGAGCAGGCTGTCCGTCTTACCAACAATATGCCTAAGTGGAACCCTGCAATGCAGAATGGTCGCCCTGTAAAGAGCAAGACAACAGTAAAGATTGTCTTTCAATAATACTCGGATTGGACAACAATTATGTTCTAAATAAGATGTACAAGGCTGTCCTAACGAGGGCAGCCTTGTGCTTTCTTAGTTCTTGAAAGCCGCTCTTTTGATTCTACTTCAGTCTCATCTTTTATCGTGTTAGTACTCCGCACCATTGGTGCTAACCCTCCGCACGCTATGTGCTAAGCACTAACACGTATAGAAAAGATAAGTAAGACGAACTTTTGTTGCCCAATGTTTGGGAACAAGAATATTAATGCTTACTTTTGTGAAAGGTATATAAAGGAAAGGTTATGGTCGATAGTCGCGTTGTTTTACTGCGTCTTGCATTTCGATATAGTTAGTAGGATGGCTTGATAACGGTTGACTTTTTTATTTTTAGTGGGATGAATAAGTTATTATGGTTATGTGGAATAATTGCCTTTGCAGTCATCAGTTGTTCAGAAGGTAATCGAGGTAGTGGCAAGGAAAAGGATGCACTCAGAGCGTATGACTCCGTTCTTATTGAACGTGAACCAGGCTTTAGTAGACATCTTACGGAGGTTTATTGGATGTTATATAAGGATGGTACTGTAACGGAATGTACGCGATCTGTATTTGCATCTGACGATGGTAAAGACACTGTTAGAACTGTTCGTTTTAGTGATGCCAATGGTCGTCGAGTGCAATATCTTATTGATGATATATATGTCAAGGGTACTGCAAAGGACATTGTGGCTGTAGAAGATAACAACCATTGCAGTGATTTGGGTGGTCTATATATCTATTTCTATTATCCAGGAAAGACTGTTCAATATCAATATGACTGGGGATGGACCGGAGTAAAATACTCCTCCGAGTTCAAAAAACTCATGAATCTGTTAAAAGCGCATGATGCTGAATAGGGAGAAAGAGATATAAAAGCAGCGAGAAGAGCGTTAGGATTTTCTCATTGTTGTGTCTATATACGAGTTATGCATCCTCTTTATGATCAGTTGGTTATCTTAATTAGAATGAAAATAACTGGAGAAGAAGAACTTTTCTTTGATTTATTTGTGATTATCCAATAGAAAATGTACTTTTGTGTTTAGCAAGTTAACGAATTAAAAGGAGGAAGAGGAGTGCCTAAAATTATATAGTATAAACGAATTTTTTGATAATTCTAAAAGATAAAGACAATTTTAATCATTAAATATTAACGATAAAGTAATTATGAGAACTCTGCTATTATGTGTTATTGCGTTGTGCTCTCAGGTGATGAGTATGACTGCCCAAGTTACTGGACGAATAGAGTATCCTCACCGTGCTGACTATGAAGATCAGGTCGTGTTGCCTGTGGATGACAAGGGACTGGTCATTCAGTCGTTTGCTAAGGACAGCAAGGAGGGTAAGCGTTATTTTAAGACAGAATTTTATTCAACCGCAATGAAATTGATAAGTACCGATTCAATACTTATTGATAAGGGTATGTATTTTTATTCAGATGTGGTTGAGAGTGGTGTGCTTTATACTGTTTTGCGTCAGAAGGATGGTTCGTTTATGATCGTTGCTTTCAATCCTGCAACATATAAAATAACCACAACGGATGGTGAATATACCCGTAAAGGGTCGATGAGAAATCTCGTTATAGCGAATGGCTCAGTCGTTTTCAGTTCAACACAGAAGAAATTAGACCGTATTGGTATCATCGATTTGAAGACAGGTAATTGCCGATTTACCGATATCCACTTCCCAAAAGTGAAGGATAAGAATATCTTTGTGCTTGAAAATACCGTGATAGACAATACTATCTATGCGTTGGTAGGAGTAGAGACCGACGTCTATCTGCTTCGTCTGGATATGCAAGGCAATCAGTTAGGGGCAAACAATCTTACAGCTGATCTTGCTGAACGTATCATTTCGGCATCAGTCTCAAAGGCTGGAAATAAGTTCTTTGTTACAGGAACTTACTCAAAGTCGAAGAAAGGTGGGGCGGAAGGTATCTTCTTCTCAGAGCTGAAAGACGATAGATTTAATAATATTAAGTTCTACAACTTTTTGAAGCTAAAGAACTTTACGGAGTACATGAGCGACCGTAAGCAGGCAAAGATTGAACGTAAAAAAGAAAAGGCTGAGAAGGCTGGTAAGGAATATTCGCTGAAGTATCTGATGGCTTCTCACCGCATTATGACGGATGGTAAGGATTATTTCTACCTTGGTGAGGCTTATTATCCTGTTTATTATACAACTTGGATTGGTAATACGGCGGTGACAACCTTTGCTGGTTATAACTATACGCACGCTGTTCTTGCAAAGTTTGATGCAGAAGGCAATCTGCTTTGGGACGAATGCTTCCCAATGGAGCCACGTATAATGCCGATGTATGTGAAGCGTTTTGTGTCAGCAAGTCTGAAGGGGACGAATGTCAATCTGCTCTTTGCTGATAAGAACCGACTGGTTTCAAAACTCTTCAGAAATGCTGATGGGAATGTTATTCAGGACCGTACATCGGAGATTATGGAGACAGATAACGATGACGAGGATGTAAAGAAGATGCGTTATTCCAACTCTCAGCACTGGTATGGCGATAACTTCCTTGTCTATGGAACGCAGGTGGTGAAGAATTCTAAGACGGGTGAGCGCCGTAAAGTGTTTGCTATTACAAAGTACACAATTAAGTAAAGGAGCTGTGAAGATGATGAAGTATGTAGAGAAACGCTGTTTCTACCAGTGCCTTCTGCTGTTTGTCTGCCTGCTTTGCGTTCCCCGTAGCGCACAGGCACAGGCGTGGGACGGAGAAGGTGATGTGAAAGTTTATGGCGGTTATGCCAATGTCGGGGGTAAGTCGGGCTTTGAGTTGGGAACTGATTATGCGCTCAGTGATTTTGTTTCTTTAGGCGGTCAGATAACTTATGTCTCCGTCAAAAAGCATGATGATGGGCATAATAGTTTCCTGGTGGGGTATGACCTCAGCCTTATGGGTAATTATCATTGGGCGGAAGTGCTGAAGCTACCATCCGTATTAGATATCTACACGGGTGCTTCTGTCGGTTTGCGGACGGGTGGTTTGCAGGCTGGTGTGCGTTATAATTTCAGTGAAACGTTCGGACTCTATGGGCAGGTGCGGCAAAACCTCTTCAAAACCTTTGGTGATGACGAGGATTATGGACCTATCTATCAAGGGAAGACAGCCCTCTCGTTGGGTATGACCATCACATTCTGATTTAGTGAATAGAAACAACAAAGGCTATCGGGTGTTTCGATAGCCTTTGTTGTTTTGTGTAAAGTATATGTTACGCTTTGAGCGTAAAGTCAAAGCGTTGACTTAAAAGCTAAGCACCATTGCTTGTCGCTGTCCCAATGGAATGTTCTTTGTAAGGTTTATGGTAGCACCTGTGAGGACATCGGTAGCGGTGGTGTGTGAGCCTATCACCTCGGCATAGCGAGCTACGTCGACTTGGATGTCAGCCTTCTTGCCATTGAGGATGGTGAGGACTGTCTTGCCATTATGTTGACGGGCAAGAACGTAAACACCATGTTGAGGAATGAATTGTGTCTGAGAACCATTGATAATTACATCGTTGTTCTGTCGCCAATGGAGGAGGCGGCTGGTCCAATCAAACATTGCATTCTCGGCTTTGGTACGGCCCTCACGTGTAAATTTGTTGACCTTATCGCCTGGGAATCCACCTGGGAAGTCCTTACGTACGTTGCCATCTGTCTTCTCTTTCGTACCATTCATAAGAATTTCAGTACCATAGTAGAGTTGTGGGATACGTTTCATCGTCAGCAAGAGAGCGTACGCCTGCTTCAAAGCCGTTGTATCCTTGCCATTGCCAAGGTAGCGGTCAGTATCGTGATTCTCGATGAATGCCATCACAGAAGATGGGTCAGTGTAGAGGTAATCATAGCAGAGAGAGTTGTAAATGCGGTTCCATCCCTTCCACCAATCATCTGTTTCCTCGTTCTTTGCCTGCGAAAGACGATCGAATAAGGCGAAGTCCATTACCGTTTTTAGATTGCTGTTAATGTCAGAGAGTTTACTGTCTTTCTGCCAAGCAGCTGTATAAGCAGGCTCTGTTACCCATGTTTCGCCAACGGTGTTGAAGTTAGGATATTCCTGATTGAGCACCTTCATCCATTCAGCCATAGCTTTTCGGTCAGCGTAAGGATAAGTGTCCATACGAATTCCATCGATACCTACGGTCTCAATCCACCAAATAGAATTCTGAATCAGATATTTGATAACGTGTGGATTGCGCTGGTTGAGGTCAGGCATAGACGATACAAACCATCCGTCAACGGTCTCAGCCATATCCACCTTACTGGCGTATGGGTCGAGAACAGGAGTAAGCTTGTAGCTTGTTTGCAGCCCATAGTTAGGACTATTAAACCAATCTTTTGATGGATAGTCTTTGATTGTCTTACCGTTCTCATCAATGCGTGTACCCTTAGCCCAAGGATGATAGTCACCGCAATGGTTGAAAATCATATCCATTACCACCTTTAGTCCCTTCTTATGACATTCGTCAATGAGTGCCTTGTACTCTTCATTGGTACCGAAGCGAGGGTCAACACGATAGTAGTCGGTTGTTGCGTAACCATGGTAGGTGCTGTATTTTCCATCGTCTGCAGGGCGATCATTCTCTAATACTGGCGTAAACCAGAGTGCTGTAACACCAAGGTCGGTGAAGTAATCGAGGTGCTGACGGAGTCCTTCGAGGTCGCCACCGTGTCGAAGACTTGGCTCGTTACGGTTGCAGAGCTGGTCCTCCATCCCTTTGATTATGTCGTTCTTTGGGTTGCCATTAGCGAAACGGTCGGGCATTAGCATATAGAGAACATCCGAAATATCGAAGCCTTTGCGGTCTGACCCTGCCATCTCGCGAGCCTTCAATTGGTACTTCTTTATCGTCTTTTTACCATTCTTATTAGAGAAAGTTAGGGCTATCTCACCTGGTTTCGCTCCTTTTAAGTTAAGATAGATAAGGAGGTAATTAGGCGAATCGAGTCGTACAAGCGAGTCAATCTTTACGTTAGGGTAGTCTGTTGATACGTCCGCAAACTTGATATCCTTGCCATATACCATTAGCTGTAACGTTGGGTCTTGCATATCAGCAAACCAGTTGGTGGGGTCAATGCGTGTTACGTTGGGTGCTGTTGTACGATTATTGCCTTTCTTTTTGACTACTGTATTATTGTGAGCACTCATAGGAATCGATAAGAAAAATATGTATAAAAGAATCTTCCAACTCCTTTGAAAGCATGGAAGGTTAGGACAATTGGTTATTTGTTTGCGTTTCATTATAGATAAATTGTTCTGCTGTGGTATTGGCTTATAGGGCTAATTAGCCTTATTAACCTTATTAACCCAATATCCTTGACAGCTATTAATAATCTGCTGGGTGGTTAACACTCCTCTCGTTGAGAGGGAAGTGGCAAAGTAGTTAGCTCTTTAATCGTGTAGGATAAGAGCTGACTGCCCATCAACCATTACCTCTCCACCTTCCATCTTGCCAAGTCCAGCTTCGTTAATTTCGCCATTTGCGCAGACGATGGTGTACTGTCCCTTAGGGATGTTGACCGTGCGAAGCTCCTTGTTAGCATTGAGGATAACGTAGATATTCTCCCACTTGTCGCCACCAGCGTGGTCTTTCAGACGGAAAGCAACCAAACAGTCCTGTACAGGAAGGAACTCAAGATGCTTGCGAACGAGGTCGGCTTTGCCCAATC
>ERZ772926.618-NODE-618-length-19219-cov-3.445679_pt1 | contig 19219 bp, 20 predicted proteins | sample MGYA00511136_ERZ772926 | MGnify/ENA primary metagenome ERZ772926 (study PRJEB29015, sample SAMEA2737917) | human oral metagenome | biome: human oral; feature: human-associated habitat; material: dental | place: China | collected 2153 ... | reverse complement strand
GGCTTAATAATTAAGATTTTTAAAAATTGAAATCTTTTTGTCCCAAACTCTTTTATATGTGCTTATTTCACACTATCCATTTTTTCTCGGCAAGCCTTTTCGATGAGGTCAAGTTTTTCAACACTTTCCTTTTCATCTTTACCAATTGAATAGATGTATAGTTTGATTTTAGGTTCGGTCCCTGACGGTCTGAGTGCATACCATGAACCATCTTTAAAGTAATATTTCAAACAGTTTTGTTTTGGAAAATCAAGGTAGCCATCTTTAAAGTCAATCACTTTTTCAAGTTCCATTGCTCCAATTGTTGTCAAAGGATGTTCTCTAAATTCTTCCATCATGCGACCAATTCGCTCCTGACCTTCTACACCTTCTAACTCAAGCGAAACTTGTCTTTCATTATAGAAATCAAATTCTGCATAGATATCATTTAAAACATCTAACAAAGTCTTACCCTGTTTCTTAAAGTAAGCAGCCATCTCCACGATCATCATAGAAGCACTGACAGCATCTTTATCTCTAACAAATGTTCCATAACAGAAACCGATACTTTCTTCGTAACCGAACACATACGTTTTTTCTTTAGTACGATCATATTCGTTGGCTTTGCTACAAATATTTTTAAATCCAGTCAGGGTTTCTACTGTTTCAATACCATATTTCTTCGCAATCGCTCTAGATAAATCACCTGTAACAATAGATTTCACCATGACAGGATTTTCAGGTAAATTATTGAGAGCAGAACGTTGTGAGAAAATATAATAAGAAAGCAAAGCACCGATCTTATTTCCGTTTAAAAAGACATAATCACCGTCTGCATTTCTTACTTCCAGCGCAACACGATCGCAGTCTGGGTCATTAGCAATCAAAATATCACAATCATTTTCTTTTCCAAGTTTTTCAGAATAGGCAAATGCTTTTGGAAATTCTGGATTGGGATAACCAACTGTTGTAAAATCTGGATCAGGAAATTCTTGTTCCTTTACGACATAGATATTTTCAAATCCTCTTCTTTTCAGAATTTCTCTGACAGGAATGTTTCCTGTACCATTCAAAGGCGTATAGCCAACTTTGATAGATTTATCAACATCTTCATTGATTGTTAGATTGAGAACTTCTTGGTAGTAATCTTCTTCAACAGATGCATCAATATAATTTGCAAGACCGCTTTCCAAGGCTTCTTCAAAAGGAATGGACTTAATGTCTTCAAAATTCACAATTTCATCCATATGACCTGCAATTTGTCCTGCAATATCATCTAAAATCTGTGAACCTTCTTCCCAATACGCTTTATAGCCATTGTATTCTTGTGGATTATGGCTAGCTGTCACCATGACTCCTGCTTTACAGTGCAATTTTCTAATTGCATACGAGCACATTGGCGTAGGATGAATCCCATTGTAAATATAGGTTTTGATGCCGTGAGCAGCCATGATAGAGCAGGTCAACTCAGCAAATTCTTTTGATTTATATCTGACATCATAGCTGATTGCAACACCTCTTTTAATCGCTTCTTCACCATGGTCTTTCAAGGTTTCAGCCAATGCCTGGGCTGCTTTTCCTACCATGTATTTATTCATACGGTTGGTACCAGCACCCAATTTCCCACGAAGACCAGCGGTCCCAAATTCAAGACCTTTGTAGAATCGATCTTCGATCTCAGCTTCATCATCCTGAATAGACAACAAATCAGCTTTCGTTTCTTCATCGAAGAAATCATTGTTTAGCCATTGTTCATAAACTTCTTTGTAGTTCATATAACGACTCCTTTTAATATATTATTTCTCAATAATTCCATTCTATACTACCTTTTCGTTTTTATCAATCCTTTTCCCAATTTTTCTTTAAAACGCTTGCAGTTTTTTGTTTAAAACAGTTATTTATATGTAAACTTCACAGATTTTATCTCTCTGTGGGTGATTGTTGATTAGGTAAATTTTAATCAATAAATTGAATATCATTCTCATCTAATGCAAGAATATCCTGATAAGCAACATCTAGCTTAGATAATAGATCAACAGACTTAACGTAATGCGCATGTAAAAACAAGACTGCAGGATGAACTTTCTCGAATTCATAGTCTGGTGCCTGCTAAAGCTTGATATCATGGTAGCAATATTACAGGAGACATATTAGAAACTACTTAACTTGTGCTAATTTGTCTTGATAATTTTCTTCAATAGCTTTTGCAATAAAATCTTTTTTTATTTTTGTAATAAATCTAATATCATTAAACAAGTGAAAAATAGTTGAAATATATCCCCCAATGTCTAATTTTTTGATTGCATCTTTCGCCAACTTTTCATTCTCTGTATATACAGCAAACAATTCAATACTACCAATTACGATTGCATTTACCAAAGGCGCTATGCTTTAAGAAATTATAATAACTTTTCTTGTTCTCACTTCATGTAAAGTTACATTTTTCTTTAGTGATTGAAGTAACTGATCTTTAGTTATCGTTTCGTTATTCTTTTTATTTTCTTCGCAAATAATCGTAATTCTGTGAGCAACAGAAATTACGTAATTAATCATCTCTGCTAATGCTGTCTGAACTCCGATTGATCCCAAAAAATCCAATTTCGCATAGTCTATTCCTGACTCACATAATTCCTTGATAATATCCGAATCTACCAACAACTGCAAAAATGGTAAGCTTAATTCTTCTTTCGAATACTCGTCAGATTTAATATGGTAGGCTTTCTTAATAAATGCTAGACCTATTGTTGCCTTTGATTCTTTATATCTTTTTACCGTATATTCAAACATCTTTATCGGATTTGCCTAAGCTATAGCAGCTGGCTTACCCGATGTGTCCTTTCCTACATGTAATGTACGAAATGCATTGTCTTTTCCAAGTGACATAGTATTTGTTAAAATATTACAAGTTCCAAATAAATAACCCAACCAAGGATCATGTCCTAATGTCTTGGCTCTATGATTCGTTCCGCTAAGCTTCACATTAAATTTTTTTGTACCACTCACCACATCGTATGGAACATGATTTATATCTGCTATTTCTTGAACTGAGGCATGATAATATCTTGAACCCTTTGTTTTGTCGCTCTCCGCCTTATTCTTCATAGTACTTGCTTTGTCTTTATCATATACAGATTTCTTAGCCTCATCAGCGGTAGTATTGTGTGACGGTCTATCCTTCTTATTTTTGAACGCATCAAAATTAACAGAGGGTTGTAAGAATTGACGAATCATTTGTAATACTACTGCAATAAGAATAAAAAGAGCATCAGTTTTATTCAAACCTGTTTGACTTTTGAACTCACTTTCAATATCATCGTATTCTTTCTCAAGTTGAGCCATCCTCCTCAGATAACAAATCTTCCATTCTTAAAATCGTATCATACCCTTGGCTGTTAACATATTCTACTAAAGAGGCATAATTCGAGATCTCAGGAAGTATATTATTTGATCCGACAACCGCTTCGCTAGCAGTCATCTTCTTATGAGTATCCATAAGCCGTTCTGCAAAATCACTAGAATGATCAGCCATAAATTTCATGACCATTATCATCTCTTTTTCTCTATACGAAATCATATTTATGTCTCCTCATTCAAGGCCTTATTGATTACAGATGCTGGACAATTTATAGCATTCAAGAGTTTAACTAAACAATTTATCTGCCTTTCTAACTCTTGTTTTTCAGCATACATTTTATTATATGTATCGAACAAAAAATCTACTTTTTCTTCCAAGTCTTTTTGTAATTTATACTGCTTCAAAATAACTTCGTTATATTTCAAAATTCTCTTATTTACATCTACATTAAGAAAATCATCAATCTGTATTGAAATATCTTGTGCAAATTTCTTTGTATTCAGTGAATTTATTACTCATATCTTTATGCATTATTTCATCTAATTCTGTTACACGCTGTTGTAAATTAGAAACCCAAATGGTAAGTTTCTTTTTTCCTTCTTCAAGTTTCTTCTTCTTTTGCCTCATTGATTCTTGGTTATCTTTTTGATATCTTTTTACTTTTGCATTCCTTAACATTTTTAATGCGAGTGGCAATGCCAATGCTGGAATCGATACAATATTTAATCCAGTAATCATTCCTAATCCCAGTCCGCCAACTGCCATTGCCCCTCCAGTAGCTAGCCCGCTGGAAAACATTCCTATGGTAACCGAAGTTCCTACTGCTGCTGCGACCGTTCCCCGACTATGGATGCATAACTCATATATTTTTTTGTAACATCTGATTCCTTATTTTCGAGATTTTTAACCAATGAGGGTAAGGATGATTCTTTTAGTTCCACTGGTTTAGAAATAGAATTAATATAAGATAAAATTTCTGTTGCATCATCATCAGCTTGTTGATACGCCTCTAAAATAGCTTCAATAGTTTCTGTACTCTTTTCCATATCCTCCTCCACATTTTTACTATTACGCTCTAATTACCTTCTAGATAACCTTTTTTATACCCTTTCTCCTAACTATTTTATATCTTCCTTGACTAGCAGAGCAACACACTCAACATGTGTTGTCTATCTCTTGGGAATACAATTTTTTATTCTCGTCACTGTTTTGAGAACACAATTTATCTGATTTTAGTTTAGCATTTTTGCGTTTACTTTTAAATTTTTTTCCATTCTTATTTTGAGTTTCTCCTGTTTTGAAAATAATAGTTAACATTGCTGGATCAATTTTTCCATCACTATTAACACCACCTACGATAATTTTCTCAACAATGCTTTCAAAAACTGTACGATCAAACTCCGTGAGTATTTTCTGAGAAGATAGTAATTGCTTAAACTCAGTAAGTCTCTTCTTTACATCGATTTCTGATTTTAAAGTTACTTCAATATTTACTTTTTCTTCAGCAAGATACTCTTTTTCTGATGAAATCTCATTGTATTTTTCGGTATAGATAAAATCACTAATTTCCCCTTCTAGCCTTAAATTTACAAGATTCTCCTCTTTTTTTAACAATGCATGAAGTTTATTAGTAATTTTTTTTAGCTCCTTATTGAGACTATTGTCATTCAATTCAGATTCAATCGTTTCAAGTAAGTCTGTCATTATATTTTCGTTTGAATGATATAGTTGTCTGTAAGCTTCCATGAAAGCTCCCTCAATAGCTACCTCCTCTAATCCTTTACTATGTTTACAATATTTTTTCCCTTTTTTTATCGAAGTAACACAGTGCCACACAACTTTTCGATAATCTGAACGACAGTGCCAACTTCTTCTAGACAATAATGAACCACAAAAACCACATTCTAACATGCTACTAAAAGCATACATTTTTGAATAGCGTTCACGTTTGCCATTTACATTTGCAGCAGTCTTCTTATTTCCTGCTCGACGCAATCTAATTTCCTGAGCTTTTTCAAAATCTTCTTTAGATATTATTGCTTCATGATTATCTTTGATATAGTACTTATCTTCTTCTCCCAAATTACTCAACCGTCTCTTGCTTATTGGATCAACTGTAAAAGTTTTTCCCATAAGAATATCACCCTTATATTTTTCATTCTTTATGATTCCTAAGACTGTTGTATCATTCCAATGATCTAATCCTCTTGGAGATTTGTAACCTAGTTCATCAAGTTCCCTTGCTATGACTTTCCCTCCAATACCTTCTAAGTATCTTTCAAAAATATAACGAACTATTATTGCTTCTTCTTTATTTATAGAAAGTTTCTTAGTTTCTATATCATAGTCATAGCCTAAGCACCCTTGAAAACCAATCAATTCACCACGTTGCATCTTCATTTTCAATCCCTTTTTCACATGGGCAGAAGTATTCTCTACTTCTTGCTGTGCAACGGAGCTCAGAATAGTCAGAAGCAGTTCTCCATCCATTGTGAGGGTATCTATATTTTCTTCTTCAAAATATACTCCAATTTGCATATCCTTTAACATTCTGACATACTTCAAAGTATCTAAGGTATTTCTTGCAAATCTAGCAATTGCTTTAGTGACAATATAATCGATTTCTCCATTCATACAATCAGTTATTAAACGTTGAAAATCTTGTCTCTTTCCTGCTTGTGTTCCTGAAATTCCTTCATCTGCATAAATATCTGCAAGTTCCAAATCTGAACGCTGAGAGATATAATCTTTGTAATGTCTTACTTGAGATTCATAACTGTTTTTTTGATCCTCACTATCAGAACTCACTCGACAATACGCAGCAACCCTTTTTAAATGTCTTTCTACATTGATACCTCTTCGTCTAACTAAAGAATCAGCCTTTATTATTTCAACATTATTTTTTTTCATAACTGAAATTCCTCCTTTTTGATTCTATATTACCGCGTTCAAACAAAAAGGTCAGCTATTTTGTGTACTTAATACGCAGTTTGTTTTTTATCTTTTCATACTCATTTTTCGATAGCATATTTTTTGAGTATAAAAAGTTAAGCATTGATAGTTGCATACTATATTTTACTGCTGATTGATTCAAACTCTCCCCTCCTCGTAAATTGTACTATATAAAATCCTCCGTGGGTATGATTGGTTAGATCACTCATGGGCATTTCACCCGCTGTCCTTTTACGCTGGCAGCCTGAACGTTCAGAAGTATCATTGTCCTTATTTGTAATCTTGGCATATAGAGGACCACTCTATTTTATAGCTGACAATTACCGCTCATATCCCAGCGTATCATACTAAGCTGCTCAACAAATAAGAAAGTCCCACCTCGGTTTATTCAATTGTCAAAGAACAAATCAAGGAGAGACTATTTTTTAAAATTGATTTTATGAGGATAATCAGTTAGTCCTAAAATATAATCTGTACTAACGTTATAGAGTTTAGAGAGTTTTATAAGAACATCGGCTGTTAAAACCACCTCCCCTCTCTCAATTTTTGCATAGTTAGTATGAGAAAAGGAAAGCACTTCTGCAACATATCTTTGAGCGAAATCATGATCTTCCCTCAAATCTCTTATACGTTGGTACATCTAGCTTTCTCCTAAGAAAAGTATATGTCACTTTCAGAAAAAAGCTGGGAAATTGTCATGTTATGACAGCAAAATTTATATCATCCTTATCTGAATGCCATTTGAGGTTTCTAATGCTGTTAGCTATCAAAAAATGGTATAATATTTTTCCTTTTCTCATAAGACAGATGCATGTTTTTTGAAACTAGTTTTTAACTTTTCTGGACATATTGATCTTCTTGTGATTACAAAATTGTAATATCGAATGATTTAATACTTGTTTCTCCTGGTTCCACAAATGTCACTTGTCGTTTCTCTTCAAAAATATCACTTTCTTCAAGTGAAGTAGATAAACCACTCCATGGTTCTAAAGCAATAAACGGACCATTATTAGTTGTTGACCAAATAATTAAGTTAGAAAAATCTTTAAAATCCACTCTCAGTCCTTTATTACTTTTCTTAGATTTCAAACTGACACTACGAGACTTAAGTTTGTCAAATGTAATGGCGTCATGAGAAAACAGTGAATGTACTAAATCAATCTTTCTTTCATTCATGAGAAACGGTGTACGATTTTGTAAATCAAGCAACCCTGTCTCTGGGAAACTTTTAGGGATACTACAAGTCTCTTCTTCAGAAAATTCCAAATAATAATCTTCGTAAATATCGCTATCTATTAACGGGCAATTAAAACCTGGATGTCCTCCAATAAAATAGGGTAATATCCTATTATTTTCAGTATTCGTCACTTGATATTGAGTCGTTATCGTTGACTCGTGTAAGCGATAAATAATTTTTAATCCAAAGTTAAAAGGATAATTTTTCAAAGTAACTTCTGTGGATTTAAAAGTAAAAGCTATCGTTTGCTCATCAATCTGTCTAAATAAAAAATTTTCTTTTCTAACTAAACCGTGTCTAGGAATAATCCTTAGAATATCTTTGTTGTCAGAATCAAAACTAACTTTATCGTCACGAACACTTCCACAAATGGGGAATAAAACAGGGGCCTGGCCACTCCAATATTGTGGATTCCCTTGCCAAAGATATTCTATTCCATCTTCATCTTTAATTGATGATAAAGCACCTCCAAACTCCTTAAACTGTACAGTTAATTCATTATTTCTTAATTCAATAACCATTTTTTCCTCCAAAACAAAAGAAAACGAGAATATCAGTTCAAAGACTCACATTCTCGTTTTATATTAGAAATTATAATAAAGAAGTATCTTTAAAACCTACTCAATAATTTGTGTTTTAGCTACTTGTTTATACCAGTGAGCACTCTTCTTTGGATAGCGTTCTTGCGTATCAAAATCCACATAGAAAAGCCCATAACGTTTTTCATAACCATTAGACCAAGAAAAGACATCCATCAGCGACCAAATAAAGTAACCTTTGACATTTGCTCCATCAGCAATGGCATCAGATAAGACTTCTAAGTGTTGTTTAACATAGTCAATCCGTCCATCATCATAGACAGTATTATCTACAAACTCATCCTTGTAGCCCAGACCATTTTCCGTAATGTAGATTTTCTTGTAGTTTGGATAGTCCTTCTTAACCCGCATGATTTGGTCATAGAGTCCTTGCGGATTGATAATCCAATCCCAGTCTGTTCTTGGAACATAGTCTGGAGCAACCCGTCTACCAACACCTTTTATTTGGTATTTAGAACTTCCTTTTTCGCCCTTACCATTGTGAATAATTTCAGTCTCGCCATCAAAAGCTTGCATCCAGTCACTCATATAGTAGTTGATTCCGAGGAAGTCATTGAGGTCTTTAGCCGCTTCGAGTGCTTCAAAATCTTCATCTCGTAAATCCAAAGTACCACCATTGGCAGTCAGAATATGATTGACTCCAGCCATGGTTTTTTCGGAATAATATCCCAGATAAGTCGCATCCAAGATAAATTTGTTATGGATAATGTCTTCCAACTCTGCTGCAACCACATCATCCGGATTTTCCGGATCAAGAGGATACTTGGTAGGGAGTGCATGAACAACTCCGATTTCACCCTTGTAGCCCATATCCTTATAGAGCTTTACTGCACGAGCGTGAGAGACCATCATATTGTGATGGGATTGGAAGACCTTGGCTAGGTCATATTGGATGCCCGGCGGAAATTTTCCAACGAGATACTGGCCGTCTCCAATCGGCCCAATCTCATTAAAGGTCGTCCAATAGCGAACTTCTGGGAATTCTTCAAAACAGAAAGCTGCATAGTCCACAAAATGTTCGATATTCTCACGATTGAGAAAATCACCATTTGAATGCAAGGCTTCCGGAGTATCAAAGTGATGAAGGGTCACAAATGGTTCCACATGCCGTTTATGACATTCCGCAAACAAATTGTGGTAGAACTCGACACCTTTTTGGTTGACTTGACCATATCCAGTTGGGAATATGCGAGACCAAGCAATCGAAATACGGATACCATTCACACCGTACTCCTCAGCCAATGCCAGGTCAACTGGATATTTATGATAAAAGTCACTGGCAGGTTCTGCCGTATACCAATAATTATCTTCTAAGTATTTATCCCAAGCAACGGGACCTTTACCATCTGTGTGAGTAGCTCCTTCAGCCTGATAAGCTGCCGTAGCCCCACCGAAAATAAAATCTTTTGGGAGTGTTTTTGCCATCTTTTTCTCCTCTTTATAATAGTATTTGAGATGAAGCATTGGAAAGGAAACAGGGAAAGTACTTATTTTGCTTCATCTCAAATAAGCTAACTGATTTAGTCTTCAAACTGTTCCTGAACAAATTTCAGAGCGCCTTGTCCATCACGAGTGAGCTTAATATATTGTGCTCCTTCTGTCTTAGCTAATTTGATGCCTAATTTATCTGTCTCGGCCTTCATATCTTCAAAGTTAGAAGCGACTTGAGGAGCCAGGATAACAAGGTCAAACTCAGGAAGCATTTCACGGTGAGCTCCGTAGCCACCAGCTGCTGCTTTAACAGGGACATTGTACTCGGCTGCCGCTTTATTGAGAGCGTTAGCCAAGAGACCACTGGTCCCACCACCAGCACAAAGAACAAGGACATTTGTTTCTTCTGTAATATTATTTTGAGCTGGAGCTTCTTCTGCAGCACCTGCTTTTTCAAGAATCGCATCTGCTTTAGCTGTATTGAAGTTAGCCGCAACCTTTTCTTTCAGAGCATCGTTTGATTTACCAGAACGTTCTTCTTCCAGAATTTGTTCATCATAAACCTTGACGAATGGGTAGTAGATGATAATATCCACTACAACCAGAAGAGCCGCAAGGACGAATGACAAGAGTTGGAAGTTGGTACCAAGAACAATTCCCAGAGGTCCAGGGGTTACCCATGGAAGGTTAGCTGAGAAGGAGTTCATGTTCAAGGTATCGACAAAGAATTTGAAAATCCAGACATTGGCAATTGGGGCAAAGATGAATGGAATGAAGAAGATTGGATTCAATACGATAGGAGCTCCAAAGAGGATTGGTTCGTTAACTCCAAAGAAGGTAGGAACAACAGAGGCACGTCCGATAGCCCTGTTTCGTTCTGATTTACAGAGCCACATGAAGAGGAATGGAACAATCAAGGTTGCACCAGTACCACCCATGGTAACGATGAACATTTGTGTACCAGAGGTGATGACCTTATCCGCATGTTGACCAGCTTGAATCAAGTGCAGGTTGGCATCGATATTGGCATAAGTAATGGCTGCAATAGCTGGTTCAACGATTGATGGACCATGGATACCCACAAACCAGAAGAAAGCATAAGCACCAAAGATAAGGGTAATTCCGAGATAACCATCAGCTGCAGAGAAGAGAGGAGCCAGAAGCGTACCAATAGATTCTGCAACAGTTACACCAAGAGATGCTTTAACAATCAGTTCAAAGGCATAAAGGATAACCACTGACAAAGTGAATGGAATCAAGTCCTTAAATACTTGGGAAATATTTGGTGGAACTTCTTCTGGCATACGAATGGTGACATTATTTTTCACACAAACCTTGTAGACATTAACCGTTACAAAGGCTGCGATGAAAGCTGTCAAAAGACCTTTGGTTCCCATAAAGGCAGTCAGGAAGCCACCTTCCTTAGCAGGTTCAGCAGCCATCAGGAGGAAGCCGACCATGGAAGCCAGCATCGTAGACAAGAAGTTAATCTGGTTTGTCGCTGGCAGATCACGATTGACAGAGTCTGTCAGAGCCTTAGCGGTTGTTCCGCCTACAAAGAATGCCAGAATCCCCATCGAATAGCTATAAGGAGTCATAAGGAAAGTTTCAATGTCCTTAGACCAGTGGAAGCCCCAAGCATTTGGCACATAGGCAATCAAGATAAAGATAGATGAGAAGAGGATGACTGGCATACCAGCGATAAAGCCATCCCGAATAGCACGGAGATAGATATTCCGAGAAATCTTCTCAAAGAAAGGCTTCCCTTTCTCAATAAGTCCGATGAGTTTGTTCATTATTTTACTCCTCTTTTGTATAGTTCAATCAAATGGTGCATCATGTCTTTTAGCAAGATAGTAGTCATTAGGTGATCCTGGCCGTGCATCATGGTCACACTGTAAGCCAAGTCCTCGCCAGCAGCTTCTTTTGTCAAGAGACTGGTCTGAGCATGATGAGCTTCAGCGATGCAGCCATTGGCTTCTTCCACCAAGGCATCTGCCTTAGCAAAATCTCCCGCTTCTGCAGCCTTTAAGGCTTCCAACAGTTTGGAACGGGCATCGCCTGCATAGGCTACAATTTCAAAACCAAGTAATGTTACTTCTTCTCTGTTCATGACAGAACCTCCTTTTTTAGTTAAAGTAATCGTTGAATATGTAAAACAAGGTAGACTCGCTCACTGTTGTATACATCTACTCCAGTTTGTTGAGCGACAATCTCGTAAATGGTACTTCCAATTTGATAGGCTTCTGGATAAGTCAGCTTTATCTGACTTTCCATTTCAAGGAGTGACACATTATCATCCCGACTCCTATCTAAATAGTCTAAGAAATAATTTAAGTGAATCATGAAGCGGTCATAGAAGTTGCTGTTTTCAGCCGTTCTTCTAATATCATTCTTCCTTAACTCAGCTTCCACAGCTCCCAGGATTTCCTTTCGCTTATCCAGATGGCTTTGCCCCTCAGGATCAGAATTGCCCTCGGCATTGATAAAGTGATAGGCTATTCGGTTTACCTCATCATCAGGGAAAGTATCTAACAAGCGCTCTCTGTAGATAGTAACTGCTTCTTGAGCGATTTGATAAGGAACTGGATATTTCTCTCTAGCATCTGGAAGAGCGCTGTCCTTGTAGCGTCCCTGTTGTACTGCTTGATAAGAACAGTAGATATGGTCCGTCAAAGTGACATAGATATAATCTTGAACCGGATAGCTGTACTTCCTTGAAAGACTGTCAATCACTTCGTAGGTCACAGTGATGAAATCCAGCGGAACATCTTTGAGAAGACTCACAAAGTTTTCTCTCGATTCCTCCGTTTTCATCCGAAAGACTTTCTCAGCCTTTTCTTTTGGGATAAAATCACCCTTCTTTTTACCAAAAATGATTCCCTTCCCAACAATGACCAACTCTTCCCCCTTTTCATTTCTGACAAGAGCGACATTGTGGTTCATTGGATTTAGAATCCGATACATGGTAACCTCCTTACTTGAATATTCAAGAATTGTGAAAATAAAAAATGACCACAAACACCCTTAGAAAGTTTTTTACCTCTAATTCGTCTGTGATCATGCGTAATCTTAGTTACTAACATTCACCTTTTATTAACTTGTGACTATAGTATATCATAAGGTTAATAATTTGTAAACCCTTTCTTTGAGCTTTTTAAACATTTTTTTCTTTTTTTGGTGATTTTAAACGAAAATCAGTCATTGATAACTCTCCCTAAATGGATACCAATGACTGATCCTATTTTAGGAAATTTCCAGAAGCTCTATTTTATGCAGAAACGCTTACGTTGGATTTTTATTTCCCCCTTCTATTTTAAATCAGAGCTGTTAAAAATTTCATTATAAAATAGCAGAATTAGACTCTTTCTTTCCAAGAAGTCGCTGTTTGCTTAAGCACTTGATTGAGCTCATCAATATTTTGAAAGCCGCTTGTCCGGAGCCATTGACGAGCTGCTTCTTCCCCTTGCTCAATATAGTCTTTGACACTGCCGGCCCAAGTTGCACGGCCGCAAAGCACTCCGTTGAAGTTAGCACCAGATTCGTGGGCAAAGACCAGAGTTTCTTGGAAAAGCTTAGCTGCTACACCAGCGCTCAGATAGATATAAGGAAGATTAGTTGCTTCATCCTGTTGTTTGAAGAAGGCAGCTGCTTCTTCTTTCGTATGCACTACTTCTCCATCGCCAAAGCCTTCTACATATTTCACATTGACTGGTACTTCAACCTTCAAAACATCAATATTGAAACGTGAATCAGAGAAAACTTTCATGGCTTCAATAACTTTGCGAGGCTTCACCTTGGCATACTCAGCACTGGAAGCATCCGCAATGGTTTCATCATAGGCTAAGATTTCAAGGAAGAAAGGAATGTCTTCCGCAACACATTCTGAACCGACACGTTCAATATAAGCTTGTTTTTGCTGGTTCAATTCTTCAGAGCTGTCTACGTCATAGTAAAGCAAGAACTTGACTGCATCTGCCCCTTGTTCTTTGATACGTTTGGCAGACCAGACATCGAGACAGTCCGGTAGACGCTTAGTGCTGGAGGTGTCATAACCTGTTTTTTCATAAGCCAGCAGCAAACCGGCATTTTTGTCCAGGGCTTTTGTAGCTGGAAGGCCATATTCTGGATCCAGCAACATGGAGGAAGCGTATGGGGTCAGTTCTTCAGCTACCAGAACTTTCAGTTCTTCCATTTGCGCAACTGTTGGTTCTGCCTCTTGGTATTGAGCCATCAATCGTTTCAAGGCTCCACGTTGGTCAAAGGCCAGGGCAGAGATGATACCATTTTCATCAGAAAGTTTTTCCATATATTTACGTTTTTGCTCAGTTAATACCATTGTTTATACCTCTTTTACGTTTATTTGTTCATAAAGACCGTCATAATGATAAACATTGACATGTCCAGTCATCTTTTCTTGAGCATTTAACATGCCAAGAACATTTGCTTTTTTCAATAGAGAGACATCATCTACATGATGACTCAGAGCTGAAGAAATTCCTGCAACAGTCGAGTCCCCAGATCCAACTGGATTGACTACTTCAATTTTAGGGATATCTACCTTGTAGAAAGTATCCCAGTGCTTGGCAAAGGCACCATCTGCACCAAGTGATACGATAATCCATTCGACTCCTTCAAATAAAGGATCAGACAAAACAGATTTGAGTTCGCCAATATCCTTTGAAACTTCTCTACCTAATAATTGGGATAACTCCTCATTATTTGGTTTGATTGCAGTTGGCTTTACATTCGATTTCAAAACGGCTTCCAAGGCAGCACCTGAACAGTCCAGGACGACTTTATTATCAAATTGATTGGCAATTTCAATAAGCTGAATATAATACTCAACTGGTAGACCCGCCGGTAAACTACCTGAGATGCTGACTACATCAGCCGATTCCATCAAGTGCTTGAAATGATGCAAGAAGCCATTTGCCTCTGATGCAGAAATTCTTGGCCCAGCTTCCAGGATTTCCGTTTGCTTACCCTCGTGCAGAATGGCGATACAATTCCTGGTATCCCCAGAAATTTCATAAAAAGACTGCTGCACATTCTGATGGAGATTCTGAAGCAAGAATTTTCCATTTGTTCCACCAATTAATCCTGTTGCGGCGACATGATCGCCAATTTCTGCTAGAACCCTTGTTACGTTTAAACCTTTTCCGCCAGCTGTTTTACTGACTTCTGCAACACGATTAACAGTGTCTAGCTTAAACTCTTCCAACGGATAAGAGATATCAATGGAAGGATTCATTGTAACTGTAAGAATCATCTGGTTACCTCACTAATCGTGGTATTCTCCGCGATCCCACTTTTCCAAAAATTCTGTGAAAAAGTTCTCATCAGCTTGATGAGCGTTGTGAGTTTCGACATGCTCAATTTTTGCAATCAACTTTTTGTTTTCTTCCGTTGGTTTATATTCTGCATGAATGAAAGCTTCAATGATATCACACATGAGAAGTTCTCCGGTAATCTTGCCACCAAACCCGATAACATTAGCATTTAATTCTTCTTTAGCGTAGAGAGCTGAAGTCATATCACGGACCAGGGCTGAACGGATTCCCGGAACCTTGTTAACCGCATTATTAATGCCGACCCCTGTACCGCAGATACAGATTCCTACATCTGCTTTTCTGCTGGCCACTGCTTCTCCGACTTTTTTACCATAGATTGGATAATGAGTCCGTACATGGTCGTATGTTCCGTAGTCTTGAACTTCATAGCCTTTTGATTTCAAAAAATCAACAACAGCCATCTTTTCGTTAGTTACGATATGGTCACATCCAATTGCAATTTTCATTTAAATTCTCCTCTCTCCTTAGCACATCTTGTTGAGCATATCAACACGGATTTGGTGGCGACCTCCGTCATATTTCCCATTGACGAATCCTTTTGCAATATTCTTAGCAAGGCCTTCACCAACAATTTCTGATCCCATCGTAATCATACGAGAGTTGTTGTGGCCGCGAGTCATATAAGCAGAGCGTTCATCTGAAACTTCTGCTGCAACCATACCCTTAATTTTTGTCGCAACCATGAACGGACCTGCTCCGTATGCATCAATGACAATACCAAGATTATCTTCTTGCTCATTCACTTCAGTGGCAACCGCTAGTGTCACATCAATGAAATCCTGGCCTTCCTTTGTCACATCGACTACTTCAAAGCTTTCTCCAACGAGATAATCTTTGACCACATCTTTCAGCTTGCTTCCTGCAGCATCTGCTCCAATAATAATTGCCATGAGCATTCTCCTTTTTTGATTTATTTGAACAGATTGTTGTTTTTAACCAACACAATCTGATTTTCATAATCATAATATACTCCTTTTTCAGTTTATTGTCAACACTTTTTGTTTAATTTAATCAATATTTTTATTAATCTGATTAAGTCAAACAAAAAAAGCCCTAAAAAGAGCTTTTAGACAATATAATCAGAGTAAGTTATAAAATCACTTTTGTATACTCCTCTACCTTTTCTTGTACCTTATCTAAAGATTGATCAGTGATTACAGCGGTGATATCTGATAAGGAACAGATAGAAGTGAAATCTTCCTTCCCGATTTTAGAGGAATCTATCAAAAGATAGCTTTCAGTGGATCGTTCCAGGGCTAGCTTTTGAGTGTAAGCTTCTTCAAAAGACGAAGTCATAATCTGACCATTCTTAATTCCATTCCCACTAAAAAACATCTTGGAGAAATACATCCGATCCATAATGGCATTTGTCATCTCTCCAACAAAAGCCTGAGTGGCATCTCTCATTTCTCCACCTAAGAGAAATACTTTAAACGTATCAGATTTCTTTTTCTGTAGATCATTAAAGATTGGTAGACAATTAGTAATCACCCGAAGGTTTTCATTCGTAATCTCATCAACAAGAACCTCGACAGAAGTTCCTGGGCCAAGAAAAATGGTGTCCCCATCCTTAATTAATTCTACAGCCTTCTTGGCTACTTTCTTCTTTTCTTCTATGTTCTTTAATAGCTTTTCTTCATGGGGGAGTTCACGATAGAATTGGGATTTATTACTTTTGGCTCCACCAAAAATTCGAGTCAGTTTTCCTTGACTTTCTAACTCTGTTAAATCACGCCGCACCGTCATATCTGAAACTTTCAAACTGTCCATAATCTCAGAAACAGTGACTGTTCCCGCTCTATCAACTAGTTTGACTAATTCATCCAGTCGTTGATGTTTGTTCATCCTTTATCCCCTTATCTACATTGTTACCAATTGTTCATTGTTTATTCTGATATTTTATACAGAAAGATTCTAGTATTCATTATAACTCTTTCTGTTTAACATTTCAACATTTCATGTTTAATTCAAACACTTTCGACTTGCATTAGTACCTCTGAAAATTTCTATATTTCAGGTTGATCTAATGATTCTTGATACTTGAATTTGGAGGCTTCTGTATATTCTTTATTCAAGATTTCTACAAAGTTTTCCAATCTCCTTGCTACATCTTCATAATTTTCTAGATATTTATCTAATTGTTTTTGAAGTTTAAAGATATCTTGATTCACTTTTTCCAAGCTGAGAGTTTCTGACAAATTAAATTTTGCAAAATCATATTTAGCTAGTTTTCGGCTTTCTTGATTATCACTTTTTAGATTGATAAAAACTTCTGCCATCTTATCTAAGGCAGCGATTTTTTCTTGTATCTCATGTAATCTAATATCTAGTTTTGCTATTTCCGTTACAAACTCTTCCTTAATTTCATGATAACTCTTATCACTAGTATTCAGCTCAATCAAGAGATTGATCTCAGAAATTTTTTGTTGGATATTAGCGACAGTTGGTCTCCTATAGGGAAGTTTTTGACTATCCTGTGTTAGCTGTCTTATCAGAGTGCGTCCTTTGATGTAGCGATCTTTGTATGAACTCTCTTTATTATAGACAAAGTAAGATGTGGTTTCTCGAATGTAGACTTTATACTTTTTAAACTCCTCTTCTTCTATGGTATCTAGCTGGTAGTTAGGAATAAAGATGATACCATTTTGTCTTATTCCAAAAGAAACTTTGATGTATATTCCTTCATCAACCAACTTCTCAATTTGATCTTCTGCTAATTCAACCTCAAATTCATGTACAGCATCTCGATTCTTCTTAAATTCCTCATAAGCTGATTCAATTTCATCAAGATTAACCTTTTCCTGTTTCCGCTCTTCCTTAATGTTATGATATTGTTCTTGTAAATTTCCCTGTTCTTCTAGCTTTATTATTTTTCTCTCTTCAAAATAACTTTGAAAAAATTGAACATCATAAAGTTTCTTATCACTTATTTTTTTATGGTTTAAACTGATTCTTTGTCCATCTTCTTCTAGGGTAAAGGTCACATTTTTCCGTTTGAAGTCTATGGTAAGATTTAGTTCTCTAGCTTTTGAAAGTAATTCTTCTATAGAATTTGTTTTCTCAAGCAAAAATTCCAATCGGTTTTCAATGTCTTGTTTGGCAAGATAGGTTCTGAAGAACTCTTCATCATACAAATCCCGTTTGCTAAGTTTATTTCCACGAATAATCCGCTTCATGTCTCTATCTGTCATTAAAAAACGACTATACCTGCGAGTAAAGTCTATTTTAACATGAAGCTGCTCTGCTTTTTTCAAAAAGTCCTCAAAAGAATCAGACTGCTGCATCAAAAAATAAAGGCGTTGTTTCAGTTCAAACTTGTGGTTCGATTTTTTATAGACCTCATAATCACGATGTGAATAACGATTCTCAATAATTTTTGCTCCAGCTATTTTAGAAATGCGATCAGAAATCATACGAAAATTTCTTTCCTGAGCATAGTCCCACTTAAGTTTCTTGTATGAGTTGATGTCAACAGAATTTATTACTATATGGTTATGAAGATGCGAGTGATCAGTGTGAGTTGCTACAATAAATCGAAACTGCCCACCAGTTAATTCTTGAATTGTTTCATATCCTATGCGATTGACTTCTTCTGGAGATAAGTTATCATTAGGAGAAAAAGACTGTATCAAATGATGGGCATGAATCTTTTGTTGGCGCTTTTCTTAACGATCATTTCGGAAATTATAGAGAGCATCGTTATTCAGAAAATTAGTATTGTACATCTCCACTGTTTCTTCATAAGTTGGAAAGTCTAAGTAATTGCTCACACCAAAATCAGATACTAACTTTAAATTGTTTGTCTTGTCAGGATTGAGGATATATTTAATCAATCGTCTGCGATATTTTTCTCCATGAGTCGCAAAATGTTTAGTGACTACCATAAAACTCCTTTAATTTCTCTACCTTAATTTGAAAATCTTTTTCCACCTCTGATACAAGCTCTGCCATTCCTTGACGCAACTCTTGAAACTGTTCATAAGAAATAATGTGACTTTGATTAACTGCATGCGCAATTTGATTGACATTATTTCCAATACGCTTGAGTTCAAAAATCAAGTCTTGATAAGTTGCCGTATCAATTGTGAGGAAGTTCATATTGGGGTTAAGCAAAACTTTTCTAGCATATTCAGAAAAAGTTTTACATCTACTCTTAGAAAGATGATTATTTAGTTGGTTCAATTCCGAGTCAGTCAGAAAAACTTTTTTCAAGTTCGTTCGATAACGATGCTCCACAGCACCCTCCTAACCTAAATACTTGTCACAAAACTCTGGACTGAGTTGATGAGTTCGGCTCACGTCTTTAATCAGT
>ERZ772926.608-NODE-608-length-19355-cov-11.138394_pt1 | contig 19355 bp, 15 predicted proteins | sample MGYA00511136_ERZ772926 | MGnify/ENA primary metagenome ERZ772926 (study PRJEB29015, sample SAMEA2737917) | human oral metagenome | biome: human oral; feature: human-associated habitat; material: dental | place: China | collected 2153 ... | reverse complement strand
CGTTCTCCGTCATCATGACGTTTTCCGTTCCCCATCGTTAGTGACGTGCTTTCCCGAAATCGTCATTCAGAACGGAGGTAAGAATGCTGTGTGGGAAAGACGGGAAACGGGACAGTGGCACGAAGCGAAGAATCTATGCCTCTGATGATATTTTACTGGCTTTCCTCACCACGGTAACAGATCCTTCACATTCGTTCAGGATGACGCCTTACCAATTTTCCTCACCACAGGTATAGATCCTTAGCATTCGCTTTGGATGACGCCTTTCGTTCTCCGTCATCATGACGTTTTCCGTTCCCCATCGTTAGTGACGTGCTTTCCCAAAATCGTCATTCAGAACGGAGGTAAGAATGCCGTGTGGGAAAGATGGGAAACGGGACAGTGACACAGAGTGAAGAATCTATGCCTCTGATGACAGCTTACGGCTTTCCTCACCACGGTAGCAGATCCTTCGCTGCCGCTCTTAGCTTCTAGCTGCTAATAGCGATTGACTATCTGAATTCGACAAATCGACTGCCTATACGGAACAGTTATTCCTGCTTTGCTTTTGCAAGGATGACAGGCAAGGAGAGGGTCATAAATACAGATCTGTCTTCTGCATAGCCCTGATGACACTAAGCGGTATACCCGTCGGGAACGATATTCAAGGCGGGCGGTGATCAACCGATATTTTGCCGGGGATTCCGTTTTTGATTATTAAATCGATTTTTATTCATATAAAAATATCATATAAGTGTCATGAAGGCGTATAGATAAAATATTGCAATTTGAAGAAAGATAAAATATTATATAGATAAAAGTGAATATGATATAGATTCTCATATTTATTTTTATCTATTAATGAAAGGATGTGCTTTATGCAGGAAGGAATCAATAATTTATTTGCAGGGGCTGTTTTTCTGGCCGGTGTGCTGTCCTTCTTTTCGCCCTGTGTATTTCCCCTTCTTCCGGTTTACTTGGGAAAGCTGGCGGAGGATCCCGGGACGAGGTCGTTTTCTTTTTTCGGACTGAAGGTATATGTATCTCCACTGGTAAAAACCGTTTGCTTTATTACCGGGTTATCAACGGTGTTTTTCAGTCTCGGATTTGGAACCGGTTTTTTCAGCCACATTTTTTATCATCCCTATACGCCGTATGTCATGGGTGGTATCGTCATACTTCTCGGGCTGCATCAGATGGAGCTGATTAATATTAATTTTCTCCAGCGGCAGAAGAAGATCGAGCTGGACGGGAAGCGTCAAGGCGGTATTCTCGGCGCGTTTCTTCTGGGACTGACTTTCAGCTTCGGCTGGACGCCCTGTGTGGGACCTGTGCTGGGGGCGGTGCTTGCGGTGGTGGCTTCTGAAAATGGAAGCGCTCTGTATGGCGGTCTTTTGATGGCGGTGTACGCTGCGGGGATGGCGGTCCCCTTCCTTATTCTGGCAGTGGCATCTTCCTGGCTTTTGAAGTACAGCAGTCACGTGAAGCGCCATATGGTCTTGCTAAAGAAGATTGGCGGCGTGCTGATCATTCTTATGGGGGTCCTGCTTATGCTTGGCAAGCTGGATATGTTGGCAGCAGTTATTTCATGAAATATTTCACGGATTTGTAAACAGGAGGTTTATCATGATGAAAATTTCTTATAAAAAGTTTGGAGCGTTTGCGGCAACAGCCGTTTTGGCAGGGATTCTGGCGGGATGTGGATCCGGTATGAATGCGGATGCAAATGACATGGCCCGCCCCGCGGCGATGCAGCAGGAAAAGGCAGCCGGCCGCACACAGAATTTTATGGATGCAAAGGATGCGGATTTCATGCTGACTGATGTAAATGGAAAAGAACACAGGCTTTCCGATTATAGGGGGAAAAAGGTGTATATCAAGTTTTGGGCTTCCTGGTGTTCTGTATGTATGGCTACGCTGGCTGATACGGATATGCTGGCGGGAAGCGGCGATAAGGATTTTGTCGTTCTTTCCGTTGTGGCGCCCGGGTTTGGCGGTGAAATGAAAAAAGAGGATTTCGTAAAATGGTATAAAGGTCTCGGCTATAATCATCTTCCCGTGCTTCTTGACGAAGGCGGCGCGGTGACAAAGAAATACGGTATTCGTTTCTATCCGTCGGCGGCTCTGATCGATACAGAAGGAAATGTGAAGATGCTCCGTCCGGGACATATGAACAAAGAATCGCTTGCCATGGAGATGAAGGGGATTTCGTAAAGGAGGATTATGATGAGAACGGCAGGAATTTTAGGAAGTCTTGCGATCATTGCGGCAGCCGGTTTCGGCTGGTATTCGATGGCAATGACTCCATCTTCAGGCAGCGGGGAAAAAGCGCCTGTGGGGGTAAGCCTTGAAGAAAGTATGAAGAAAGAAATGGCGGTGAAAACAGTGAATAAGGAAAATTTACGGGATATGTACCTGGCGGGAGGCTGTTTCTGGGGACTGGAGGAATATTTTTCCCGTGTGGACGGCGTAGTGGACGTGGTTTCCGGTTATGCCAACGGGAAAACGGACAAGACGGATTACGAACATATAGGGCAGACAGATCACGCGGAAACGGTTCATATTTCTTATGATGCTTCCAAAGTTTCCTACAGGGATCTGCTGCTTTACTACCTCCGGGTGGTGGATCCTACAAGTGTGAACCGTCAGGGAAATGACCGCGGGCGCCAGTATCGGACGGGCATTTATTACACCACTGATGAAGAAGGGGCGGTGGCTCGGGAAGTACTTGATGAAAAGCAGAAATCCCTTTCCGGTAAAATCGCTATCGAGGTGGAACCGCTCCGTCATTTTGTGCCGGCGGAAGAGTACCATCAGGATTATTTAAAGAAGAACCCCGGCGGTTACTGCCATATCGATGTAAGCAGGGCGGCGGATCCCGTGATTGACGGCTCCCTGTATCCGAAGCCTGACGAGGAAACCCTCCGCAGCCTTTTAACGGCAGATCAATATGCTGTCACGCAGGAAGGCATGACGGAAAGAGCTTTTTCCAATGAATATTTCGATAAATTTGACCGCGGCATTTATGTAGATGTGGCGACGGGAGAGCCGCTCTTTTCCTCCCGTGACAAGTTCGAGTCGGGCTGCGGCTGGCCGAGTTTCACGAAACCGATTTCTGCCGATGTGGTGAATTACAAAGAAGACCTGAGCTATAATATGCGGCGTACAGAAGTGCGGAGCCGTATGGGAGAATCCCATTTGGGGCATGTGTTTGATGACGGTCCCCGGGACAGAGGCGGTCTCCGGTACTGCATCAACAGCTTGGCGATCCGGTTCATTCCCGAAGCGGATATGGAAAAAGAAGGCTACGGTTATTTGTCCGGCGTTTTATAATTTTAAGAAATATTTTTGACTAAACCGTGCCTTGCGGTATAATATATAAATTGGTAAAGCAGTTATACTTAAAAGGCAGGGTAAAAATATGCAGATGATTGATTTGTCCGGTGTAAAGGACTTCAATGCCGCTCGTTTTCTCATTTATTGGCTGGTAGCAACAGTCATTGCCATTCTCGTGGCATACAATATCGACCCTCAGAAAAAGCTGGTCTGGTTCAGACAGCGCAGTGACAACGGGTTCATGGTCCGCCGCGGCTGGTTTGGGAATTTCAGCCTGCTCGGCGTCCCCCGTTCCAAGATGGGCTTTGCCATTACGGCAGGTATTTTCATCGGGGCGGGTATTGTGTGGGCGCTGCTTATCTTTATGATTCTTCCGGTACTCGGCTATCATGTGTAAGCCTTGTTTTTCTTTATTAAGTAAATATGTTTTCTGCGTATGGCACAGGGGCAGGAAATAGTATCGGACCTGGTATTTTCCGGGTCCGTTTTTTGTAAGGCTGTTTATTTGCAGGGAGAGATTTATGACAAGCACGGAAACAATTTTTAAGGAACTTTTTGCAGGGGTTATGGAAATGTCGAATCCCGCTGTCTGGACTATGTTCGCCATCGGCGGGATTCTGATCTGGCTCGGAGTGAAAAAGGATTATGAGCCGGTGCTCCTCTTTCCTATGGGAGTGGGCTGTATATTGGCAAATATACCGGGGCATTTTGCCGTTATCCCGGTGGGAGGCGGGGAGCCGGGCTTTTTGCAGGTTCTTTATGAAGCGGGAATTGCCAATGAGCTGTTTCCTGTCATGATTTTTGTGGCGGTAGGCGCGATGTGTGATTTTACGCCGCTTATCCGCCAGCCTTATGTCATGCTTTTTGCAGCAGCGGCCCATTTAGGTATTTTTGCAGCGGCGCTTCTGGCATCAGCTTTTGGATTTCCTTTCAACCAAGCGGCGGCGATTGGCATCATCGGCGCGGCGGACGGTCCGACGACGATTTTTGTGGCGCAGAAATTTGCTACAGAACTTCTGGCGCCCCTCACGGTGACGGCATTCTGCTATATGTCCCTTGTCCCGATTATCCAGCCGCCTATTATCAGACTGCTGACAACAAAGCGTGAAAGACGTATCCGCATGGCATATAAAGAAGAGAAACCCGTGTCATGGACAGCACGTTTCCTTTTCCCCTTTATGGTGGTGCTTTTTGCAGGTATTCTGGCCCCTATTTCCGTACCGCTCATCGGCGCGCTCATGTTCGGCAATATGCTGAAAGTATCGGGCGTTGTGGATTCTCTGGCAAGTACGGCACAGAATGAACTCGCCAATCTGGTGACACTCTTTCTCGGTATTACGGTAGGCGCTACGATGACGGCGGAAAATATCCTGACATTTGATGTCCTGAAAATCCTTATCCTTGGTGCGGCAGCGTTCGTTTTCGATACGGTGGGCGGCGTGCTTTTTGCAAAGTTGGCAAATCTCTTCCTGAAACAAAAGCTGAATCCCATGATCGGAGCCTGCGGTATTTCCGCGTTCCCCATGTCGGGGCGCGTTGTTGCCAAGATGGCTTTGAAAGAAGATCCTTCCAATTTCATCATCCAGCACGCCATGGGCGTCAATGTGGCGGGACAGGTTGCTTCCGTCGTCGCCGGCGGCCTTGTGCTTGCTCTTATTCCCGTTTTGTCATAAAGGAGGAACTATGTCAAGTTTGGACGCTTCCGTTTATCTTCTGGTTATCGCATATCCCCTGCTTTTCGTAGTGATGGCTGTTTTTATGGGACTGACGTACTTCCTGCGCAGGGTATTTCCCGGAGACTGAAGAAGCGGGATTTCCTTCCGGCCGCGGTTTGCGGGGAGGGAGAAAAAGTTTTATACTGTACCTATGTGAAAATAATTCTCTTTTAGGAGGCAGAAATGAAAGAAACATACAGCAGAAGCAAATCCGTTTGGCAGCGGATGAATGCCCGTGAGCGCAAGGCCGCCATGGCATACGGTGAAAAATACAAGGCGTTCCTTGATACGGCACGCACGGAAAGACTGGCGGCAGCGGAAATTATCCGCCGTGCGGAAGAAAAGGGATTTAAACCTGTCTATACCATGAAGTCGCTCAAAGCGGGAGACAAGGTATATTGGAACCAGAAAGATAAATCCGTTATTTTAGCGGTGATTGGGAAAGAACCCGTCTATGAAGGCATCAAAATCGTAGGATCCCATATTGATTCGCCCCGTCTGGATCTGAAAGCCAATCCGGTTCATGAACAGGACGGCATTGTGTACTTCCGTACCCACTATTACGGCGGGATTAAGAAATACCAGTGGACCTGCATTCCGCTGGCGCTCATCGGCGTGGTATTCACGAAAGACGGTAAAAAAGTGGATATCAATATCGGACTGAAAGACAGCGATCCCGTTTTCTATGTATCCGACCTGCTTATCCATATGGCACAGGACCAGATGAAAAAGACTCTGGCGGAAGGGATTACCGGAGAACAGCTCCAGGCTGTCGCGGGTACTCATTCTGAAGAAGGGCAGACACCGAAAGACGCCATCATGACGCTTTTGAAAAAGGAATACGGAATTGAAGAAGAAGACTTCGCTGCCGCTGAATTGGAACTTGTTCCCGCCACAAAGAGCCGCGACGTCGGATTTGACCGTTCCCTCATTGCTTCTTACGGACAGGACGACCGCGTATGTTCTTACGCGAATCTGGAAGCCATCCTGGACGCAAAACCCGGTGTGAAGACCCAGGCCGCTCTTCTTACGGATAAGGAAGAAATCGGATCTTATGGAAATACGGGAATGGAATCTTCCTATTTCGTGAAATTTGTGATGAAACTCCTTGCGCTGCAGGGACAGGAAAGCCTTCTTGATTTCTATGAAACCATGGAAAACAGCGAGATGCTTTCTGCTGATGTGAATTCCTGTCTTGATCCTATGTTCCCGGAAGTTTCTGAAAAAGACAACGCTTCTTTCCTGGGATACGGGGTTAACCTGACCAAGTACGGCGGTTCCCGCGGCAAGGCAGGCAGCAATGATGCCAATGCGGAATTTTTGCAGAAGGTCAGAAAAATCTTTAATGATGCCGGTGTATGCTGGCAAATCGGTGAACTGGGAAAAGTCGACCAGGGCGGCGGCGGAACGATTGCTTTCATGATGGCGAACTGGGGCGCGGAAGTGGTGGACTGCGGCACGTCCATGCTGTCCATGCACGCTCCCTGCGACCTGCTGTCCAAGGCGGACGCTTACGAAACGTACCTGGCGTACAAGGCATTCTTTGAAAGCAGGTAAGGAAAAGAGGAAATCATCGTCTCGAAAGGGGCGGTGATTTTTTCGTGGGAAATTCCGCTTATCTGTTTCATAAGAGCCCCGTGTATCCCTTGCATGGAAAGAGAGTATTTCTTCTGTTGACTGCCGGCCGGTGCTGCGTTAAGATATCTGACAAGACGATCATGGCAGGATGTTGCAGGAACAGGAAGGACAGCAGTGCAGGAGGAATCGGAATGGATGAACATCAGTCCGGCGTAAAGCTGGAAGAAGCGTTGGAAGCAAAAAAAGAACTTGATGCAAAAGCACAGAAAATACTTGAGGATAAGGAAGCGGACTCCCGTATGAGGACATATACGGGACCGTTAGGCAGGGCGGTAGCCGTACTGCTGTGCGTGTGGACGGCATTCCAGCTGTATTTTACGACCATCGGGGCAATCAGCGCCGTCAATCTGCGGGCGATCCACTGTATTTTTCTTCTTGTTTTTACATTTTTATTATTTCCGACGTTTAAAAAGGAAACACGGAAAAGAAAGTTTCCGCCTCTTTGGGACGTGGCGTTTATCCTTTGTTCCGCAGGCAGTCTCCTTTATCTCATTTTGAATTATACCCGTATTGCCCGGACGGGAGGTCGTATTTCCGATATGGAGGCAGCCATTGCCTTAGTCGCGGTGGTTTGCGTTTTTGAAGCGGCCCGGCGGGCATCGGGAAATCTGGCGGTACTTGCAGGAATTTTTCTTGCGTATAACTGGTTCGGTGCGTACCTGCCCGGCTATCTCGGTCATAACGGCTTCACTTTGAAACGCGTGCTGATTACCCAATTCTGGGGAACGCAGGGCATTCTCGGCACGGGCATCGGCGTTTCGGCGACTTATATATTTCTTTTTGTCGTTTTTGGTGCGTTTCTGAAATATTCGGGCTTTTCCAAATTCATTAATGATTTTTCGCTTACTCTTGTGGGAACGACTTCCGGCGGTCCCGCGAAGGTGGCGGTCATCGCGTCGGGCCTTATGGGGATGATTAACGGTTCCGCCATTGCCAATGTGGCGACGACGGGAACGATTACGATTCCGCTCATGAAACGGACCGGGTATAAAAGCGAATTTGCAGGCGCCGTAGAAGCGGTGGCCTCTACCGGCGGACAGTTCACGCCGCCGATTATGGGGGCGGTCGGTTTTGTCATGGCGGAGTTTTTAAACCTGTCCTACACCTATGTGGCACTGGCAGCTGTCACACCGGCGTTGCTCTACTACATCGGCCTGCTTTTGGCGGTTCATTTTGAAGCGAAACGGCTCGGACTTTCGGGGATCGCCAGGGAAAATATTCCCGATGCATTGTCGGTGATAAAAGAACAGGGACATCTTGTCCTTCCCCTGGTGAGCCTTATCGGGCTGATGTTTACGGGATTCACGCCGCTTTATGCAGCGGTTATTTCCATTTTCATCACTGTGGCGGCAAGCTGGCTCCGCAAAGAAACAAGAATGACAGGAGATAAGATTATTGCCGCTGTTATTGAGGGCGCGCGGAGCGCCGTTTCCGTAGGGGTATGCTGCGTCATCATCGGCGTCATTATCGGTACGGTCACACTGACATCCATGGGACTGAACATGGGCTATCTCATTCTGTCTCTTCTGCAGGATAATCATGTGTACCTTGCCGGTTTCCTTGTCATGATCATGTCCGCTATTTTGGGGATGGGCGTTCCCGGCGTCGCGGCGTATGTCATTGTCCAGGCGGTTGCTGTTCCTGTCCTGATCAAGGCGGGGGTATTGCCTCTTATCGCCCACATGTTCTGCCTGATTTATGCCTGCCTTTCCAATATCACGCCGCCTGTGGCCATGTCAGCCTATGTGGCGTCTGGGATTGCCGGTTCCGATCAGACAAAGACGGGACTTATGGCGGTGCGTCTCGGGCTTATCGGTTTTATTATTCCTTTCTTCTTTCTGGATAATCCTGTTCTTCTCATCGGTGTCGATCCGGCGGCGACCGCAGTGGAAACCCTTTGGGCCGTTTTCAGCGCGGCGGTGGGGACGTTTGCCCTCGTTGGCGCATTGGAAGGCTGGATTCTATGCAAGTGCGGATGGGCGGAACGGATTGTACTTTTCATCGCTTCACCGCTTCTCCTTTTTCCCGGAACAATGACGGACTTTGCCGGATTTGCAGGGATTGCCGCGGTTATAGGATTCCAGTTCCTGCGGCGGAGAAAAGAAACTTGATTTCCCTCGGCACAGGGGTATACTTATGATAATCATTTATTTTTTGCAGCATGGGAGGATGGAAAAATGAACATGAGACATTTGAAAAAAGCGGCGGCAGTTTCACTGGCGGCTTTAGCCGCCGCAGGGATGATAGCAGGCTGCGGCGGAGAAAAGAAAGCATCGGCGCCGTCATCACAGCCGGCAGCGCAGACGGTGAAAATTAATTTTCCGACGGCCGGCGCGTCAGGCGCCCTGTATGCGGTGGGGGCGGCAATCACCAATATGTGGAGCAATAACGTTCCCGGTGTGCAGGCAGCGAGCCAGGCTTCCGCAGGCGGAATTGCCAACCTGAATATGGTTTCCGACGGCGAAGCACAGGTGTCCATCGCTATTTCCAGCAATGTGTACCAATGTCTCAACGGGACGGACAGTTTCAAAGATCATCCTTATAAAGATTTGAAAGCGATTGCCGGTCTTTACATGAATCCGAACCAGGTGGTGGTCACTGCCAAGTCGGGCATTCAGACTTTGGCGGATGTAAAAGGAAAGCGTTTTGCCGTAGCGTCGGCAGGATCTTCCGTATATAACGAAAGCAATGCCCATTTTACCGCGGCAGGACTGAAATTTCCTGATGACATACAGGCGGAGTATATTACCTTTACCGATGCGGCCGATATGCTTCAAAACGGTTCCATTGACGGCGCATGGATCATGAGCGGCGCTCCCGCTTCCGCCGTTACCCAGGCTTTAACCGGCGGCGCACGCCTGGTAGATATCGATGATCAGCTCGTGAAAGAACTGAAAGCAAAATACCCCTGGTATGCAAGTTATACCATCAAGGCGGGTACCTATCCGAATCAGGACAGGGACGTCCGTACCACGGCGGTTAAAATGGTTATGTTCACCCGCGGGGATATGCCGGAAGACGTGGTGTACAATCTGACGAAAACTTTCTGGGAACATATAGATGAACTGGGTCAGGCACAGAAGAACCTGAAAGGCCTCAAGCCGGAAGATGCGGTGAAAGATATCGCGAACGTACCGCTCCATCGGGGTGCTGAAAAATATTACAGGGAAATCGGCGTACTGAAATAAGGAATAGAAAGAAAACATCGTCTTTACAGGGACGGTGTTTTTCTTTTGAGAATGTCCGGTGAGCATGTACCGGCAGCGAGCATTCTCATTATGACACTTTCCGTTCCCCATTGTTAGTGACACTCTTTCCTCTAATCGTCATTCTGAACGGAAGTAAGAATTCTTTGTGAGAAAGATGGGGAAATAGAACCGCGACACAGAGTGAAGAATCTATTACCCAGATGGCATCTTCCCGCTTTCCCCACCACGGGTACAGATCCTTCGCTTGCGCTCAGGATGACGATTAGCGTTTCCTATCATTATGACGCTTAACGTTTTTCATCATAGTGATGCTTAATGTTTACCGTCATTATGACGACTTCCATACCCCGGTCATTCAGAGCGGACACAGGAATGCTTTATGGGAATAAGGGAAAAGAGTTATGTGACGAGGAGCGATGAATCTATTACGCTGGTGACATCTTACTGGCTTTCCTTGTCACGGGTACAAATCCTTTACATTCATTCAGGATGACGATTAGCGTTTCCTATCATTATGACGCTTAACGTTTTCCATCATAGTGATGCTTAATGTTTACCGCCATTATGACGACTTCCGTACTCCGTCATTCAGAGCGGACACAGGAATGCTTTGTGGGAATAAGGGAAGGCAGCAATATGACACAAAGCGAAGAATCTGTTACTCTAATGACAGCTTGCCGTCTTCCTCATCATGCCAGCAGATCCTTCACATTCATTCAGGATGACGTTTTACCGTTTTCCTCACAGCGGCAGCCGATTCTTCGCTAATATGCATAATGACGCCTTCTGCCATTTGCTAAAGAAAGAAGGTTCGCTCAAAATAAAATATTTCCAAAAAACTATTGACAAAGAAAAGCCTATTCGCTAAAATAATCACAATATTTAAAAGTGCTGACGGAAAAAAGTAAATTTCCTTACCCGGCGCAGAGAACCGATGGATGGTGAAAATCGGTGCGGGCAGGAAGTCGAAGTTCTTTCCCGAACTGCTTTGCTGAAATAACAGTAGGCATTGCCGGAGTGGCTCACGTTAAGCGGCTGAGAGTTGATCTGATGAAGTAGGGTGGTACCACGGAATATCCGTCCCTTGGGTGCCGCCTTTTTTATTTCTTTTTCATCAGATAAACAGGGTGGTACCGCGATGAGTCCCGTCGTCCCTTGCAATTGGCAGGGGACATTTTTTATAGAACAGAAGTGCAGTAGAAAGAGAGGGCTCTCAAATGAAAAAATGGATGAAACTTACAGCAGCGGCAGTGGCGGCAACAGCTTTGCTCTATGGATGCGGAGGAAGCGGTGGCGGAGAGAAGAAGACGGCTGACGGGAAGAAACAGATTGCTGTGGTGCAGGTGATGCAGCATGGTTCTCTTGATGCGGCCAATCAAGGATTTCTTGACGGCTTGAAAGAAAGGGGCTACGGAGCGGACAAAATTTCAGTAGACCAGCAAAATGCCCAGGGAGACCAGTCAAATTTAAAGACCATTGCGTCCCGTTTCAAGTCCAATCGTCCTGATCTTATCTGCGCGATTTCCACACCTGCCGCACAGGCGGTAGCCAATGAAATTCATGACCTGCCCATTATCGGGTGCGCCATTACTGATTTTGAAACGGCGAAACTGGTAAAATCGAACAGCTGGCCGGAAACGAACGTGACCGGCGTCAATGACCGCGGCCCTGTGGAGAAGCAGGTAGATATGGGACTTAAGTTCCTTCCCGCGGCGAAACGTCTTGGACTGATTTATTCCTCCAGCGAAGTGAACAGCCAGATCCAGGCAGACCAGGCGAAAGCCCATGCGGCGTCCCTCGGCCTTACTGTGGTGGAACGGACCGTTTCTTCCGTTAATGATATTCAGCAGGCAGCGGAATCCATGGTAGGGCAGGTGGATTTCATCTATGTTCCCACGGATAACGTGATCGCTTCTTCCATTCCCACTTTGGTAAAGGTGACGGATCCCGCGAAGATTCCCGTATTCGTAGGTGCAGACAGCATGGCGAAAGACGGCGCGCTCGGCTCGCTCTCCGTAGATTTCTACAAGTCCGGTGTACAGGCAGGACACATGGCGGCGGATGTGCTTGACGGGAAAATCAAAACACAGGACACTGCCGTAGAGGATCCTGAAGTGCTGGAAGTCATCATCAATAAGAAATCGGCAGAAACTTTGGGACTTGCGATTCCTGAAGAATATAAGAATGCGAAGATGGTGGGATAAAGCAAAAGCGGAACGGGAAAATAAAAAACGGATACGATATGCGGAATGATCAATCCGGCATAAAGCATTTTCTGTCCCATGTCACAAAGATTTGGTATTTCAAAAAATTTTACAGACCGGTGATTAAAAGAGAGTTGTGAATGATTTCTCATTCCCACAGCTCTTTTTTGATGGACACATAATATCAGGAATAAGGAATTGAAACCGAAGAATACAGCTTGGCTTTCAAAATCGGGAATCTTATATTCTGTTATACACAGCACATTCAAATACAATGGCGGTGTTGTACAAAACTTGATTTTGATTACAGATCCTTACTATTAAGGAATAAATAAATTATGTATTGTCACCAACTGATAGAAATATATCAGCTTTGCACGGAGCCATATGGCGGATAATGAAATATTTTATGCAAGGGGACGATTTTCAAGCGGGGAGGAAACATATAAAGTCTTTTAAAGGTATGCCACCAGGACAAATAATATATGTCGGAAGATATTAAAGTTTAAAAGTCCCAATGAAGTATTAAAAGAGTATCTGTCCAGGGTTTCATAAAAAGTGGTAGGCTTAAAACTATTTTCTAAGAGTGCGTCACAAATGTTTGATTACCATAGAATATAACTTATCATTTTTTCAATTTATTTATTGACACGTTTAGTATTTATTGCTATGATAGCTATAGATGAATTGGCCGAAGCTCTTCGGAGCCTGGTCTAAGAGAGCTATCGCTATTGTAGCGGTGGCTTTTCTTTTTTATAGGGAGTAGCTATGCCTACATCATATGACAAACCGTTTCAAACTTTTGAGCAATTAATAGCCGTTTTAAAAGATAAACATGGATTAAATATTGATGACCCCGAGTACGTTAAAGATATCCTTAAATTTATCCCTTACTATGATTTAGTAAACGGCTACAAAGAGTTATTCATGCAGAATGACCGATTCGGAAATAAAACTAATATGTTAGATCTCTTCCTGCTTCATGCATTTGATCATAATTTTCAAAGTGCTTTATTTGAACAAAGCAATAGCATTGAGAATTATTTCAAAAACATTTTAGCTTATGTTATTTCAAAATCCCATGGAGTACATTACAAAGATTACCTTAATCCTAACTATTATTTACCAAAGAAAACTATAGGAAAAAATCACAAAATTACACGCACCGATGTTCTGCAAGAAATGACCAGCATCGCTAAGAATACGCTTGATAATCCAACATGTTATTACAGGAACCACCACAATCATATCCCACCTTGGATATTGTTAAAAAATATATCTTTCAGTCTTTCCACTAATTTGTTTATTTTATTACTCCGTCCCCAAAAACAAGAATTATTAAATATAATGTGTCCTGTTGACCGAACTTGGGATCAACGATTCCCTGTTTTATTATATGCCTTAACCATGATTAGAAAGTGCAGAAATACAATTGCACATAGTCTGAAATTTACTTCTTTTAATGCATCGCATTTTATGAACAACTTGGATAAAAAATCACTCCGTTTAATGATTCCCGAAGAACTATTAACAGATACAGAACTTGATTCATACAAATATATTTCTGGAATTTACGGATACATTATATTATGTTTATCTATCATTCCCGATAAAACAACCAAAATATTATTTATTCGAAGACTTAGAATGGCAATAACATTAAACGGACTTCTTACGTCTAATCTCAAAGATGTTGGACAAAACATAAGGAATACTTATTACAAAGGGACTGATCTTCCATCAGACTTCCAAGAACGTCTAAGGCTATACTCTCAACGCATTATTAACGAGCTTTAGAATAGAGATGAATCACATTGAAACATTTCATTGTTCATTTAACATTAAGTCCCCAAAAATGTATTTTTTAGACTTAAACATAGCTTAGTCTTGAAAATTTATATTTTTTGGACTTAGTAACAACAATCTTTCCAATTACATAAGTTTATTTCTACCTTAAAAATCACACTATTCTATTGATAGGTTTATTCAATCATACTATTGTGGAGCATCGATATTATTACAAAATGATTTTACTCTAAAAAAGGAGTAACGATTTATGTCACCGAAAAATATTGAATCTCAAATTATTATCTATCAGACAAATAATAAAAATAGAAAAATTGACGTTTTATACAGGAATGAAACATTTTGGCTGACACAAAAAGCAATGGCTGAGCTATTTAATGTTCAAATACCTGCTATCAATAAACATCTATCTAATATTTTTACAGAAGGCGAATTATCGCCCTCCGCAACTATTTCCAAAATGGAAATAGTTCAAAAAGAAGGGGAAAGAAATGTTTCGAGAATATTAGATTTTTACAACTTAGATGCCATTATTGCAGTGGGGTACCGAGTTAATTCAAAAGAAGCAACACAATTCCGTATATGGGCCACCAGCGTTTTGCGTGAATATATTATCAAAGGGTTCGCCCTCAATGATGAAATGTTAAAAAATGGACGCCCCTTTGGAAAAGATTACTTCCGTGAATTACTTGAACGAGTTCGCTCCATTCGTGCTAGTGAACGTAGAATATGGCAACAGATTACAGATATTTTTTCTGAATGTTCTATAGATTATGAAAAAAACTCTGTAACTGCCCACGACTTTTATGCAATGGTTCAGAACAAATTTCATTATGCTATTACTGGTCAAACTGCTGCAGAAATTATATACAGCAATGCTGATCATAAAAAGGATCATATGGGACTAACTACATGGAAAAATTCACCTGATGGGCGGATTCTAAAGTCTGATGCAGAAATTGCAAAAAACTACCTTAACGAAAAAGAAATTCGGAGATTAGAACGCGCAGTAACAGGTTTCTTTGATTACATTGAGGATTTAATTGAAAGAGAACATACTTTTACAATGTCAGATTTTTTGCAAAGTATAGATGCCTTTCTTTCATTCAGACAATACAAAATATTATCTGACAAGGGTACTGTTTCTAGAAGGGCTGCACTTCAAAAAGCTCATAATGAATATGATAAATTTAATAAAAAACAGAAAATAAATTCCGATTTTGATAAATTTATAAAACGTTTAAAAAAATAGAATCCCGAGTTATAGGACAAAACGTGTTGATGGCTAATCCCAAAGATAAATTGGATATGAGTTAGATTTATGAAGTTCATGCCACACAATAGCATCTCCTCATGTGGGAATGGAATCCTCTAATTTAGCTCGTTCATCCATGGCTTTATACAGTTTAGAAATGCTCCTGTCAGTGGGCATTACCTTTAGGATTTCAGATGCAGAAAGCGGTTTCGGTGTGTGGAAGTAACACCACCAGAAAACCGCTTTTATGCGTCTTTCAATGGACATCCCCCGATGGTTTCTAAGCATTGTTCTTAATTGTGCATTTATTCCGCCTTCTATACGGTTATTTGTCGATGGTAGTTCTTCTCCATAAGACAACGATTCATCCAAATAGGTAAATAATGTGTTTTGCCGTACTAATCTGGCCAGTGACCGCTCGGCCTTTAGTAAACGTTCATGCATAGGGCGAAGTTTGCCTTTTTCATCTCGTGTCATTTCACTAAGAAAGGTCTTATGCCTTATTCTCCAGTTTATCAGTTGGGTTACCCAATTGGCTGCTTGTCCTAAGTCTTTTATCATCAGCAAATCTTTTGCTATCATGTACATTTCAATACCGGCAATGGTTTTAGGTCTACCGGTTGTATATCTCTTTACCTGGAGGAAGGCATGGAAAGTACAACGCTGCAACTTAGCCTTGGGCCAGACTCTTTTTAGTGCTTTCCGGAAGCCGTGGCCTCCATCAGAAACAACCATAGCGGGAGCCGCAATTCTCTGCATCAATGCTTCCCATGCTCTGGAATTCTCATAGCGGCACAAATACCATCCACATATACGACATTCATCAGACTCTCAATTTTAGGCGGCATAGACCATATTTCCCAAAGCTTAGATATTTTCCTTCGAAAAGATCTCCCTGCACCGGACATTTCTTTCTGCACAGCTTTACTAAATAACCAATGTTGAAACTGTACAAATTGCTTGGTTGAGTTATCTATGGGATTAGTAAAAGTAATGTTGCATTCCTTACAAAGCCATCGCTGCGTACCCGCTTTCATCGCACTTGGTTCATAATAGCTTCCTCCCGGAAAATTATTTCTTAGGAAGATATAATCCTATTTAAGCCAGTTACTGTAATGACTTTCAGCTTTTTTATCAACACGTTTTGTCCACCCTCAAAGTTCTTTCAAACAACTTTAAAGGGCGATGAGGCTAGTTAAATACTAGTTCCATCGCCCTTTGTATTAACACAAAATGTCCTATAACCCAAATCTTCTTCATTGGGAATCCGGAAATATCTTAGTATACACTGAAACACTTAACAAAAGAAACATAAAAATTTTAGGATCAACTTCCATATAATATATCAAAAAAATTCAAGTTAATTGAAAGAAAAACTCCTACTATGATAGAATATTTTATAGATTTCAACCAATCTTTTAAAAGAAAGGAAGTGTTTTTATGAGTTCGGATAAATCTCGCTCAAATAAAGTAAAAACCGGAATTGAGCATATCAATGAGAGCTATGAAAAACGAAGCGGACAAAGAGAAACAGCTGTTAAACGTCCGCCGCCTCCTCCACAATCTTCGTCTTCAAAGGAGAAACCTTAGGCATTAGGCATAATTTTTTCTATGTTAAAGTTCTCATCAAAGAAATTTTCTGGGTATTCATATTCAATTAGCATATATCCATCTGTAAAGTTTAATATAGAATGTTTAACAGGAAAAAGAGATTTATATCTTTCATCATCCAACCACTCTGCATAAACAGGGTGGTTGTCTATTTTTATTTCGCTTTTCGCTTCTCCTATTAGCGAAGACCCCATAAACGCTCCAATAGCTATTCTTTTCCCATCTTTTTTTATTTCAATTAAATGATCTTCTTTCCTTTTCATATTTGCATTAATTAAATCTTCTGATTCAAATATAATTAAATTTTCTTTTCTATTGAAATAATTTACGAACGTTCTAAAAAGTTTTTTTACTTTCCACTCCCATAAAATACCTGTTGATACACCACCTATGACCCCCAACACAGCATAAATAATCATATTCTGGGGTAAGTTATTTTGACTCTTCCATGACAATATCAGCATGATAGAAAATATACTATACATAAAATATGTCATTAATTGTTGCATAGTTTCCCTATTAGTATTTACAGTATTTCCAAGCAATAAGGTGGTTTTTTGCGCAATAAATCCTGGTGCTAAAATGATAATTAAATTAATATATTGTTCCATATTCATAACTCCTCCTTTTGTAAGTATTATAAAGTATTTATCTCAAAATTGTACACATCGTCTAATTACCTGAAATATAATGCTCTCTCTACTACCAGATATTAACCTATTCTTAGGATTCTATATACAGAATTTTTGGGTTATAGGACAAAACGTGTTGATGGCTAATCCCAAAGATAAATTGGATATGAGTTAGATTTATGAAGTTCATGCCACACAATAGCATCTCCTCATGTGGGAATGGAATCCTCTAATTTAGCTCGTTCATCCATGGCTTTATACAGTTTAGAAATGCTCCTGTCAGTGGGCATTACCTTTAGGATTTCAGATGCAGAAAGCGGTTTCGGTGTGTGGAAGTAACACCACCAGAAAACCGCTTTTATGCGTCTTTCAATGGACATCCCCCGATGGTTTCTAAGCATTGTTCTTAATTGTGCATTTATTCCGCCTTCTATACGGTTATTTGTCGATGGTAGTTCTTCTCCATAAGACAACGATTCATCCAAATAGGTAAATAATGTGTTTTGCCGTACTAATCTGGCCAGTGACCGCTCGGCCTTTAGTAAACGTTCATGCATAGGGCGAAGTTTGCCTTTTTCATCTCGTGTCATTTCACTAAGAAAGGTCTTATGCCTTATTCTCCAGTTTATCAGTTGGGTTACCCAATTGGCTGCTTGTCCTAAGTCTTTTATCATCAGCAAATCTTTTGCTATCATGTACATTTCAATACCGGCAATGGTTTTAGGTCTACCGGTTGTATATCTCTTTACCTGGAGGAAGGCATGGAAAGTACAACGCTGCAACTTAGCCTTGGGCCAGACTCTTTTTAGTGCTTTCCGGAAGCCGTGGCCTCCATCAGAAACAACCATAGCGGGAGCCGCAATTCTCTGCATCAATGCTTCCCATGCTCTGGAATTCTCATAGCGGCACAAATACCATCCAAGTACGTTTTCTTCGTTGCAGCATATTAAAATACAAGCTTTTCTGAACAGATAAATCCCATCCACATAACAACATTCATCGGACTCTCAATTTTAGGCGGCATAGGCCAGATTCCCCAAAATTTAGTTATCTTCCTACGAAAATCACGACCGTCGCCAGGCATGGATCTTTGCACATTCTTACTAAATAACCACTGAATAAAGTGCTTAAAATCATGAGCCGTCTTATTAATTGGATTCACAAAGACAGAATGACATTCTTTGCAGTACCACCGTTGCCTTCCTGTACGAGTTTTACCATATTTTGAGCAAAAGAAACCGCAATATAAACACCTAACTTGTTTCATAAGGTTCTCCTTTTAAAATAAACATATTTTAAAAAGATATAACCCTAATTAAAGCAGTCATAGCAATCATTTTCGGACTTTTTACCAACTCATTTTGTCCACCCTTTATCTTTTTAGAAAAAAGATAAAATACCGATGAAACCAGACGATGTCTAACTTCATCGGTATAAAAACCAACACGAAATGTCCTATAAGCCGAATTTATACATTCTGTTCTCTTTCAAGACAAGCAAGTATATTCTGCTATGAAAACCGCCCCCTGGAGTCGGATTTTCATAGCAGACTTCAGGGGGCGGTTCAAATTCATAAAACAGTTCTTTCTTCTTCTTATTCAGTTCTCATGACAAAAAGGTTTTATTCCATTCCCCTTTCGGAAGCGGTCATCATCCTCAGAAGCTGAAGCGGATCCCTGCGTCTATCCTCCATTTGTTCGACAGATCGGCTCCGAAGTTTCTCGTGTAGGTTCCGTACAGGTAGGTGTTCCTGTTCACCAAAAAGCTTCCCCCTGCTTCTACGTCTACCCAGCTGTCTTTCAGGTCTACTTCTGTCCCGCTTGTCGGTTCGCCTTCCGCACTGAAGGTGCTCTTCACTTTCCCTCCGAATTCATGGGACAGACCTATCTTTCCAAACAGGCTCGTTCTTTCTGTCTCTTTTCCTATCCCCAGTCCGATTCTTCCTATCACGCTGTTTATTCCGTCCTGCC